>Ga0316628_100000328_pt1 | contig 29508 bp, 25 predicted proteins | sample OWC_Aug_M2_C1_D5_FD_207648 | JGI IMG/M metagenome (GOLD analysis project Ga0316628, IMG submission 207648) | Wetland soil microbial communities from Old Woman Creek delta, Ohio, United States - OWC_Aug_M2_C1_D5_C | ecosystem: Environmental > Terrestrial > Soil > Wetlands | place: USA: Ohio...
TAGTGGCGAGGGTCTCGTTCGTTATCTCACTTAAGAGAACGCCCTACGGTACGAACTGACGACGGCCATGCACCACCTCTCGAACAATCAGGTAAAGTCATCAGCCTGACCTTCATGTATCCGTCGCTCCTGGTGAGTTTTCCGGCGTTGAATCCAATTGAACCGCACGCTCCTCCCGTTGCGGTGCTCCCCCGCCAATTCCTTTAAGTTTCAGTCTTGCGACCGTACTCCCCAAGCGGCAGGCTTAACAATTTCTCTCCGGCACCGGGCGCCCCCGTAGGACCCCCGACACCAAGCCCGCAGCGTTTACACCCTGGACTACCGGGGTATCTAATCCCGTTTGCGCCCCAGGGCTTCGTTCCTCACCGTCGGATCCGTTCTAGTCAGACGCCTTTGCCACTGGTGGTCCCCTCAGGATTACAGGATTTTACCCCTACCCCGAAGGTACCTCTGACCTCTCCCGGTCCCAAGTCATGCAGTCTCCTCGGAAGTCGAACAGTTAAGCTGCCCGATTTACCCAAGGATTTACAAGACCGGCTACGTACGCTTTAAGCTCAATAAAATCGAGCACCACTCGGGCTGCGGGTATTACCGCGGCGGCTGGCACCCGTCTTACCCAGCCCTTACTTCACCTGTTTTTTAGACAGGAGAACAGCAAATGCATTGCATTTGCACTTGGAATTCCCTCGTCGTGGTTTCCCACATTGCGAAGGTTTCGCAGCTGCTGCGCCCCGTAGGACCTGGATTCGTGTCTCAGAATCCATCTGGGGGCTCCGTCTCTCAACGCCCCTACCCGTCGTCGGCTAGTGGGTCCGTTACACCCACTACAACCTGATAGGCCGCAGACTCATCCTAAGGCGCCGGAGCTTTCAGCCTGGAAGCATTCCAGCATTCCAGGCCTATGGAGTATTATTCTCAGTTTCCCGAGGTTATCCTCCACCTTAGGGCAGATTATCCGCGTGTTACTCAGCCGTGCGCCGAGGGCTTACCCCTCTCGACTCGCATGCCTTAATCGTATTCCAATAGCGGTGCCCGCCGGCAGGATCAACCGGAATTGGGTTGATGGCTTGCCGACATGTCTCGATTTCACTTGTGGTCGTCTTCTTCGACGATCATTCTTGGCAGGGTTGCCAAGTTTCACCGATACTTTCTATGCTTCTCCCTGCATGCGCGATTTCTCGCGCCTGCACAAGAACCATTGCGAACATCATCAAGCGTCGGAATCAAGAGATCACGAAACGAGTCCGGAGATCTTGATCCCCCACATTGTGTGCAGCGCAGGAAATTGATTGTTCATGCGAGGGCAAAACGCCCCAATCCCAATCGACGCCAATAGCGCTGCCTACTCATTGGGCGTCCCCACTAAGACAGATTCCGTATAAATGCGTTTCGTATGCTGAAGCGCTATTACGAAGCTGTCCTTGCGGTCGCGCCTGTGTATGACGTTGTAGCTGCTGGGATATTAACTTGGTGACGTCGTACGGCGTTATTGCGACATTAATCGAACTGCGCCGGTTTAGCACCGTGTTTACCAAAACATATTTTACAGGACAGAGGATAACGAGAATCCGAAGTTGTGCGGGGATGGCCCAGCCCGGTAAGGCGCAGGATTGCTATCCCGTTCCAATGGGATCGGGGCAAACATCCTGTGCTCTTTGAGCTCGGGGGTTCAAATCCCCCTCCTCGCGCTCTTCTCGATGGCCAGACAAATATCTCTAGTGTCCGAAAATAATTTATGCCCCCAAGACTGTATTGCCCCACAGGATGGGAGTACCGGTCGAACGCGCTCAGCCTTCGATAGGTTCACTTCTTTCAGTCGAGGTCGTTAAAATGAGTGATGGGAAGAGTAGGTTTAGGACATTGCCGATGATTTCCGCCCTGGCACTGATGTTATTGCTCGTCTCAGCAGTGCCTTCCGCATTGGCATATTCCCCTGCGTGGGGCGCCATGACGCCGCTGATCGAGGACAAGTCTCAAGCAGTGGTAATTGCCGATAATGCGAACGACACGGTCTACATCATCGGCGGCGGATTGGGGATTGCTGGCGCGCAGTTCTCAACGGCCTCTGACAGCGTGATCGCATACAATGTCAAGACAGGCGAGTCGTCACGCGTCGCCCCGATGACACAAGGAGTGAGGGGGGCATGCGGCGGTTTGGGCGAGAACGGGAAGATATACGTCTTCTCTGGATTCAACTCCACCAATCTGGCTACGACGCAGATCTACGACATAGCTACCGGCACCTGGAGCACCGGAACGGACATACCGAGCGTGGTCTTCAAGGGCGACTGCGTGGTTGCCTGGCCTGAGTTCTACGTATTCGGATGGAGCGGGCCCGATACACAGGTGCAAGTGTTCAGCACCCTCAACAACTCCTGGTACATCGGAGTCCCCCTGCCGGAAGCGAGGCAGTCGGGAGCAGCCGTATACAACGAGATGGAGGACGCGATATACTTCATGGGGGGCAAGGACGGAGGGGACGTCTCTCGGGACACCCTGTTCCGTTTCGACATGGATTCCGGTGTCTGGACGACCAAGAAGCACATGTTGAACAATCTTACGGCTTTTGACGCGGCCGTCGGTTCTGATGGCCTGATCTACGCGGTTGGCGGGACCGACATCGATTATCCCTTCACCACCGAGGCGTATCCGACTGGATACTATTACTGCCCGAACAATGACACGTGGTACTCACTTCCGGACATGGGCTCCGCCAGAAAGTTCCTAGGAGTTGTTGCTCTGCCAGAGGGGAAGATACTAGCAATGGGCGGAAACAACGATACGGCGATCCTGGACAATGTGGAATCGCTTGACCTCGTCGACGCGACTCCGGCGCTTGCGCCCTCGTTGGTCGGGCAGGGCAGATCGACTGTGCTAACCCTCGATTTCGATTCGTATGCCTCTCAGACCAAGGCCTACCTGGCCTACTATTTGAAATCGGAATCCGGCGCAATCTATCCGGAACAGAACGTTCATTTTGCGGCGCCTGGGACTCCGAGCGTCATCATCGATATACCGCAGTCGATGCCTGCTGACAACTACACGCTGATTATGCACTGGACCCTGATCTTCGAGACCGGAACCATCGCCCTTCCGGAGGAAACCGTCGGATTAGTGATTTTCCAGACAGTACCGTTGCCGGATCAGATTTCAGAGCTGAATGCAAATCTCACGGCCGAACTGAACAGCCAGCTGGGGAAGATAATATCCCTAGAAGATCAGAACGACCAGCTGTCCCAGCAGATAACCGACCTCCAGGATCAGTTGAACCAGACAAAGTCTGGCATGGATGGTGCGATGGACTTGCTTGAGGACAAAACTGATGATGCGATAAATGCGGCCAACTCTGCTTCGACTTTTGCGATGCTGGGAGTGGTGCTAGCCCTGATCATTGCAGCGGTCGTGATCATCAACATGGTAATGTCTAGGAAGAAGTAGAGTGACGACTTGAGACAAACCTTTTTTCAGCCTCTGCCAGCATCAGCCATAGGGCCGAGCGTCATCTGACTCATCGGAATCGGTGAAAAGACTACGTATGTTGATCTGGCCGCTATGCATATCAACGGGTCATCTGTAAAGAGTACGGTAATATCTGCACTCACGGCATTCCAGCTTGCCGCCGTTCTCGACAAGTTTGATGTGCTTCTGGTGTTTAGCGCACTCGGGGCATTCCTTGTCATCGTGTTTGATCCTGTCCTTTGCCATGCTTTTCCCGGTGAGTATCAGCATCCCGATATATATGAAATCTTCGAGGCTCGGCGAGGGGCCTCCCGGTGGGACAGGAGTGAAAAGAAGTAGCCCCGGGCAGATTCGAACTGCCGTCGCAGGCTCCAAAGGCCCGCATGATTGACCACTACACTACGGGGCTGTTTTATCTAGGCTGAATAAACGGTTCCTCGATAATATCCTTTGTCGAGACCTTATGATTCGGAACAGTTGCCAACGTAATCCGGTACACATGAACCGAGAAGGTTTCTCACATCCCTACCGGAGAGGTTTATATAATACAGCTGAAGTGCCGCCACAAAACAGGAGGAGTGTGATTTACTGGCTGAGAATGTTCAAAGCTAAGCAAATATATTTATATGCAGGAAATATATAATACCCCAAGAGGGGCGACCTTCTAGGATGGAAAAACATGTTGGATAACCTGACAGAGATAATGTTATTGATATGTGGCTTAGTGCTGTTATCAAGCGTTCTTTACTTGATACCGGCCATCGGCAAGAGCCTTGAAAAATTGGCGAAGTGGCTCGGCAGCTTCCAGACGATCATCGGCATAGTGGCGATCGTTGTGGCATTTTGGCAAGGAGTTCTAGACTTGAACGGGATTGTCCTGCTGGTCATCGGCATAATAATGGCCATCAGCGTCGTATCGGCCATACCGGCCCTCGGCAAATACCTGACCAAGATGGTCAAGTACTTGGGAGGGGTCCATGTACTCATCGGCATAATAGCGATCATCCTTGCATTCATCTGAACGATGATGAAAAACCCTTTCCCAGTTTTCTATTTCTATTCTGGAATCGATATTATCGTCCTATCAACAATAGAAGCTACAGACATTCGCCGATCAGATGTATCGGAGAGCAGCCCACGATTCTGGCCTTCGCCGAAGAGCCCAGGGAAAGCCCGGAGGGCAGGATGATCTGCTCGTAATTGTCGGTCCTGCCGATCATTGTGCCTTTTTTCCCGCGCTCGGTGACCACGACGTCCACGATCCTGCCGACCTTGGCTTTATTCTTCGAGAGCGAAATGGAGAAGCGCAGGTCTGTCAACTCCCTAGACCGATCCTTCGCGATGCGCCCAACGACCTTTCCGCCCATCGATTCCGCCTTGGTGCCCGGGCGCGGGCTGAACCTTGTGATGTTCACGATGTCCGGGAGGACTTTCTTCACCAGCTCCATGTTCTCCGAGTGGTCCTCCTTCGTTTCTCCCGGATATCCGACTATCAGATCGGTTGATAGGGTCATGTCTGGGAAGCTCTCCCTGAACCTACCGACGATGCTCATGAAATCCCTGATACAGTACCCGCGCCCCATCTCGCCCAGCATCCTGTCGCTGGCTGACTGCACCGGAAGATGCAGGAATTTGAAGATGCGCGGGCTCGAGAATGATCTGACAAGATCGTCGAGCAACGGAAGCATTGTTCGGGGGTTCATCATGCCGACGCGGACTTTCATATTGAGATCCAAAGATGTCAACCTCCCGATCAGCTCCGGCAGGGAAGCGCCGATGTCCCGACCGTATGATGCCGTGTCTTGAGCCGTCAGCTGGACCTCCTTGAAACCGGGCCTCCAGTCGATCCTGCGGATCTCGTCGACGATCCTTTCAATCGGCCTGCTCCTCAGGTCCCCGCGGGCGATCTTTGTTATGCAATACGCGCAGTTGCCGAGGCACCCGCTCGCTATAGGGATCGTATGGCAGAAGGTGCCAGGCCAAGGCTCGGGAGCCCATCTATCCGAATCGGATATCCCGGCGGCCCTGCAGAGCCCGGCGGCATCGTCGGGCGAAACGAACCTTGCATTTGGGGCGACCTCCTCGATCCGATCCCTCATGGCGGACGCCATGCACCCGGCTACAACGAGCGGCTTGCCCAGCCCGCTCAGGTATCTGGCCCTCTTGACCATCTCAAGCTCCGTTGTCTCGATCACAGCGCAGGTGGCAATCATGTTGAGATCGGATCCCTTGGGGGAATCCACTATCTCCCAGCCTGTCGCCCTCAGGGCCGATTCGAATTCCATCGCCTCTCCCCGGTTCAGGGCGCAGCCGTACGACTCGATGTAGGCTCTCACGGAACTGACACGAATGGCTATGCATAATAAGTTTGTGCGCCGCGCAGGTGGAGGCCGCCAGCAAACAATAAATTAGCAGTAGTGGATTACAATGCTGTAAAAATGAGCGCAAAGGACAACAGTGTAAAGGAGCTGAAGAAGGCCAGCAAATCGGCTGGCGCTGAGGCGAAGAGGAGGGCCAAGGCAGCCAAGCTGAGGTCGAAGACCGCAAAGATCCGCATGCAGGTGAACAAATACGAAAGGAAGATTGTCAGGCTGCAGAGGAAGATCGCGGATCTTGAGAGGAAGGCGCTGGTCCTGTCCGGACATGCGAAGAGGTAGGGGTCACCCCTTCCCGAGCATCCGCCTGACCCGCCTGTACAATTGGATCAGCAGCACAGGGGCGACTATCCAGAAAATCACAACGAGGAAGAAGGCCTCGGTGTATCTTATGACGACTATGCCGGATAGCGTAGCCGCGACGCCGAACAGAAGTGCCAAGGCAACGCCTTTGCGGCTGAATTTAAGCTTCACCTAATCCCACTTCTCATTGTGCACCTTCTCCCTGAAAGGCCTTTTCATCGGCGGTTTTGGGATCTCCCCGGGAAGCCCGACCGGGACCATCGCAAGGGGTTTGATGTATTCCGGGAGGTTGAGGACGGAGCTGACCTCGCTCTCCGTGAAGGCGCCTATCCAGACGGCCCCGTAGCCCTGGGAATGCACGTACAGCAGGAAGTTCTCTATGGCCGCCGCGACGTCCTGCGGCGTGTACAGCTCCGCGCCCCTCCGGCCATAGTCGCCCATCTTGTCGAGGTTCGCACAGAACACGACGACCACATCGGCCTCCACCGGCTGCGGCTGCCTGAGGGCGGCAGAGGAAAGCGCTTTCTTCACGGCAGGCTCTCTGACGACGACATACTCCCTCTCTTGCAGGTTGCCGGCGGATGGAGCGGCTTCGGCGAGTTCTATCCCGCGCATGACTATCTCGTCCGGTACGCTCCCCTGCCTGTAGCGCCGTATGCTGCGCCTCCCGAGCATGCAGTTCTCGATGTCCATTGCGACGGTGTAAGCCAGGTCCGGGGAGAAAAAGGTATCACCCGCCGGTGTCAGGATTATCTACCCGGCTGACGATGCGAGTGCGTGAAGTGCGAATTCGAGTTCTCGCTGGAATTCGAGGACGCCGACAAGGCGAAGAAGATCCTCGACTCAGTCAAGCTGGACAATGGGGAATGGATATCGACGAGCATAGACGGCCGAAGGATCATCTGCCGCGCAAGCTCCGAGTCTGTCGGAGGGCTGCTGCACACGGCAGAGGATTTCCTGTCTTGCGTATCGCTTGCGGAGAAGATGATCAGGAAGGGCTAGTCGCCGGTTCCGCCGTCCTCGTCCGCACCATGGCTGCGCGTCTTGACCGCGATGCCTCTTTTGAATGCGAGCATCTCCTGGCGGTTCATCTGGCACCTGCCATGGCCGACTAGCGAATCGTTCGGGTCCACGATCAGAGCCTCGTCCCCGGGCCGGATGTCGGCGTCCGCATCGAGCACGAATTTCGAGAACACGTTCGACCCTTTCTTGACGAAGGGGATTGCGTCGGGATCGATCTTCACCCTATATCCCGGATACGGGAGGGTCGAATGCAGCAGCTTCGCGCCGTCGTCGGTCAACGAGAAATAGCCGTCCGGCGCGCGTATGGAGAAAACGTGGACCCCGTTCAGCGACACGTTCCGGATGCGCCCGGTGTTCTTGGACTTGACGAATGACATCTCCCCGCATTCGACCGCATTTCCGGCGTCCCTTCCGAATTGCATCCGCAGGACGGAGACGATGCGCAGCCTGTCCATGTCGAGGCGGTCGGAGGACTTCGGCCCTATCTTCTCGAGGATTTCGGCGGTCTCATCCCCCTCCCACAGCAGCGCCAGGCCGTACCTGTGATCGTGGGAGAAACGCTCCCACAGGCGATTCGTCTCGGAGACGTTGCCCTCGTCCGTCCCCTCGGGGGGGAAGATGTGCCCGGCTGGATAGATCTCATCGAGCTCCATCGGCACCGGGCCGATCTTCGAGAGCACGATGAAATGCGCATTGATGCTCCCCAGCAGATTGGAATATGTGCGGGAATAGGGCTTGCCCGACTCCGGGAGCGCGACCATGACTTCGGCGCTTGGATGGACGTACCTCTCGAAGAACCGCTTCTGATACCTCCATATCGCTGGCCTGTGCAGGCTCTCTGAGCCGGTGCACATGAGCGCCCCCTGCCTGCTGAGCGGTTCGAATTGCTCGAGATAATCATTGTGCTTCGGCAACGACCTCAGCGCATCGAGCAGCCGCGGGTGCGCCCTGCACGTCTTCTCCACGAGCTCCCAGAGTGTGCCTTCGATGATGGCGTTCTTCGTCCGCCTCATCTGCGCCTGGCATTCATGCAGGTTGTGCTCCGCTATGAGCCTCTCGCGCTCCGCCTGCGGCATCTTGCGCATCTCTTCGGCGGAATGCTTTGAGCAGACTGGGCAGTGGCACCAGAACTCGGATATCTCCTCCATGGAGACGGTCCCGTCGGAGAACATCATTCGGTTGTCCCTGGCGAATTTGGCGTAAGAGGCCGAGTCGAACATGTCGCATCCCAGGAGGACCGCGATGGGGAAGAGCATCGGATGGCCGGCGCCGAAGAGGTGGACCGGGCGTGCGGGGGTCAGCCCCTTCTTCGAGGAGATTATGACATTGACGAGGTCCGAGAAACGGTACCCCTCCATGAGAGGCACCACGCCCCCTATCGGGTGTAGGTCGAGGTCCATCGACGACATCTCCTGGGCGCACCTCGTCCTGAGGTCGTCGTACAGGGAGCCCTGGATCGGTCCGGAGAGCCACATGTCCCCCTTCCTGCCGATGGCTTCCCTCGCCCTCTTGACGGTCTCATCCACAGCGGATGTCGCGCGCTCGCGCGAGAAGTCCGGTTCGGAGAAAACATCGAGGATCGTGCCGATGTCGGAGCCGATGTCCCTCTGGAAGTCCACGATTGCCAGCGGGTCTACGTCCATCCTCCCGTAGGTATATTCCTGGAAGGTGCCGCTGTCGGTCATGATGACGCCGTCGAAATCGAGCGCGCTGTGAAGGCCGTCTGCCAGCGCCTTCTCCCTGAGAGCCTGGTCGCGGTTTATTATGAAGGAGTTGGTGATAATCGCACCGAACCCGAATTCCTCGAGCAGCCTCTTCGGTTCGATGGGGCCGGACTTCGGGTTGATGACCGGCAGAAGCGCGGGCGTCTCCATCCGCCTGCCGCGGATCTCGAGACTGCATATTCTGGCGAGACCGTCGCGATGCGTCATCTCGAACATGGTTTACCGCCCTCTGCCTGGCCAAGTGCAGGAATGCGGCGCATTATAAAACAATCCCTTTCCCGCGCTGCCGTTCCGCTTCCGCGCCGATGAAAAGATTAATCTGAGTACCGCCATCATCGGTACGAAAAGATGCTAGATATCATAGTCGGGCTGCTTTCCCTGATATTGCTGTTCTTTCTGCCGGGATTCCTATTGGCTCTGGCAATCTGGCCGAAGAAGGACGCGCTGAGCGGGGAATTCGATCTGCTGTTCAAGTGCGTCATCGGCATAGTGATGAGCATGCTGATCTCGATATTCGCAGGGATAGTGCTCTACGGGATAGGCAGCTTCGCGGCGCCGCCCGGAATCCAGTCTTTGAGGCTGTGGGTCGTCCTGGGGGCGTCCTCGGTCATACTCGGGATAATCGCATGGAGGAGGGGCGGGCTCCACGAGATTGTCAAGATAGGGCGGGTCCGCATGAGGATCAGGCTCTCCCTGGACGAGAAGATCGGCCAGCTGAGCGCGGAGAAGAGCAAGCTGCAGGACAAGATCGCGCTCATGGAGAGCGAAGAGTACAAGTTCGACCAAGCCCTGATAGAGGAGGCCGCTGTCAGGATTCCCGTCTTGAAAGAGAAGATAGCCGAAATAAACAGGAAGATCGATGAACTTATCGAGAATGACGAGAAGAACAGGGAAGGTCGAACGTCTTGACGGTTGACAGGAAGATGGAATTCAAGCTGGTCGTGGTCGTCAGAGACGACATAAAGATATCGCCGGGCAAGATGGCGGCCCAGGTCGGCCACGCTGCCGTCGAATGCGCCATGAGAGCGAAAGCGTCGGAGAGCAGGCTTTTCTCGAGATGGATGGAGGAGGGGCAGCGCAAGGTCGTACTGAAGGTCGGTAGCCTCGCCGAGCTGGATAGGATAGAGGGGATGGCGAAAGGCGCCGGCCTGATAACCTCGAGGATAGCCGACGCCGGCCTGACGGAGGTCCCCCCTGGAACGGTCACATGCCTGGGAATCGGGCCGTCGAAGGAGACGGAGATCGACAGGATAACAGGCAATCTGAAGCTAGCTTGAGTTGGTCCGCTTGAAAGACCAGATAAGGGTGTGCGGTATCGATGACGCGCCGTTCGAATTCGGCAACAGGAATGCCAGGGCGACCGTCATCGGGGCCGTGGTGAGGGTCCCCGCATACCTGGAAGGGGTGCTCAGATTCGATGTGGCCGTCGACGGGTGCGATGCGAATTCCGAGATAGAGAAGGCGCTGTCGCGCTCCAGGTTCCTTGAGCAGATAAGGGCGGTCATGGTCGACGGGGTGACGCTGGCTGGCTTCAACGTGATCGACATACGCGGTCTCAGCGAGCACCTCGGCGTCCCGGTCATCACCGTCACGCGGGACAGGCCTGACATGGAGTCCATACGTGCGGCCCTTTCGAAGCACTTCGAGGATTGGGAGGAGAGGATGCGCATGATATCCGACATTCCGCTACTGGCCATGGAGACCGAGAGCAAACCGGTCTTCATCAGCTATGCGGGCACATCCGAGGAGGAGGCTGCCGGACTGGTCAAGAAAACGACTGTGAAGGGGGCCGTCCCGGAGCCGTTGAGGATGGCGCACATCATCGCGAGCGGCGTCACCAAAGGAGAGTCCAAAGGGAAGGTGTAGGGATTCGGAAAAACCGCAGTAAAACGGTTTGCTGGTGGGCGGATTCGCGTTGGCTTTGTCAATCATATATGCTTAAATATAAGTGCGCTTATCGAGGGACACCCGAATCAAAGGTGATCCGTTGGCTAGAGGTCTTTACACAGCACGACAGCTCAAGCGAAGCGCGAAGAGGCGGCGCTGGAGCGACAGGAGATACAAGACCAGGATGCTGATGCTCAGGGAGAAATCCGATCCGCTGGAAGGGTCGGCCCAGGCCAGGGGGATCGTCCTCGAGAAAGTCGGGATCGAGGCGAAGCAGCCGAACTCCGCGATAAGGAAGGCGGTGAAGGTCCAGCTGATAAAGAACGGCAGGCAGATCACGGCTTTCGCGGTGGGCGACGGCGCCATCAACTTCATAGATGAGCACGACGAGGTCCTCGTCGAGGGGATCGGCGGCAGGCTCGGAAGGTCCTACGGCGACCTGCCTGGCGTGCGTTACAAGGTCATAAAGGTGAACAACATATCGCTGGACGAACTGGTCAGAGGGCGCAAGGAGAAGCCCGTCAGGTGAGCCGCATGGAAGACAGGGAAGAGAAGCTCGCTGAGGAAGGGGCCGCGGCCGTTGTCGAGGCCGACGTTCAGCCGGTGCAGCCGGTCGCTCCTCCGCAGATCGTCCTCGGGCTCAAGCTGTTCGGCAAGTACGATTTCGAGGGCGTCTCGGTATCAGACGTCGGCATGAGGAGATACATCGACCTCACGCCCATCGAGGTGCCCCACTCGGGCGGAAAGCACGCCGTCAGGCAGTTCGCGAAGGCCAGGATGAACGTCGTCGAGAGGCTCATCAACAACATGATGAGGACGAAGAAGTGGACGGGGAAGAAGCTCAAGGCCTACAGGGCTGTGGAGCAGAGCTTCGATCTGATCGCCAAGAAGTCCGGCAAGAACCCGCTCCAAGTGTTCGTCGACGCGATGGTCAATGCGGGCCCGAGGGAGGAGGTCACGAGGCTGCAGTACGGCGGCATATCGGTTCCGAAGGCGGTCGACGTCGCCCCTTCGCGGAGGGTCGACCTCGCCTTGAGGAACATCTGCATGGGCGCTCTGGAGACCTCGCACGGCAACAAGAAGTCGATAGAGGAATGCCTTGCGGACGAGATACTGCTGGCTTCGAAGAACGACATGAACAGCCACTCCATCGCGAAGAAGGAAGAGCTCGAGAGGGTCGCTTCCTCCGCGCGTTGATCATGAAATGATCCGCGACGTTTTGGTGATGCGACTATGGGAAGAAAGGAAGACAATATAAAAAGAGCCCAGGCTCTTATGAAGAAGCCCGAGTTCATCAGGAACATCGGCACTGCCGCGCACATCGACCACGGCAAGACGACGCTTTCCGACAACCTCATCGCCGGGGCAGGCATGATGTCCGAGGAGCTGGCGGGGAAGCAGCTGCTCATGGACTACGACGAGCAGGAGCAGGCGAGGGGCATCACGATAAACGCCGCGAGCGCCTCCATGGTTCACGATTTCAAGGGGAAGGAGTACCTGATTAACCTGATCGACACGCCCGGCCACGTCGACTTCGGAGGGGACGTCACGAGAGCCATGAGGGCGATCGACGGTGTCATCATAGTCGTCTGCGCGGTCGAGGGGGTAATGCCCCAGACGGAGACGGTCATAAGGCAGGCCATCAAGGAGATGGTCAGGCCAGTGCTTTTCATCAACAAGGTCGACAGGCTGATCAACGAGCTCAAGCTCACCCCGGAGCAGATGCAGAACAGGCTCACGGCCATAATCAACGAGGTCAACGAGAAGATCGTCAAGCTGCTCCCGCCGGAGCTGAAGACCAAGTGGGCCATCAAGGTGGAGGAGGGGTCGGTCATGTTCGGCTCGGCCTTCCACAACTGGGCCATAAGCGTCCCGTACATGAAGAAGTCCGGGATAAAGTTCGGCGACATCTACAACTACCTGGCCGAGGGGAAGGCGAAGGATCTCGCCAAGAGAGCCCCGCTTCACCAGATACTCCTCGACACCGTCATAACGCATCACCCCAACCCGCTGGATGCGCAGAAGCGGAGGGTCCCGAACATCTGGAAGGGGGACCTGGAGTCCGACATCGGCAAAGGGATGATGAACTGCGACCCGAAGGGGCCGGTCATGTACATGGTCACCAAGATCATCGTCGACCCGAGCGCCGGAGAGGTCTGCGTCGGCAGGCTCTTCAGCGGCACGATCAAGAAGGGGCAGGAGCTCTGGATCTCAGGCATGCCGGACAGCAACAGATCGCAGAACGTCTCGCTCACCGTGGGCGCCGACAGGATACCGGTCGAGGAGCTTGACTGCGGCAACATCGTCGCGGTCCAGGGCCTCAACGACGCGATCGCAGGTTCGACCATCTCGTCCATCAAGGGCTGCGAGCCCTTCGAGAGGATGGTCCACTACTCAGAGCCGGTCGTCACAGTGGCCGTGGAGGCAAAGCACATGAAGGACCTCCCGAAGCTGGTCGAGGTGCTCAGGACGGTCGCCAAAGCCGACCCGTCCATAGAGGTCCAGATCAACCAAGAGACGGGCGAGCACCTCATGTCCGGCATGGGCGAGCTGCACCTCGAGATCACAGTCTACAGGATAGTGCACGACCACAAGGTCGATATCAAGACGTCGCCGCCGATCGTCGTGTACCGCGAGCGCGTATCGAGGGCCGGAGGGCCGTTCGAGGGGAAGTCCCCGAACAAGCACAACAAGTTCTACGTCATCGCCGAGCCGCTGGAGGCTCCGATACTTGCCGCCCTGAAGTCCGGCGAATTGTCGGTCGAAGGGACCAAGATCAAGGACAAGAAGGCCTTCGCGAAGAAGCTCGAGGGGCTGGGGATGTCGAGGGAGGATGCCAGGGGAATAGAGATGATCTACAACAACAACATCCTCCTGGATATGACCAAGGGAATCCAGTACCTACACGAGACCATCGAGCTATGCAAGGAAGCATTCGTAGAGGCGATGAACAAGGGCCCGCTGGCGAACGAGAAGTGCATGGGGATGAAGATCAAGCTCGTGGACGCGAAGCTTCACGATGACAGCATACACAGGGGACCGGCCCAGGTGATACCGGCCATGAGGAGCGGCATTTACGGCGCCATGTGCCAGGGCAACAGGATCATGATGGAGCCCATCCAGAAGGTGTTCATCAACGTGCCGCAGGACCTCATGGGCGATGCGCTCAGGGAGATCCAGCAGAGGCGCGGCGTGATAGAGGACATGCAGCAGGAGGGCGAGATGACCATAGTCCACGCAAAGGCTCCTGTCGCCGAGATGTTCGGATTCGCCTCTTCGATCAGGAGCGCGACATCGGGCCGCGCGCTTTGGAACACCGAGAACGCGGGGTTCGAAATCGTCCCAAAAGATGTGCAGCTCAAGGTCGTCCCCGAGATAAGGCAGAGAAAGGGGCTAAAGCCCGAGCCTTACGACGCATCCTATTACGGCGAATAGACGCGCTGATGGCTAGCCATTCAGCATGCGGGAATAGGAGAAAGGATAAAATAGGATGAGCATTATGCTCGCAAGAGTAACTGAAGGAGGCCTAAAATGGCAGATAAACCACACATGAACCTGGTGTTTATTGGTCACGTCGACCACGGCAAATCAACAACGGTAGGTCGGCTCCTAGTCGACACCGGTCATATCGAGCAGTATGTAATTGACAAGTACAAGAAGGAGGCCGAGCAGAAGGGCAAGGCCACTTTCGAGTTCGCATGGGTAATGGACAACCTGAAAGAGGAGAGGGAGAGAGGGCTCACCATCGATGTCGCCCACAGGAAGTTCAACACGGACAAGTACTACTTCACGATAATCGACGCGCCCGGCCACAGGGACTTCGTCAAGAACATGATCACTGGGACGAGCCAGGCCGACGCGGCGGTCATCGTCGTTTCGGCCATAGAGGGGCCGCAGGCGCAGACGAAGGAGCACATCTACCTCGCCAAGACGCTGGGCGTCAACCAGGTGGTAATCAGCATCAACAAGATGGATGCTGTGAACTACGACCAGAAGAAGTACGAGGCCGCGAAGCAGGCCGTCGAGGCGCTCCTGAAGACCGTCGGGTACAAGGTCGACGAGATACCGTTCATCCCCGCTTCGGGATACGTCGGAGACAACATCGCGAAGAAGAGCGCGAACACCCCCTGGTACAAGGGTCCGACGATGGTCGAGGCGCTGAACAACCTCAAGATGCCGGCGAAGCTCACGGACAAGCCGCTGAGGCTGCCGATCCAGGACGTATACACGATCACCGGAGTAGGCACCGTGCCTGTCGGCCGCATCGAGACCGGCGTGCTGAAGCCCGAGATGAAGATAATATTCATGCCCTCGAACAAGGTCGGCGAAGTGAAGTCGATCGAGATGCACCACGAGAACCTGCCCCAGGCGACGCCTGGCGACAACGTCGGTTTCAACGTGAGGGGCATCTCGAAGACCGATGTGAAGAGGGGCGACGTGGTCGGACCGGTCGACAACCCGCCATCAGTCGTCAAAAGCTTCACCGCGCAGATACTTGTCATCAACCACCCGTCGGTGATAACGATTGGATACACCCCGGTGTTCCACTGCCACACCGCACAGGTCGCATGCAAGTTCGAGGCCCTGCTGAAGAAGGTCGATCCCAAGACCGGCCAGACTCAGGAGGAGAACCCGCAGTTCCTGAAGACCGGCGACATCGCGGTCGTGAAGATCGTCCCGACGAGGCCGATGGTGATCGAGAGGGCCAAGGACTTCCCGCAGCTCGCCAGGTTCGCGATAAGGGACATGGGAGCAACGGTCGCCGCCGGTACGGTCATGGAGATCGAGAAGAAGGAAATGTAAACCCCTTTCATTCTTCCTTTTATTCTATTCTGAGGTGAGCTTGTTGGCATCGCAAAGGGCGCGAATCTCTCTGAGCGGGACGGACCCGAAGAGGGTCGATGCCGTCTGCAAGCAGATAAAGCAGATATCGGAGAGGACTGGCGTCGCGATGAGCGGCCCAATCCCGCTGCCCACGAAGAGGCTGGTGGTTCCGTGCAGGAAGTCCCCGGACGGGGAGGGCTCCGAGACATGGGACAGGTGGGAGATGCGGGTGCACAAGAGGCTCATAGACCTCGATGCAGACGAGAGGGCGCTCAGGCAGCTCATGAGGATCCAGGTGCCTGACGGCGTGAACATCGAAATCGTCCTAAGATCCTGAGCGCACGGCTTCGCCCTCAACAATCTATTTATTGCCGCTTTTCATCAGAAGCCCTGCCGATGGGCCGATAGATCAGCGGAAGATCGTCTGCTTTGCAAGCAGGAGGTCAGGGGTTCAAATCCCCTTCGGTCCACTTTCAAACGTAGCCAGTAAAATCATTTCTTCTGCCAATTGCGGGGGTTTCTCCAGCTATCATTCAAGCCCATCCTTATCGCCCTTGTCCCGGGAATTGATTACTGCGATGACGACAATTATTACAATGATGACGATGACGATATCTAGCCCGTATGCGGAGATTATCTCCAGGGCACTCATCCCGTTGTCCACCCAGGTCGAATTTGCCTGCCCTATGTTCCCCGCGCCGTCGATCGAGTAGTACTCGATTGTGTGATTCCCCGAATCGGTAATCTTGAACGGGGCGTAGTAAGTCCGCCAGGAACCTCCATCTATGCTGTAGACTGTCTGGAAAATGCCGCTCAGAGAATCGTTCGCTATCAGCGTAACTTTCGAGCCGTTGACATTCGAATGGGTGACAGGGACCCCTCGGTCTATCCTTATCGTAACATTTCTTACCGTCTCGTTGTTCCCTGCCCTGTCGACCGAGTGGAACTCTATGCTGAAATTGCCGTCAACGGAGAACAGAAGCGGGGCCTCGTACGTCTGCCAGTCGTTGTTGTCCACCCTGTACTCGATTCGATCCACGCTGCTTTCCGAATCGGTGGCGGACAATGTGAGATTGACGGGAGAGATGAACCAGCCATTTGAACCGGGAGTGCCCGATCGGTTCGCAATAGTTATCGGAGGAGCGACATCGTGCTGGAATGCCGCTTTTGTCAAGGGGTAGAAGTCCCTTGCGCCGGCCGCCCCGGATATGTTGTACGGTCTGTCCACGATGCCGTCCAGGTTCAAGTCCTGATATTGCCAGTCGCTCCAGCAATTACCATAGGGGGCTGTGCTGTTCCACCTGTTGTCCGTTCCGCCGTCGAACGCCTGGTTGTGAACGGCGGAATATGTGTGGTTTGACCCGTTGTTGAATGCGATAGTATTGTTCCAAGCCCGGTTACCGCTTGTGGTCGCATCGCTCATGGACAATCCGTATTGGAAATTGTTTGAGAGATTGTTACCATAGAATGTGTTGTTGGTAGAAAACCCGGAAACGAATATCCCGAGGTTGTTGTCCGAACAGTTGTTGGAGCGCACGTCGGTGTCGTTGGAGTTGCCGATGGTTATCCCATAATAGGCGTTGCCAGAGCAGGTGTTGTTGCACAGCGCTCCGCTGCGTGAATAAGAGCCCCGGATGCCGCTGTGAGTGTTGTTGGAGCAGTTGTTATTGCACAGCGTGTTGAAGTGCGATGAGGACAGGTATATGCCGTATTGGTTGCCCGTGCAAGTATTGCTCACGAAAAGGACGTCACGCGAATTTCCAACGCTGGCGCCGCAGTTTGGGTTGTTCGAGAGGACATTATCGCAAAGGGTGCTGTTGTCCGAATAAGTGATGTACATGCCAGTATTTGAATTGCTGGAGCAGTTGTTCCCGTAAAGTCCGTTGCGGCTTGGGCCGTCGATCCTGACTCCGTACTGGTTGTCAGAGCAGGTGTTGTTGCTGAGAGTGTTGTCGCTAGAATACGTGAGGGATATTCCTTTGGCGCCATTCCCCCCGCATGTGTTGTTGCTGAGAGTGTTGTTACTTGAATCGTAGAGATCTATGCCGCACTGACTGTTCGCGCTGCAGGTGTTGTTTCTGAGAGTGTTGTTGACAGACCAGTCGAGAAAAATGCCATTGGCGTTGTACGAGCAGTCATTGTACTCGATGGTGTTGCCATTGGAATTGCTCAGAGATATCCCCGTAGGGTTCGGTCCTGTGAAAAAGCCCCCCTTAGAGCAGTTGTTACCTGCCACCTTGTTGTTGTTTGAATCAGTAAGTGATATGCCAGCTCCGTATTCCCCGCAAATGTTCCCGACAATGGAGTTATTGCTTGAAGCGTCGAGGACGATATCGTTAGGAAGTGATAATTCAACGGAGGAACAGTGATTCTGAGATATCGTCCCATTTGTGACGTTCTCCAGGCATATCCAATAATCCGTCAGTTGGCAATCTGTGATGATGAAGAATACCGTTGAATTGATTATTGATATCCCATTGTACGACATGGACATCATATCATTCGAAATCCCCCACCCTTCGATCACATATGGGTCGTCCTGCGTCCCGCTCCCCCAGGTCACCCCTGTCGTGTTATTCAATCCGAGAAATCCCGAATTGCCGATTATCGTTATTGGGTCATGTGGAGTATATGCCGACGTTAAGGCTTGCTCGGGCGTGCTTCCTAACGGGTTCAAGGCTGGAGAGGTGACTGCTGCTACTGATGTGATGGCCAATAACGTGACTATGACAACCAGACAGATTCTATGCCAGAGCCCCGTTTCCCTCACCCCGATTCTTACTTCTAATCGATTCATAAATCCTTAAAGATTGGCATTGCGGGAGCGGACCGGGCGACGTTCTATCTCGGCCGTAATGATTGGCCACCGCCCCGGGAGCATGAACACCATTAGCCGTTTGATCTCAAGAAAAATCTATTTCGGACTCCGGACCGCACAAGGATCCGGAGCCCTTTTCAGGGTTTAACATTCGAAAGGTTTGGTCTACTGCTCTCCCTCGTCCTTTCTCCTCTTCGCCTTCAATACGAAGAACATCGCCATCATCCCAACGATTGGAATCAGCACCTCGGAGAATTCCGGGATGAAGGCTATCACGCCGACGCTCGCCCTTGTCTGTATGTCGGTGAACGAGGTCGTCGAGTTCGTATGGTCCGTTGCGGTTATCGTCTGCGTGCCGATTGCGGACCATGTGATTGAAGTCCACCATATGCCGTTGTCAGACGGTACGAAGGTGTGAGAGCTTCCGTTGGCGCCCCAGGCCCCATCGGTCGCCGTCAGGACAACTGTGCCGTTCCAGGCCCCGTTGGAGTTGAATGGATTCTTCAAGACCGCTTGAGTGCCATTCATCCCCGTCCCGTTCGTCGCGACGACCTTCACGATGTCGACCATTGACACCATGTGCGTGCCCGTTATGGTTATCTCATAGTCTTCTATCGGAACCACATCGAGCATTATGAACGGCATGCCGTGAGCCCATATCCTGCCGCCGGCCAATCCGCCGACAGAGTAGGAACTCCAGTAGTCCCTGCCACTGAGCGCGTAGTTGTCCATGTATATGCCGACGGTGCCTGCAGCCGTGCTGCCTCCGCTGATGTTCAAGACGCTGGTGAGGTTGTTGTACGCTCCACTCTTCCAGTTCTTGACGATCGGGAACGGCGTGCAGAAGTCGCCCAGCTTCAGCTTGCCCCAGTACAAGTTACTGGTGAAGTTGTTGACCCCACTATGAGGCGAGGCTATGTTGTTGGGTATGGTTTGGGGATAATTGGAGGCAACCCAGTTCGGGTTGAACGCGATGAAGTCTCTGTCACCCATGCCCCAGTGGCTTGCGTTCAGGTCGTAGATGAAGCACTCGTACTTCGAGAAGTTCTTGACTATCGGCGTAGTCCAGTATGTGGCGTTCTTGTGGTAGCGCCTCGTGCCGGGCACGCTGCTATTGGTGGTCCTGTCCGTGGCACTGCCAGTAGCGGATAGTATGTTATCCGGGTCGTACCTGTTGAACGGCGATAGGTATGACCAGAATTTCGGTGGGTTGGTGACCAATACCCCAGGTCCGTTGCCAATGTAGTCGGTGTGGAACGTCTCGAGCATCCAACCGCCCATGAAGACGGAGCTGCTCGGGTCCTCCCAGGCCGTCAGCCTGTAGGTGGTGACCATCCTGAAGGTCATGTTCGACCTTTGGGGATCGGCGCTGATGTTCCAGTACAGGTCCTCATGATAGTCGATCATCGAGCCCCTGATGTTCTTGCCTGGAGAGCGAACTTCGGGCGAGTTGTTCATCCACCAGCCGGTGGCGTTGCACCTCTCCATCATCCTCATCACGCTGCACTCGAGGCCCCAAGATACGGAGTATAGCCTGATCGTTATCGTGTTGGCGGTGCTGTTATTGATATCCAACTTGAGCTTCAGGTTGAACAGCTGGCTGGTATTCATGTCGTATTCATAGTTCGTATAGGGGTTCATCCATCCCCAGGTGGCATTCGGATCGACCGTGTTCGCCCCAGTGGGTTTCTTTGGGTCGCTTCCGTTTTTATACCAGTTCGCCAGCCATGCGCTTTCGACCGTGGCGCCTGCGCCTCCGGTCCACCATGCCGTTATGTTGCCGGTCCCAGGCCAGCCGAGGTAGGCGATGGCCGCCTGCCTGCTGTACTGTATCTTGCCCTGCAGCTCGTAGAAGTAACCGTCGTTTGTGCCGGACAGCCAATTCCCTCCGCAACCATAGTACCATTGTGCGTAGTGAAGGCCGTTGTCCAGTTGATTGGGTGCTTTTATGGCGGCAATCTCCTTGTCCGTCAGATATGTGCCGTAATATGATGCGTTGATGTAACCGCCGGACTGGGAATCAGGTCCCAAGTGCGGGACGAACCATGCGTGCCATGCGTGCTGCGCGTCTGAGCCGGTCCTGCCCATCGACTCGTTCTTTACGGCGCCAGTGAGCCGGTACGGGGTCCAACAAATCCAATCGAGTGCGGTTGCAGTATCTATTGTGGTAGTCTCGCCTGAGTTGGGATTGTTAGACATAATGTATGGGAAATGGTCAGTCCTTATTGCGTATTCCCCATAGCCTTCGCGGGGGGCGCCAGATCCGTTGAACCAGTCGCTGACTCCCATGCCGGTCGGGTTGCCGTTGGTCCTCGTGCTGTTCGCGACGAAGACGCCGTGGTGGCCTAGGTTCGCCATGTCGATGGGGGTCGTCGCGGAATAGCCATAATCAGTCTTGTTCCACGCCTCGTTCTTTAGGTATTCCTCACCCCAATGGTCGAACTTGTAGACCGCCTCCCTGTCTCCGACTGGAGCCCACGCCGTGGATGCGGATGAATTGCCTTCATCGCGGCTGTCGGCATTGTTGAGTGCGACAGGCGCGATTATGGAAACGGCGGATACGATGACTATTGCTACTAGAATATACGAGAGGTTTTTTACCCTCCGTGTTGATCTATCTTCATTCCCTTTATCAAGTACCGGAATTCGTGCGTTTCTCGTTGGTTCGTTCACTAACAAAACCCCCCCTATGGGTTATACAATCTGTGAGAATAGGTTTATAACCTATCTGCTATGCTTGGCTATCTTAACATCGGTTCTAGTATAAATTGCATACGATTTGACGGATTGTCTTGCCAGCAGACCCAATAATGTCAATTCCACGGTTTTTCTATTGAAATATCGTTTTTTCCATCGATGAACAAAATCGTTCTCCATAGGTGGAATATTGCCGAGGGGGTGTGAAATTCCCACCCCGGGAATGATCTCACCCCGAATACGGAAACATCTTATGTCTCGGGAATCGAATGCCGGGGTGGATTCCGCAGGATCGTGCTTTCATGAAGAAGGAACAGAGGAAGTTCGGTTGGGAACTCGTGATGAAGAGCTTCGATGACCTCAACAGCCTTTTCAAAATCGATAATGGCAGGATCGTATCCTGGTATTGCCATGACTCGAAGGAATGGATCGATGATGGTTTCGAATGCCAATGCGGTACGGTGCTAGAGGTTTCGGAATTCAAGAAGATCTGATGAACGGCATGATTGAGGGTGCAGGGTCTGCAGCGGGTGCAAATCGATTAATTTGCGCGAGTTTCCATAGGAAAATCACCCCTGGCAACCGTATGACTTGATTCTCGATTTACATGCATGACTATTAGTAGTTGAAATGTTTGGGTTGATACACGGCAGGCAAATCGTTGCCTGTACGAAAAAGGAGAAAAACGTAATGAGTTACGAGCCGCACAGAGGCGGAGGTCGTAGATTTGACTCAGGACCCAGGGAGATGCACAAGATAACGTGCTCCGACTGTGGTCAAGAGGCTGAGGTGCCCTTCAAGCCGACGGAAGGGAAACCTGTCTACTGCCGCGAGTGCTTCCAAAAGCACAGGCCCCCACGAAGAGACAGGTTCTGAGCGTAGTTCATTTTCATGAATTATTCGTTCAAACTGAAAACCCCTTACCTCTGATTTTATTTCTTTCATCAGCAGACGGAGTCCTGTCTGGAGAAAACCTATGTGCCGCCCTTACCGATCAAGGAAAATCAGCGGTATGTAGAGAACTTCTCGAGCAGATCGTACACCTCGTCGGTGACTTCCCTCGGGCATATGCCCGTCCGCTCCTGCTCGCGGATGAAGTTCTTTGCGGAATCGATGGATATCCTAGATGCTTTCGCCATGACGCTCGCTATGAGCGATTTTGCGGCAGCCTCTTCGACCCTGTAGTTGCTCATTATTTCCCTGAGCCCGTACCTGAAAACTGTCATCTTATTCTGACTGAGCATCAGGGTTCTCTCGGTTTCGCGGGGACCATGCCGCCTAGGCTCACTACTCTTGCGCCCCCTGTATTTCCCGCGATTTACGGCCAAGATATCTCTCCGGATGTGGCCATCCATACTTTATGATGCTACTTAAAGGTTGACTGGAGACGCCTTCCGAAAGCGAGAAGAGTCGCGGAGAGTCCTGAGGGAGCAGGCGTGCCGTTCTTCTACATTAGCGAGGGGGGTTCGTCCTGATCCGTGCGCTCATTGACGCGAACAGTCGCCAGAGGGAGCTTCTTGCCGGGATTCATGATATTGTCGGGATCCAGCGCTGCCTTTATCCCCCTCATCACATCGAGCGCGACCTCTGAGAACTCCAGTGGGAGGTTGTCCCTGTGCTCTATGCCGACGCCGTGGCAGCTGGAAATCGTTCCGCCCAGGCGGGTTGTCAACTTCGCGACCTCGGCAAGGATCTCTTGGTATTTGTCATAGCAGCCGTCCCCCGTCGGAAGGAAGAATCGCGCTCCCTGCATGCGGTACTTTCCGACATCCAGCGAAAGGGCTTCGCACGGGACCGGGCCGGTCCCGTACTTCGGCATGATCTTGTTCCAGAGTCCGTCATAGAACTCCCTTATCCGATCCATCGGCACATACGAAGTTATGACATCTTCGATGCCTGTGGTAGCCCTTGCGCCGCAGAACTGGCCGACATATTTGTCTATGAACTGCCTTGCCACATCGGACCCGGCCATTGCCCCGCCGGTCTTCTCCATCAGTGCCCGTATGTAGGCCTTCTCGGCCTCCACCTCGCCCTTCGTGCCGTCCAATATCACGTATAATACCCCGACTTTTCCGGGAGGCGCGCCCCACTTGGCCGCGTTCTCCGTCTCATACGCCTCGGCCCCGACGAAGGTCACGGGCGAATTCATCAGCTTCTGCGCGGCGGCGATGGCCGCCCAGAAATCGTCGTAGAAGGCGAGCAGGGCGTCCCTCGATTCCGGTAACGGTTCCACCCGCAGGGTCGCCTCTGTTATTATGCCCAGCGTCCCCTCAGCGCCTATGAAGAGGTCGCGAAGCCTGTATCCGGTGGAGGTGTACAGAACCTTGGGCCCGGTGTTGAGGATCCTACCGTCAGCTAGGACGACTTCGAGGGACATGACCCTGTTCGAGATGGAGCCGTATTTCTGATGCTTCCTGCTGAACCCTGATGTTGATATCGAGCCCCCGACCGTCGCCACCCTGTACGAGCCCTGCTCCTGGTTCAGGGAAAGGCCAAGGCCGCCGAGATGCTTGTCGAGTTCCGCGAGGGTTATTCCGGGCTGCACCGTGACATAGAGGTCCGATCTGGAGACCTCGACCACCTTGTTCATCCGGATTGTGTCGACGATTATGCCGCCGCTCAATGGGACGAGCATCCCGGTCCTGTTGGAGCCTCCCCCCTTGGGGATCAGCGGGATTCTATGCTTCGCGGCGACCTCTACGACCTTCTGGACCTGCTTCGTCGATCCAGGGAGGACGGCGAAATCCGGGACATACCTGTAATCATCCCCGAATCTGAGCCGGTATGTGTCCATCGAGTAGGGGAGGAGGTCAGCTTTCTCAGACAGAACCCGATCGTTGCCGACCGCGTCGATCAGCTCGCCCCTCACTGCGGTTCTTTCCTCGGAATCCATAGCAACAGTCAACCTGACATTCAACCGAACATGCTGTCGATCAGCGCGTGGTCGGCCTCCCTCAGCTTCTCCATGAATGTGGTTTCGTTCACCGCGCCGGTGATGTCTGCGATGTCGTTCAGCACTACCTTCGGAACCCCTTGGACCAGGTGCCTCTGCGAGAGGTCCGTGAAGACCGAGGAGTCGATTATCTCGGCGGTCACCATCTTGGATGCTATAGCCGCCCTCATGGCGTGCCGCGCCACCACGGGGCAGAAAGTGCATGTCGTCAATACGAACACCTTGATGTTGGCCCTCCTCCGGACATTGGCGAGGGTCGCCATGGATGATGCCGACAGGTTTGGGGAGGAGGTCGACAGCTCTGCTATTGCATCGCGCAGCGGGGCGACCTCGAATCCTTCTGGCGCTCCGTAATACCTTATCCTGGCGAAATCCCCCTTCGACAGGACCATGCAGGGGGCGTATTCGATGTGGAGGGCGCGCATCCTTTCATTCTTGCCGCCGGCCCAGTCCTGGATTTCAACATTCACGTCGGCGCGCTCCTGGGAAGCGGATTTGGCATAGCTCACAAGCTGTCTCGAGACGGCGGACTCCCCGTCGACGAAGATGAGAAGCGAGACGCTCCCGTCGGCCTTTGCCTGGACCTCTCCCACGTTGATGCTCGGAATGCCCATCAGGAACACCGTGCGATAGTACTCGTAGGGATTCGACGGGGTTATTATTTTCTATCGGCACGCCCGGCGGCAGAACAATCTCTACGGTAAGAATAAAATACAGTTACGACGGTTATTTCCCCTCCACAGACGAGGGGGACATGCATTGAGCCTTGCTGATGTAACGGCGGATGAACCGAGACGGGCTTTCATGTTGTGCAACGAGGCCATCGTCAGAGGCGCGCTAGAGGCGGACGTCAAGGTATATGCAGGATACCCAGGATCGCCCACGAGCGAGATACTAGATACATTCTATGAGATTGGCGAGAAGATGGGCATGAGAGTCAACATCTCCGCCAATGAGAAGGTCGCGATTGAAACGATCGCCGGGGCCGCGATGGCAGGCCTGAGAGGCATCACCTCGATGAAGAGCGTCGGACTCAACGTGGCATCGGACTCCTTCTTCTCCTTGGGATACACCGGGGTCAAAGGCGGATGCGTCCTGGTAGTCGCCGACGACCCGCACGCCCATTCGTCCCAATCGGAGCAGGACGGGCGATCGTTCGCCCCTGCCGCGTATATCCCGATGCTTGAGCCCTCCGACCCGACGGAGGCCCTGACGATGGTGAAGTATGCATTCGACCTCTCAGAGAGGCACGGAGTCCCGGTCATGATTCGCACGGTCACGAGGGTGAACCACCAGAGCGGGATCGTTCAGACGAACAAGCTCGAGAGGACCGCGTTCGCCAAGGTGAAATGGTCGCACGAGCCGACCAGGTTCGTCACGGTTGCGGATTCGGCCAGGCGGTTCAAAGCGAACATGTTGGAGAGGACCAAAAGGATCTCTGAGGAATTCGAGGGCTCACAGTTCAACACGGTCGAGAACCCCGGCGGCGATATTGGGATAATAGCCTGCAGCGCGGGCTACAATTACGCGGTCGAAGCTTGCCGCATACTCGGCTCCAAGATGCCGATACTCAAACTGGGAACGACCTTCCCTCTTCCGAAGAAGAAGATCGCGGATTTCATCCGCCCGCTGAAGAAGGTCGTCGTGGTCGAGGAGCTGTCCCCGTATCTCGAGCTGCGTGTGACTGCCATCGCCAAGGATTCCAACCCGTCTCTGTCGATAATCGGGAAGGAATCCGGACATCTGAGCGAGATGCTTGAGTACAATGCGGACATCGTTGCGACCGCTCTCGCGGCGGTGTTGGGCAAGAGGACTCCGGTGGATTACGGGAAGGTGCTCGCTAGAGCCAATGAGCTGAAGCAGGGGATGCCCGTCAGACCTCCGACTTTCTGCCCGGGCTGCCCACACAGGGGCACGCTTGCGTCGATGAGGAAGGCGCTGCGAGGCATCAAGCACGTCGTCTCCACCGACATAGGATGCTACTCCATGAGCCCGCTGGAGCCGCTGAAGTACGGCGATTCCCTTTTGAGCATGGGCGCGTCATTGGGCGTTGCCGCAGGGATGCAGTACGCCTTGGAGGAGCCCGTGATCGCAATGATCGGAGACTCCACTTTCTACCATGCGGGCCTGCCGGGCCTTGCGAACGCCGTCAACCACAAGTGCAATTTCAAGTTGATAATCCTGGACAACTCCGTGACGGCGATGACCGGGCAGCAGCCGAACCTCGGCACCGTCCCGCAGGATGGCGGAGGGGTGGTCCAGCCGTTGGTGCTTGAGGAGGTGCTCAAGGGGCTCGGCGTGACAGACATAACGGTGGTAGATTCGTACGACGTCAAAGAAGCCCCGAAGAAAATGAGGGAGTCGTTCATGAGGCCTGGGTTCGGGGTCATTATATCGCGCCGCGTCTGCGCGCTATACGGGGACAGGATCAAGAGGAGGAAGGGGGAGCAGATAGTCCCGAACACCGTCCAGAAGGACCTGTGCAACCGTTATTTCGCCTGCATAAGGGACTTCCACTGCCCTGCGATATCCGTGGATGAGGACGGCCAGGCGCACATATCAAGGGACCTGTGCGATGGATGCATGGTATGCTCCAAGCTCTGTCCGGTGACCGCGATCAAATCGACCGGGGGGTCGGCATGAGCGGGGAGTTCAGCGCGATCCTGTGCGGGGTCGGAGGGCAGGGGCTCGTGCTTCTGTCCAACGTCATCGGGAACGCGTGCGCCTCCACAGGCCTCCGCATAATAACGGGGGAGCAGCACGGACTCTCCCAGCGGCACGGGTCGGTCTCGATCCATGTCCGCATTGGACCGGATGTGAGGTCGCCGTTGATACCAGTAGGCAGCGGGGATGCCATCATCTCGCTGGAAGCGATTGAAACCCTGCGCTACTTCGAGTACCTCAAGGAGGGGGGAGTGGTCCTCATGAACTCGATGGTCGTGCACCCCGTGACTGATTCCAAGGCGGTCGTCGAGAGGAAAGGGAAAGCCGCCATGTATTTTGACAGGGGATCGGTCGAGGCGGGATTCAGGCAGATAACGCAAAACGTCCTCTCCATAGATGCGTCCGAGATAGCGAACCGGGCTGGCAATGCGCTCACGGAAAACATCGTACTGTTAGGCGCTCTGAGCGTCCTCCAGGAATTCCCGGTGCAGACCGATGCCCTCAGGCAGTCGATTGAGAAGATGGTGCCGCCAAAGGCGAAAGAGGCTAACTTGAAGGCGTTCGATCTCGGTGCCGAGGCGTCCCATAGGCGTTTCTGCGGCGCACTCCCCTGCAAGGGTGAATAGGGCGCATCCGGTGATTGAACAGGGGAACCGGGCTGATGACAGTCAGGCCCCCTGTCCAGGGGCATATCCCCACCCTAACGAACGAATGCTCCAAAGTGTGCATCTGAGCCCTCGGTCGGCATCAGAGGGAGGCTGTTGCGGAGGGCGGGCAATGCCTTCTGGTCGGGGGGTCCTGGGAAAGGGGGTAGAAAATACTGGCCATATCTTGGCATTCGAAACAGATATATTGAACAACTCGTATTATGGGGCAGGTCACCGAGGGGATTATTAACTACCTCGGTTAATGCGGGGCATTAGATAGATTTCGCTAGGGAGTGGATTGCAATATGGACGGACAAAATGTTGATGATTGTGGGCGCGTAGCTTTCGCGGATAAGGAGTTCAAGCACAGCCGAAGAATCCGCAAGACTGTGATGGCTGTTTTCATTACAGCCATATTCATTGCCTCAGCGGTATCGGCAGTGGCCATGAACGCGAAGGGCGCTGAAGAACGCGTTTTCGTGATTGCGATGGGGGAAGGGGTGCAGTCGGCCAACCCTTACATCGGGATTTATGACAGCGACTACATGCTTTACTCCTACATCTACGACTATCTGATGTATCCGAACCAGGATGGCAATGCCACGCCGAACCTGGCGACGAGCTGGTGGCATATGGACGGGCTCACCGCTTCAACTACTGGATCTTCATTGGCTGACCTTTCCGGCAACATATCGATGTGGCCGGCAGGATCGATTTGGGAATACAACCTGACGGAGAATGTGACTTGGAGCGACGGCGCGGAATATGATGCAGACGATGTCGTATTCAGCTGCAATCTTCAGACGGGGGGCAACTACGCCACTTTCTGGGCATACCAGCCGTACACAAAGTGGATCGATCACTGTCAGAAGGTCTCCAAGTACAAAGTAAGATATTTCTTCACTGACAGGACGGCTGCCGGCAATCCGCCGATACCCATAGCATGGGGTTCCTGCATATCGTACCCGATAATGCCCAAGCATATCCTGCAGGACATGAGCCCCGTTACAATAGCTCAGAACTGGACGGGCGTCCCAGCGATAGGCACTGGCCCGTTCATGGGCACTGACACCCTGAATCAGGAGATCATAGCGAAAGAGAAGATTACCCTGGTCAAGAACCCCCAGTGGGAACTAGGCCTGGGAAAGGTATGGAACAGGACTTGCGAGATTGACAAACTGATAATGAAGTTCTATTCTGAGGAGCAGACACTCATCCTCGACCTCAAGACCAAGAAGCTGGACGCCTCCGAGGTAACGGCAATCAACTACCTGTCCCTGCAGAATTCGACTGACAAGCCCCCGGAGCTGAAGCTCGTTTCGCAATTCAGCTCAACCGTCTATACGAAGATATCTCACTTCAACTTCGCAGGCAGAGGAGCGGGGGAATTGAATCCCGCTAGGGCCGATCCCGCCCTGCTCAGGGCGACTACGCTCGCAACTGACAGGGACTACATAGTGGATGAGATATTCAGAGGGCTGGGCACGAAGGGCGTGGGCCTATTGACGCCTGTCTTCCCGAAGTGGTATTACGATGCTTGGAACGACGACAAGAACGAGTCCTGGTTCAACGTGACGGCCAATGCCACCTATAACAGCAACACGCTCCGCCTCAAGGACAATGGCACACAGACCAATGGCACACAGACCTATAATGCAACTACCCAGGGCGCCCTGCTATACACGTATCACGGCAAGGTGAAGGACGTAATGGCATTCAACGTTACCCGCGCCAACGCGATATTGAACGCATCCGGATACGATTGGCCGACATACCCGAACGGCCTCAGGAAGGTGGGCCTAGTTGCCGCGCAAAGGTTGGTGGCGATGGGCAAGGCTGGGAACCTTGATTCCGCCATGAAGGACAAGAACGGAAACCCGAGATACCTCACCTTTGAAGATATATTGGAACAGGAGGTCTTCGAGGACCTGGACATAGCCAAGTACTACCAGGCGCAATGGAAGAGCATCGGCGTCGAGCTAGTACCGACCCAGGTCAACACCGCGACGTGGAACCAGGTCGTCTACAATTTCCTGGAGCACTTCACCGAGACCTACTGGAGCGGCGACCCCGACCCGAACTACCTGCTGTACGTCCCAAGCTCGTACTCGATGGACGGCTGGAACGAATGGGG
>Ga0316628_100000329_pt1 | contig 29495 bp, 25 predicted proteins | sample OWC_Aug_M2_C1_D5_FD_207648 | JGI IMG/M metagenome (GOLD analysis project Ga0316628, IMG submission 207648) | Wetland soil microbial communities from Old Woman Creek delta, Ohio, United States - OWC_Aug_M2_C1_D5_C | ecosystem: Environmental > Terrestrial > Soil > Wetlands | place: USA: Ohio...
CTCGGCGGTCCGCAGCAGCTCACTATCGTCGCCTGACTTCTCCAGCCCGGCCAGCAGCGCTTCCGCCGAACCCCGGTCGCGCGCCAAGGAGTAGTTCCGTTCCAGCCAGGCGACCTCCTGCCGCACCTGGTCCCCTCGCCCCAGGCGCGCGCCGATCTCCACCAGGCCGACGTGCGCCGTCGGCCATGGCTCGCGCGCCGCCGCGATCGCGGCCCGGAAGTCGCGCTCGGCCGCCACGAGGTCCCCCGCGCCGACGGCGCGCCAAGCCTCGCCCTCCAGCGTCTGCGAAGCCGGCGCAACCGCACTCGCGTTCTGCCGCGGAGGCCCGGCTGTCGCTCCCACCGCTCCGGCAGCCGGCGCCATCCGCTTCCGCGCGTCGACCAGTGCTTGCCGGAGCAGTGCGAGCAGCCGCCCGGTACGCCAGCGCCATGGATACGCCTGCGGGTCACTTCGAGAGAGCTCCGCGCGCGTGACGCGTTGCGGCCTCGCCCAACGGTCGTTCGCACCGACCAGCACGTACACCAGTCTCGGGTGGGTCTCGGCGAGCTGGCGAGGCAGCGCCAACAACACACTGCGCGAGGAGCTTCCCGGCCAGCCGCCGTTGACCACCCGCCAGTCGAGGTCGCCACGCCGGCGCAGCAGTTGCTCGAGCCGGGCTGGATACGCGGACGTGGTGCTGGAAGCGCCGATCCCGTAGGTGTACGAATCCCCGACGCACAACACCGTCGGCCGGCCGGCGGCAGCCGCCACCGCGCGCGGGCGATGGGTCAACCACACGACCGCGGCCACCGCCTGCAGCGCCCCCTCGAGCGTGACCAGGGCGACGGCGAGCGTCACCACGAGGCCTGCGGCAACGCGTGCGCTGCGCCTCACGGCAGGCGCGCCCAGCGTCCGAAGCGGCGGGAGCGGCGGAACGCGACGGCATCGCGCGCGGTGGGGAACACTCCCACGCCGCTCTCGTGGTGCTCGAACGGAACGGGCAGGACGTCCACGCCGGAGACGCGAGCCGGCGGCGGCGTCAGCTCGCCGCCCGGTCGGACGAACCTACCCGTGGCCTTCTCCATCAGCGTGAGCTCGAAGAGTTCGATCCAGGCAGCGACCACGTCCTCGATCGTGATGCTGTCCCGGCGAACGCGCGCGTATCCGGCAGCGGCCATCGAGTCGCGCTCGGCGGGAGCGCGCTGCAGCGCGTCCAGCCGCTCGACGAGCCCCGGGACGTCGTCCGGCGCGATCATTGCGGCCAGCCGGTGGTCGTGCGGCACACCGGGCGTGGCGCCGCCGCTAGCAGCCACCACCGGCACGCAGCCCCGCGCGATCGCCTCCCACAGGGCATCCGGCGGGTAGGCGGTCTGCCAGCGGGCCAGCAGCACATCGACGGCACCGAAGCGGTCCTGGTCGTCGGCGACGGCTGCGGCGTCCAGTTCGACGACGGACACCCGCGCGCCACGCGCCGCGAGCTCGGCGCGCAGCGCCGCGGGCTCGACCGGCCAGCGTCCGCCTCCGAGGTCGCAGATGCCCAGCCGCAGGGGATTCGCGGTGCGCGGCGTCGGGGGCCGTGCGGGCAGACGCCTCGCGAGCGGGATGATGGTGAGGCGCGCCGCGACGGCGGGGGCGGACTCCTCGACCGCACGGGCGGTGGCGGCGTCCGGGGTCACCACGGCATTCCAGTACGGACCGAGCCGGCGCGCGTGGTCGAGGTGCAGGGCCGAAGGCTCTCCCACTGTACCGACGATGACCACGTCCGGCGGCAGGAGCGGCGCGACGCAGGAGTGCCGCCAGTCGAAGGTCGGCAGCCAGATGCACGGTGCCCGCCGCTCGAGGTAGTGGGTCATGGCGCCCCAGCGAGCGCCCCAACCCGCGCGGTGGCCGAGGGTCATCTCGTCCACCGGAACGCCGGTGGGGCGAGCCAGCCGCGGAGCGTCGATCGTGACCAGGTGGGTGGTCTCTTCGGTCAGCACCAGGCGGGCGCGAACGCCGGCGGCGCGCAGTCCGCGAACCAGCGCCTCCGAGGCGCGGTTCACCCCGTTGACGGTCCACACCGGCGCGGCCACGACGACCTGCACTCCGCGCAGCGCGCGGGCGCCGGCGCCGGCGCCGCGTGCTGCGGCACCGGAGGTCTGCAGCTCCACCTGATAGGCGCGTGCCTCCGCCCTCGAGGGGAACGGTCCGACGCCAGGTTCATGGTGCGGCAGCGGGACGGGGAACACCGACACGCCGTCCACGTTTGCCGGGGGGGGGCAGATCTCGCCGGCCGGGCGCCGGAAGGCGCCGGGGCCGCGCGCCAGGACCCGGTGGATCACCGCCAGGTAGTCGCGGACCATGTCGCTGCTGCGGTATGTGCCGTGGCTGACCGCGGCATAGGCGCGTGAGGCCATCGCGCGTCGTGCCGCGGTGTCGCGGGACAGCAGGGCGAGGCGCTCGGCGAATCCCTCGATGTCGCCGGTCGGGACGAGATAGCCGGTGTCTCCGTCCCGCACCACCTGGGGAATGCCGCTTTCCATCCTCGAGACGACCGGCACGCAGCCGCGCCCCATCGCCTCGAGGAGGGCATTCGGCAGCCCCTCGAACTCCGACGTGAGGAGGTAGACGTCGCTCGCTTCGAGCACCGCCGGCATCTCGTCGTGCGGCACCACGCCCAGGAACCGGATGTGGCCGCCGGCGACCAGGGGCGCGGAGGCCTCACGCAGGGCGCCCTCGTCGGGCCCTCCGCCGGCGATGCTCAACCGAAGGTCGACGCCGCGAGCGACGGCTGCCGCGACGACCCTGGGTAAGTCGAGGACCCGCTTCTGATACTGCTTGAGCGTGCCGTGATAGACGACTTCCAGCGGCCCGGCGCCCGTCCCGGCGCGCTGGGGCTGCGATGCGGGGACCGCGACGCCGATCGGGATCGTCGTGAGGCGCCCGGCGATCTCCGGATAGCGTGCCGCGGTCTTCTCGCGCAGCGCCTCACTCACCGCGACGATCGCGTCCCAAGTCGCTCCGAGCCGCGCCACGTGATCGTAGTGCAGCGGATCATCGCTGTGGACCACGCCGATCAGCGCCACTCCGGGTGACAGGCGCGGGGCTACGCAGGAATGGCGGTAGTCGGAATTCGGGATGCACACGCACGGGGCCAGCGACTCGAGGTACCGGATCGTCGCGCCCCAGTGCGCACCCCAGCCCGCCAACCGGCGGACCGGGAGCGACTCGAAGGGGACGTCGCCCGGCTTCGGCATCGCCGCCTCCACCGGATTCACCAGCGCAGTGTGCTCCTCGGTGAGCAGTACCCTGGCATCCACCCCCGCCTTGCGCAGTCCGCGTACCAGGTTGAGCGAGAACACGTTCACGCCATTGAGGGTCCAGGACGGCGCCAGCAGCACGACCACCGGCGCGCCCCGGGGTACGGCGCGTGGCCGCACGCGGCGCGGCACGGCGCGCGTCAGCGACCACAGCGCGCCGGCGCGGCGGCGCACGTTGGGGAGAAAGGCGAGCAGGTGGAATGCCGGCAGGGCGAGGAGCGCGCCACCACCCGCGAGCCCGACGTCCATCGCGAGCGCCAGGGGCAGCCAGACCTCGTAGAACTCGTTGTTCGCGAGGGGAAGGTAGGGTTCGCGCGACGATGCCGCCGGTTCGAAGAGCGGCAGCGTCCAGCCCGCGCGGCGCCGCGCCCACTCGAGCGCGGCGAACAGCACGCCGATGCCCGCCAGTGCGGGCGCGTGCGGCGCCAGGAGCAGCACGAACGCGACGAGCGCGGCGGCCTCAGTGGGGAGCAGCGCGCCCAGCACCAGGCGGCGCACCCGGTCGGCCCCCGCGAGGCCGCCGTAGGTGCGCACACCGGCGCCCAGGTCGGCCTCGCGATCCCGCACCTGGTGCACCAGAATGCCGCGCAGCCCGGCCGCGAAGGCCCAGCCGGCGGCCGTGAGCACGAACGCCGTACCCCGCCAGCCGGGCGGGGCGAACGTTCCGGCGATCAGCAGCGTCGGCAGCAGCTGCGCGGCGCCCGCGTCGGCGAGCACGCCCCACCAGCCGCGCTCCTTGAGCCGGATCGGCGGCCACGAGTACAGCGTCGGCAGCAGCAGATCGCCGGCGATGACCGCCATGGCCCAGGCGCCCGCGCGGATGGCGACCAGCGGCACGAATGCCGCCACCGCCGGCACCAGGCAGACCACCGCCCGGCCTGCCGGCGGCCAATGCGCCATCGTGTTCCGCTTGCCGCGCAGCGCGTCCTCGCTGATGTCGAACGCGTCGTTGATGGCGTGGCCGTACGCCTCCACCGCGCACGCGGCGAGGACCAGCGCGAGCAGCGTGCGCAGCCCGGCCGCGCTCGACTGGCCGACCAGCAGTCCGGCATAGCCCACCGCGAGCAACGGCGGGATCTTCGCCGACCACCAGTTCCCGGGCCGGCCGGCCGCCAGCAAGTCACGCGGCAGACTCATGTGCGCCGCCGCGCTGCGATGATCTGCCTGATGCGATCGTGCAGCGGCGTCTCGCACACGGCGACGTCGTAGCGCAGCTTCACGGCCGCGGCGGCCGCGGCGCCGAGCCGCGCTGCCAGCGCAGGGTCATCGGCGAGACGCCGCAGCGCCGCGGCCAGAGCCCCGACATCGCGCTGCGGCACCAGCAATCCGGTGACGCCGTCCGTCAACGCTTCGGTGATCGAACCGGCATCGGTCGCCACGATCGGCGCGCCGCTGGCCATCGCTTCGAGCAACGCCGTGGGTATGCCGTCCTTGTCGCCACTCGCGAGTTCGACGTAGGGCGCCACGAACGCGTGCGCCGACTGGAGCGCCCGCCGGATCTGCGGCTGGTCGCAGCGGCCGGCGAGTCGCACCGCGGCAGTGAGTCCCAACTCCGCGATGCGCCGTGCCACGGCGTCGCGGTAGGCCGATCCGGCGGCACTGCCGTCGGGCGCGCCCACGATCGTCAGCTCGGCATCGCGCCGCTCGGCGCGCAACTGGGCCAAGGCGTCCACGAGCTCCAGCAACCCCTTCTTGGGCTCGATGCGGCTCACACTGACGATGCGGAACGGCCCCACGCCGTGGGGTCGGGGTGCCGGCGCGAACTGCTCTGCGTCGATGGCGTTGGGCTTGACCAGGATGCGGGCCGGATCGGCCGCCGGCGCCATGGCAAGCAACTCGCGCCTGATCCGCTCGGACGTCGCGACCACCAGACTGCAGCGCTCCAAGTGCAGCGCGACCACCTTCAGCGGGTAATCGTGCAACAGATGATCGGCATAGCAGGTCACGCCGCGTGGCAGGTCCAGCAGCCAGCCCGCCACCAGCGCGAACAGCGAACGCTCATAGAAGAAGTAGGAGTGCAGATAGTCCGCGCGCAACGCCTCGACGATGCGGGTGAACGAGAAGGCCTGGAGCACGTGCTCGTGGCCGCTGAGGGCCCCCGCCGGCACCCCCGATGCCTCGCTCAGCGCGCCGAGGAGCGCCCCAACGCGTTGCGGCATCCGCCGGCGGTAGCGTTCGTAGTCGCGCCGCGCCGTGACCGGGTGCATCCAATCGCGGCGGCGGCGCCGCCACAGCGCGCCATGGCCCGGCGCGAGGTGCTCCCGCCCCTCCGAGTGCGAATAGACCAGGCGCAGGTCGAAGCCCGCCCCGATCATGGCCGTCAGCTCCTGGTGCACGAAGGTCTGCGACCAGATGGGAAAGGACCAACACACGGTGGCGACGATGCGCGGCGAGCCGGCTCGCCGGGGCTCCGCGGCCAGGCGGCCCAAGTTCAGCTCCTGCGCGAGGATCGCCGCCCAGGAACCCGGCCCCGCGCTCACGATGCGGCGCTCCGGTAGACGGCCACCGAGCGCTCGGCAACCACGCTGTCGCGGTACGTGGTCTCGGCGGCGCGCCGCGCGGCTGTGCCGAGGCGTTGGCGCAGTCCGGGGTCGGCGAGCAACCGGTCCAACTGCCCGATGAAGGCGGCGGAGTCGCCCGAGGGCGCCAGCAGCCCGCTGACCGAGTCCTCGATCAGCTCCGGGAGCCCGCCCGCGTCCGACGCGAGGATCGCCCGACCCGCCGCCATGGCCTCGAGACACGAATAGGGGCAACTCTCCCACAGGCTGGGCAGGAGGACCACGTCGGCGGCGTGCATCCAGGAGCGCATGCGTGACAGGTCGAGCGCGCCCAGCACGTGCACGGTGCCGTGCAGCGGCCTCGCCCGCAGCGCCGGGAGCAGGGTGCGCTCGAGGAAACCGAACAGGTCGCGGCCGGCGAACACGAACGCCGCTTCGTGCCGCTCCAGCACGGCCGTCGCGATCTGGGGGCAGAGGTGAATGCCCTTGCGGCGCTCCATGCGGCCGGCGAACAGGATGACCGGGACGTCGGGGCCGATGCCGGCCTCGGCGCGCACGTCGTGCCGGTCCGCGGCATCGAACCACGCCACGTCGATGCCGTTCGGGAGCACGTCGATGGGCCGGCGCACGCCCAGCGTCGCGACGGCGGCGTCGCGCAGGAATCGCGAGGATGAGGTTACCGCGTTCGCCCGTCGCAGCGCCGGAACCTCAAGCCGCGCGCACAGCCATCGGTCGAGGGGCCGCACGTCGTACATCGGCATGATCAGACGGGCCGGCGAATGCAGGCGGACGACGGTCGGCGCCGCGGCGATGCGGGTCACCAGCAGTCCCTCGGCGCCGCACTCCGGCATCTCGATCGCGTCGAAACGGTGCTCGCGCTCCAGCCGCCGAACCGCCGCGGCCATCGCCGCCGCCGTGTCGAGACGATTGCTCGACCACCACATCCGCAGCCGCGACAGGACGCGCGCGCTCAGCGCGGCGGCTCGGCCGCTGGTCGCACGCCAGACGGTGACGCCCTCGTGCATCTCCGACCTGCGCACTCGGCGATCGCTGGAGCCGGCGATCACGTGGACCTCATGCCCCAAACGCGCCAAGGCGCGCGCCTGATGCCAGGTGTAGGTGCCGATCCCGCCGAAGCCAGTGTCGGGAGGGTATTCGTACGACAACAGCGCGAGCTTCATGGATTCGGCACCCCGGAGGTCGCCCCAATTATCCGGACCCGCAGGCCGCGAGGCAAGGGTATATTCGACGCCGCCCGTGGTCGCGATCCCCTGACCCCTAGCGCCCGGCCGACGTAACGACGAGCATTCGTCATTCCCAGCGTGTGCAATGGTCCCGGCGTGCGGCATATGGACGATTCAGGAGCTGCGGTGGAAGTCTCGGTCGTCGTGCCGCTCCACAACGAAGCGGACAACGTGCCCGTTCTCGTCGCGGCGATCCGCGCCGCCCTGGATACTGGCCCCCCTTGGGAGCTGTTGCTCGTCGACGACGGCAGCACCGATGCGACCGCTATGCGCGCGGAAGCGGCGGCCGCTGCGGACCCCCGTGTGCGGGTGCTGCGCCTCGCGCAGTGGTATGGCCAGACCGCGGCGCTCAGAGCGGGATTCGAGCACAGCCGGGGCCGGGTCGTGGTAAGCCTCGACGGCGATCTCCAGAATGACCCGCGCGACATCCCGCGCCTGGTCGCGACGCTCGAGTTGGGCTACGATGTAGTGGCCGGCTGCAGAGATCGCGCCGGGCACACGCCGCTGCGGCGCCTCACGTCGCGGCTCGCCAACCGACTGGTCGATGCACTGACCGGCGCGGGCATCCGTGACACGGGGTGCACTCTGCGTGCCTATCGGCTCGAGGTCTTGCGGGCCCTGCCGCTGTACTCCGACCTGCACCGCTTCATACCTGTCCTCGCCGCCGGGCTCGCCGGCGCCCGCGTCACCGAGTGCCCCGTGACCGAGCACCCGCGCCGCGCCGGCCGCTCGAAGTACGGTCTCGGCCGGGCGCCGCGGGTCCTCATTGACCTGGTGACCCTGGTGCTGCTGCATACCTTTTCCGACCGGCCCTTCACCCTGTTTGCCTATGCGAGCCTGGTGTTCGGCGGCTTGGGCGTTGCCGGCCTGGTGTGGGCCGGATTGCGCCTGGGCGCCGGCGCCGTGGATCTCGTGCTGCCGGCTGTTGCGCTGCTGTTCCTCGGGCAGGCCGGCTACCTCCTGCTGCTGGGGCTGGTCACGCAGATGATGGTGCAGATCCGGACCCGTCAGGGCTCAGCCACCCTGGCCAGCATGCGAGAGCGGACGTGAGCGATCCGGGTGTGGCCGCAGGCGGCGCCGAGCGGCCCGCGCTCGATCTGTCGGTCGTGGTGACGGTCCGCGAGCATCCGGAGCCTCTGGCCGCGCTCTACGCCGACTGCGTCGCGCCCCTTCGCGCGCGAGGCTGGAGCTTCGAGTTCGTCTTCGCGGCCGACCCCGGGCACAGGGCGCTGCTCGACCAACTCGAGGTGCTGCGCCGCGGCGGCGAACCGGTGCGCGTCCTCGAGGCGGCGCACCCGGTGGGCGACGCAGCGCTCCTGCGCGCCACGCTGCCGTACCTGCGGGGCCGTACGGTACTGATCCTCCCGGCCTATCACCGCGTCGAACCGGACGGCCTCCCGGCCCTGGTCGACCGCGTGCTGGCGGGAGCGGAGGTGGTCCTGGCGCGCCGTTGGCCTCGCAAGGACGGTCCGTTCAATCGCATCCAGAATCGTGCCGTGCATGTGCTGATCAACGCGCTGCTGCGGGTCCGGCTGAATGACGTCGCCTGCGGCGTGCGGGCGCTGCGCCGCGGGACGTTCGAACAGATCCCCGTCTACGGCGATAACGCGCGTTTCATCGGCGTCATCGCGGCGCGGCTCGGGTTTCGCGTCGAGGAGATTCCCATCCCCCAGCACCAGGCGGACGTGCGGACGCACCTGCATCCGCCCGGGACCTACGTGCGGCGCCTGATCGACATCGTCGGGCTGTTCTTCGTGCTGCGGTTCACCCAGAAGCCGCTGCGCTTCTTCGGCCTCATCGGCGCGGTGCTGGCGTTCGCCGGGGTCGCGATCCTCGGGTTGTTGTCGTTCGAGAAGCTCGCCGGCGCGAGCATCGCGGCCCGCCCGCTGCTGCTGGCGGGCGCCATCCTCGTGGTGCTCGGCGCGCAGGCCATCGCCGTCGGCCTCGTCGGGGAGATAGTGGTGTTCCTGAGTCCGCCGGGCGGGGTTGTCTACCGCCTGCTGTCGGACAGCTCCCAATCCCGTGAGTAGTCGCGCGCCACTCGCGGCGCTCGTAGCCGCCGGCACGCTGATCGCGCTGGGCTATCTCGCGGCTCTCGGGCGCGACACCCTGAGCCCGGACGAGCTCGATCATCTGTTCGCCGCCCGCAGCATGTCGAGCGGCCGGGGGCCGCAACTCCCCTCCGGTCAGCTCTATTCGCGCGGCGTCGAATACTCGGCCCTGGTCCGGACGGCGGTCCGCCTGGTCCAGCCGGTCGAGCTTGCCGTGCGGCTGCCCTCGGCGCTGCTCGGCATCGTCGCGGTCATGCTGTTCGCCGGGCTGGCGTGGCGCTGGGTCGGGCCGTGGGCAGCCGTGTGGGCCACGCTGTTCTTCGGAGCGGCGCCGCTGATCGTGGAAATGAGCCGATTCGGTCGGTTCTATACGATGCAGTTGGCGCTTGGCCTGGTGGCGATGGGCGCGGGGTGGCGCGTCGTCGCGGCGCCGGGACTCGCCACGCCGTGGTGGCATCGCTGGATCTGGTGCCTCGTGGCGGCGCTGGCGCTGACGTGGGCGGCGGCCATCCAACTCACCACGGTGGCGGTGGCGGCGGCCTTCGGACTGTGCCTGGCGGTACAGGGCGCCGCCGACCTGGCGCGAGATCGCCGCAACGCATGGCGCACCAGCACGCCGCTCCAGGCGGCCGCCCTCGGGCTCGCCGCCACTGTCATCGTTCTGGTCGCCAATCCCGGTTTGGCGGGCTACTTGCGCTGGCGCGCCGATGCGATGCCGCTGTGGGCCCGACTGAGCGGCGCTACGAGTGGCTACGGGTTCCTGCTGACGGCGTTGTGGGAGAATGGCGTCGCATGTGTGCTGGCCGCCGGCGGCTTCGTGTTGTTGTTGCGCCGAGCGCCACGCCAGGGCGTGTTTCTCATCCTCTGGCTCGCGATCCCGGTCAGCGCCCAGGCGCTCGTTCTGGCGTGGAAGGCCGATCGCTTCGTGCTGCTGGCGTTGCCACCGCTGTTTCTCGCCGCCGGCGAAATGGCGGCGCTGCTGGTGTCCGCGGCCGCCGGGCGGGCGACGGCGTCGCCTGCCCGCCGCGGCAGGGTGGCGCGACTGGCCGCTGCGGCGGCGCTGTGTGGCGCGTCGGTCGCCGCAGCGGCGCTCAACCCCGATCTGGCGCAGCGATGGACCATCATTTGGCGCGGCAAGGGCGATGGCTGGCGGGAGGCGCGCGCCATCCTGGATTCATCGCCGGCATTGCGCGCCGTGCCGATCGGCCATGCGATGCCCCTGGGTGCGCTCCACTACCTGGGGCGCGTCGACTTCGTGGTCTGGCTGGGGCTGACGGAGGAGTGGGTGCCGACCCGGGACGGGGCGGGGCATGCGGCCTTTCGACCAGTGCCGGAGGGCGGTCCCGATGTGTACGCCGGAGTGCCGGTGCTGGTCAGCCCGGCGTCGATCCGGCGGCGGTTTCTGGGGCGGGGCGGCGTGGTCATCGGCGTGAACGAGCGGTTCCTGACCTGGCACGGCGTCGATCGCCGCCTGATCGGCGAGCTGGCTGCGCACGCCACGGAGCTGTGTCACGGACGGTGCGGCACCATGCGCCTCTACTACTGGCCGTTCCAACGGGAAGTCCCGGCCCCGACCCCTTGACAAGCCTCGCTCGGCCCCAGGCTGCCGGGCGCGGGATGGAACGCACGTGGTTCCGATCCGAGGAGGGGCGCCGATGGCTACCATAGAGGACGTAGCACGCTACTACGACGGCTGGACGAGTCGCTACCTGCGGCTGTGGGGCGACATCCTCGAGGCAAGGCGGCCCAGCGACACCATGGAGCTGCTGAACTACCTGACGACCCGCATCGGGCTGAAGGGCGGCATGCACGTGCTGGACGCCGGCTGTGGTGTGTGCGGCCCGGCGCTTCACTTCGCGACGCACCTGGACCTTCGGATCGAGGCGGTCACCGTGTCTTCCGAGCAGGTGCGCATCGCGCGAGAGAAGGTCGCCGCCGCCGGGCTCGGGGCGAAGGTCAACGTCCGGCTGGGAGACTACCATCACCTGAAGGACCTGTTTGCCGAGGGCGCGTTCGACGGGGTGTACTTCCTCGAGTCCCTGGGGCATTCCACTCGCGTCGGCGAGGTGATCCGGTCGGCCTGGTCGGTTCTGAAGGACGGCGGCTTCCTCTTCGTGAAGGACATGTTCCTGAAGGAGGCGGACGACCCCCAGCTGGCGGCCGCCATCACCCGGCAGGCCGGGCGGATCAACGACAACTACGCCTACAACGTGCCGGATCTCCACGTCGTGCTCTCTGCCATGCGGAAGGCCGGATTCGAGATCCGGCGGCTGTGCGACCTTGGCTTCGAGAGCGACAACACCTACGTGGAGGAGTTCGAGCGGCAGTACGACGTGCAGGTGTACGATGGACACACGGATCTCATGCCGGTGGAGTGGCTTGAGATTCTCTGCCGCAAGCCGGCGCAGCACCCTGGCGCGGCGACAGCCCCGACCGCTTGAGCCAACTCGTCGGGATGTGGCGTGGAACAAGTACCGGGTGAAGTGGGGGTTCAGTGAGGGATGCGGCCCTCAGGCGGCGGAGTGACGCGGCGCCGGTGCGGGTAGTGGTGCCGGTGAGAAGCACAGAGGCCGAGGCGGCGGCGCTTGCAGTGCGAGTCGCCCGGTCGCTAGTATCGGGTGTCTTCCGCGCGCTGCCCGCCAAGTGACAGGTGCAGTAGTGTCGTCCCTTCCTGGCGAGAGGAGGAGGGCGCGTGGCGCCGCGACTGCCGGGTACTAGGAACTACTTGCACCGGCAGAATGGAAGTCCTAGTCGGGAGAAGAAAGAGTGAGGGGCGTGCCGGCGAGGAAGGCGCGCAAGAGCGGGTAGCGACGGCGCAGGCGACGCGTGGCCCGGTGGGCGACCTGATGGATGTCCGGGACGTCGACGGGGGTGAAGTTGGCCAGCGGATGCGCTTCACGTGGCCCCAGGGCAGTTGGACCGGATTCATGTGCGGGGCGTAGGGCGGTAGGAACGCGTGGTGGACGGACGGGCAGCGGCGCAGGAAGCGCTCGACGACGTCTCCGCGGTGAGCGTTGAGCCGGTCCCAGATCACGACGAGGGGTCGCTAGACCTGACGGGGCAAGTGGCGGACGAACTGGACGACGTCGGCGCAGTGAAGTAGGCGTCGGCCAGCAGTTGGAAGTACAGCCCCACCCGCTGGAGGTGAGGGGCCACGGTGAACGCTGCAATGGCGGAGACCTTGTGGCGGGAGCTGGTCCGCTGGGCAAGGCGCCTGGTGACGCCACGCGGGGCCCAGGTGCGCCGGACGAGCGGAGCCATCAGGAACCCGCTCTCGTCAATGAACACGAGCAGGGCGTTCAGCGCACGGGCTCTTTCTTGATGCGCGGCCACTCGACGCGCACCCAGCGCCGAATCGCCGCCTCGTCAGGCTCGCGGGCCTGCTGCTTGGGCTTCTGCGGCGTCCAGCCCAGGGCGCGGAGCAGGCGGCGGACATGATCGACGTGATAGCGAACGCCGAATTCGCGACGGATGAGGGTGGGGACGCGGGGGCAGGTCCAGAGATCGGTCGGAAACCCGGCCGCCTGCGCTCCCCGGAGCACGTGGCGCTCCAGGCGGCGCTTCGCCCGGCGGTCCGTTTCGGCGGGCGACCGAGAGCCGGTACGGCCGCCAGGGCGTCGCGGCCGCGGGATCGGGCCCGGGCGTGCCAACGGCCCACCGGCAGGCTCAGACCCCTTGCGTCCCCAGCACCGGACGCACAACATCACACCCCGGCTTGAGCGCCCGCCCTATGGCCGGTCTCGAGACGTCCACGTATGGCCGGTTTTCAGGTGGTCACGGAGGGGGGGCGGAGTTGGGCGCATCCACTCCTGCTATCGCGATGCTGGCGGCCCAGGTGCCATGGACTTGAACAACCCAGTCCATCGCCGCCGTGCACGAGTCGGCGCGAGGCGGATCGCACTCTGATCCTGGGAAGTGGCGTCTCCCCCAATCACGACCCTTGAGAAGAGATCATCCGATGAGGCTTGACGAAGCAGTGCACAGGCTCAGGACGCGGATCAGAGTGAATGGCTTCTGGCGCACGATCGGATACGTGCTGTTCACGGTGTTCCTCGAGAGGTTCCACGTGTCCATCGACTACGTCTTTGAAGGACTGCCTGATCAGACGGCGAAGCTATCGGGTGAGTGCTCTCCGGCGGCCGTGACCTCGATGGCTGAACTCAGCACCTCAACGGTAGAGGCTCTGAGGCGCTACGGCGGTGAGAGGTTCCTTGGCGGATTCGAACGCGCCTTCTCAAGGGGAGAAGTGTGCATCGTTGCCTACTTGCCTGACCACAGCTTCGCCGGAGCTGTCTGGCTAAAGGGCGCGGACCGCCGCTACTTGCCTGCGAAGGGCCGGGACTACATGCGGTTTGAGAGTGGCTTCACTCTGCCCGAGTGTCGTGGGAGAGGTGCCTTGTCGTCTGTGCTGGCTTTCGGCCGATCGTGGCTGTATTCTTCGACGGCTACCGCACCGCTGCTCTTCCTTGAATGCTCCGTTTTCAACACCTCATCCAAGAGAGGAATACTCAGGGCGGGGTTTCAGGAGAGAGGGGTTCTGCTTCTGATGGGGAAGAAGTGGGGCAAGTTCTTCCCTAGAGGCGCAGCGACCATCGCCCCCAAGCCTTGAATCAGCTCGGTTCGTTGTTCGCCCGAAGCGCTCGAATTGGACGACTTCGCTGGTCCGCGCGGAAGTCGAGGCGGCCACACAGGTATGCGGCGGAGTCAGTACAGCAAGATTCGCCCTGGGCCCATGATCCTCGCCAGTGTCCTCCCTTGAGACCCACGGTGGCGATCCGGATGCTCCTCGATTCTTTAGACACCTGGGGTGGATCGATTCAGCCATGCTGAACTGGAACGCCTGGCAGGGTGACGCGACGGCATGGGATGCGCTGCTCCTGCGATTCCCAGACTACACGGCATTCCAGAGCTTTCAATGGGGCGAGCTAAGGCGCCGGTCTGGCTGGGTTCCGCATCGGCTGGCGGCAGTCGACAGTGGCGAGGCCGTGGCGATGACGCAAGTGCTTGTGCGTCGATTTCCGCTGGGTCATGCGGTGGCGTGGGTGCCCGGCGGGCCCGTTGGTGCAGTTGAGGCGTGGGACGACTCCTTCCGGTCAGCCCTGCGCGAGAGCATCGGTGCGCCCCGTCTCTACTGTCGGGTGAGCCCGATGCGCGAGCATGTCGCCCAGGATGAAGCGCGCATGAGCCTCAGCGGCTGGCGGGAGGCGCTGGTCCGCATGAACAGCGGCATTAGTCTATCCTACTCACCATCTGAGAGCGATTCTGTTCGTCTGGCCCAGGCCAGCCACAACTGGCGGCACAACCTGCGTCGTTCTCTCAAGAGCAGGCATTCCGCGAGTCTTTGGCCAGACCCCGCACCCGATGAGATGCTTGCCGTCTACAAAGCCATGCAGTCTCACAAGAACCTGGAAGAGCAGATCTCCCGCGACGCACTCATCTCGATACTCGAGGTGCTTGGCAAGCAGTGCGTCGTGGTCCGCTGCCTTGACGAGCAGAAACGTCTCCTGGCTCTCCGCGGTGCGATACTCTTCGGCACCAAGGCGTGGGACGTATTTGCCGCTGCCACTCCGGAAGGCCGCAAGGTCTATGCATCGCACGCCGCGTTCTGGGAACTGATGCGGGAATGTGCTTCGCGTGGTATTGAATGGTACGACATGAGTGGAGTAGATCCGATCGGCAACAAGGGAGTATATGACTTCAAGAGGGGCACCGGGGCGAGGGATCTGCGCTATCTGGGTGAGTGGGACTGGGCCACCTCCGGACTGCTGAGACGTACCGCAAACTACGCAATCAGGCGCTCCGGCCGAATGACGCACGCAGGCTAGTCGACATCGTGCTCCGGCACGCTCGATCCCCGAGAAGATGCCGAATCTGGGTCCCGCGCGTGCCGATGGACTGCGTTTCGCTGTACAACCCGCAGCCTGCTGAGGTAGATGATGGTCGTTCCTCGGGAAGCAGGGGTTGCGCTTCACATAGTGAGCAGCGGCGGCATCTACGGTATTGAGCGGGTACTTCTCAACCTGCTGCCGGCTCTGCAACGCCAAGGGCACCGCGCTGGCCTGGTATGCATGTCCCCGGCCGGCTCGGTCGGAGCGCAAGTCGGACAGGCAGCGGCGAATCTCGGGATTCCGGTCTGGTATGCAGGGTACGCCGGCCGGCTCAGTGCGAGTGGCCTGCTGCGGTTGCACAGTACAATCGCCTCATGTCGCCCGCGTATCGTGCACCTCCACGGCTACAAGGCGACGATTCTCGCTGGGGCCGTGTGCCTCGCTCGTCACGTGCCGGCCGTTGCGACGTACCACGGGGAGGCGAGCAAGGCGCTCGACCTGCCGCGCCTGCCGATGTACGGAGCGATCGAGACGCGCGTCCTGCGCCGGCTTCGCGGTGTCATCGCAGTCTCAGAGCCCGTTCGGGAGGAGTTGATTCGCCGCCGAGTGCCCCGCGAGCGGGTTTCCGTCATCCCCAACGGGATTTGTGATCGCTCAGATCCGCGAGCGCACGCAACGGCATTGGCTCCATCGGGCTTTGCGCCCACGCTCCTGACGGTCGGTCGCCTGATTCGCGAGAAGAACGTTGCCATGGCGCTCGGAATGCTGGCGCGCCTGCGCCAGCGCCATTCCCGTGCCGGGCTCGTCGTGGCAGGCGAGGGTCCGTTGGGCCCCGCACTCAGAGAACGAGCGCGTGCGCTGGGCATCGCCGAGTGGGTGACCTTCCTCGGTTTCGTCGACGACGTACGCGGCCTGTTCTCACGCTGCGACTGCTTCCTGCTGCCGTCGAGTACCGAAGGGATGCCGATCGCGTTGCTCGAGGCGATGGCGGCTGGCGCCCCTATCGTAGCCTCGAGTGTCGGCGGGATCCCGGCCGCCATTACTGACGGTGTGGAGGGTGTTCTGGTACCGCCAGGCGACGCCGAACTCCTCTTCAGCGCCGTGAGCCGGGTCCTCGATGATCCGGTACTCGGCCAAGCCCTGGGCGCGAGAGCCCGTGCACGTTTTGCGCGCGAGTTCACGGATGACCGTATGGCCGAGGCCTACGCGGCGTTCTACGACCGCGTCCTCGGCGCCACCTGACAGATGCGACGCCTGGCTCGCACCGCGCTCGAGGCCCTGCTTCGGACGACCGGCATCCTCCTGTACCGGACCCGTTTGCATCACGCCGTACTGTGGGCGGCGCGGCGTCGCGTCCGAGTCCTGTGTTACCACGCTTCCGAGGAAGCCGAGGATGATTGGATTGCGGGCCTGGGATGCAACACGCCGCCGAGCCTCCTGCGGTCCCACCTGGCGTTTCTGCGCCGGCACTATGCCGTCGTTTCCCTGCAACAACTGGAAAGTGGCGCCCTTCCCGATCGGGCGGTCATGATCACGTTCGACGACGGGTACCGTTCAGTATACCGTGTCGCATTTGCACTCTTGCGAGCCCACGGTCTGGCGGCAGTCGTCTATCTGGTCACTGACACAGTGGGCAATCGGGCGGTGGTATGGGTGAACGAGCTGAACTGGTTCTTGCGGCGCCACGGGGCCATCGCGCGCCAGGTGGCAACAGAGCGGCTAGGGTTGCCGGCCGGGGCCAGCATTAGCTCGATTCTCGACGCTGCCCGCGTGCGATACGACACCACGGTTGTCACGTCCCTGCTTTCGGAACTGAGGAGCAGGACCGGCACCGTCGCAGAGGCACTCGCGGCCGAGGCGAACCTGTACGTGACATGGGATCAGGTCCGGGAGATGGCGGAGCACGGGATTTCGTTTGGGAATCACACGGCGGCGCATCCGAACATGGCACGACTGACTGAGTCAACCCAGTTGGAGCAGATGCAGCTCGGACGCCAAGCCTTGCTGAGCCGCGGCCTGTCGTGCACCTCGCTAGCCTGTCCCTTCGGCATCGCCACCCAGGCAACGGGACGTCTGGCTACTCAGCTTGGCCACCGGTCAGTGATGGAACTCGGCGGCGGCAACCAACGTCTGGACTTGCTTCACATCGGTCGGCTGCTCCCAAGAGCCACGACGGACGCCGCACTTTTTGCCGAGCTGGAGATCGTGGCGCCTGTCTTCTCTCTGCTTAGGTCCCTCCGATCTCGCACCGCGAGTCTCGCTGGACTTCGCCACGAGAGTCGCGCAGGGTACTGAGGTCTGAGACCAAACGCACGGGAGGGCCGTCAGGACCCAGACGGAAGCTCTTCGGGGTTGGCAGCGCAACCCACGCACGCTGCTTGTGTGGGTACTCTCGATTACCGATGGGCGACTGTGGTAGGCCAATCCGAGACTGGCTGGACCGACTCGTGTGCTACGCCGAGGGCCTGAGACTCAGGGCGAACCAGGGGCAGTGGTCCTCGGCGGCGCCGACCGGGCCTCAGCGGAGCGAGGTCAGAGCCTCAAGAACCAGGGAAACCGTCGGGAGGCGGCCCGCCAGAAGGTAGCTCGCCCGCAAAGCGGTCACGGCGGCTGCCGATCCTGCGGGCGGGGTTGCCCGCAACGATGGCGTACGGCTCCACGTCTTTCGCGCCGACGACCGAGCCGGCCGAAACGACCGCGTGGTCTCCGATGCGGGCTCCTGGCATGATGAAGCAGTCCCCGGCGATCCACACGCCCCGGCCGATTGCGACCGGCTTGAGTTCGTAGCCCTGGTCCATGATGTGCACGTCGTCACGCGCGAACACGTGGTTCACCGACCAGATCTTGACGCCGGGGCCGAGCACCACGTCGTCGCCCAGTTCGACGCCGCCAGAGGCCTGGATGACGTTGTCGTAGCCGATGTAGCAGCGGTCACCGACGGCGAGTTTGTGGACGCCGATGATGCGGGCGCCGGGGAAGATGTTGAGTCCGCTGCCCGCGCGTGCGAAGTATCGGCCCAGCAGAGCGCGCCGGAGCGCGATGCCAAACCCGCCTGGGGCATTGCGGATCAGCGCTTCGAGGTGCAAATACCGCTGCCCTGCGGAACTGAGGTCCCAGGCCAACGACTTGAGGATGTCGAACATATGTGGCAACAATATTGCGAGGGCACGCCCCGAATGTTCAAGTCCGGATCGCCGAAGTTGCGAGGGGCTCCGCCGCGGACCAGCATTGCCCTGATCCAACAACCGGCCATCGTGGCGGTCCTGAGCCCGGAGCGTGCACCATCTTGAGACAGAGCGTCCCTACCTCGTGACTGACAGTTCTTCCCCGCCGTCCCCTGCGACGGAGACCAGGCGCCAGATGGACCGCACGCTGGTCGCCGGCCTCGCTTGGACCGGCGCGGCGAAATGGGCAGTCCAGATCCTGAGCTGGGCGTCCACGGTAATCGTTGCCAGGCTCCTGACGCCCGGCGACTACGGCATCATCGGGATGGCCGCGGTGTACCTCGGCCTGGTGCAGATGGTGAGCGAATTCGGGCTCGGGACCGCCCTCATCCAGAGCCGCGACCTCGACGACACCGACATCGCCCGGATCGGCGGCCTTTCCCTGCTGATCGGCCTGACGCTCTTCTTTGTATCCGCGCTCGTCGCGGCCCCGATCGCGAGCTTCTTCCGGGAACCGGCGGTGCGCCCGGTGGTGGTCGTCCTCTCCGCCACCTTCGTGGTCACCGCGCTGCAGGTGGTCCCGAACGCGCTCCTCGCCCGCGAGCTGCGGTTCCGTCGCTTGGCGTTCATCGAATCCACGGAGGCGCTCGGCCAGATCGCAGTCACCCTGGCGCTTGCCCTGGCCGGGGCGCGCTACTGGGCCATCGTGTGCGGCAGCATCGCCGCAAGGAGCATCGGCACAGCGCTCCTGCTCTCCGCCAGGAGGCACCGCCTCGCCGCGCCGGGCCGGCTTTCCGAACTCCGGCGAGTCCTCGCGTTCGGCGGGCAGGTGGTCGTCTCCCGCCTGACCTGGTACGCGTACAGCAACGCCGACTTCGTGGTGATCGGCCGCATCCTCAGCACGGCCGCCGTCGGCGCGTACAGCTTCGGCTGGAACATCGCCAGCATCCCGGCGGACAAGATCAATGGGATCATCAACCGCGTGACGATGCCGGTCTTCGCGGAGGTCCAGGGCGACACGGCAGCACTCGCGCGGTACCTGGTGCGCCTCAGCGAGGGGCTGGCGTACGTGGTGCTGCCGGCCTCCGTCGGGATGGCCCTGGTCGCGCCGGACTTCGTGCGCTTCGCCCTTGGCGAGCGGTGGGCCGCGGCGACGCTTCCCCTGCAGCTGCTGTCGCTGCACGTCACCGTCCGCTGCATCAACGCCCCCTTCAACCAGGCGCTCCTGGCCCTGGGCGAGGCAAGCCAGCCGATGCGGGTCGGGATCGTGGCGGTCGTGGTGATGCCGGCGCTATTCATCCTCGGCGCGACGCAGTGGGGAGTCGGCGGAGTGGCGCTGATGTGGCTGGTCGGGCACCCGGTCATCACTGTGCCCATGCTCATCGTGCATACGGCGCGCCGGGTGCGGCTGCCGCTGAGCCGGCTAGGCGGCGCGCTGTGGCCGGCCGTGGCCGGCACGGCGGTGATGGCCGCGGCGGTGAGCGCGGCCAGGGTGTTCCTGCCATCGGACGCCCCCGTGGGCGTCCGGCTCGCCGTCGCGGTCCTGGTCGGCGCCGCCACATACCCTGCCTTGACCTGGGCGCTGTTCCGCGGACGGATTCGGGAGGTGGCGGCCGGGCTCGGGCGCCTTCGCGACTAGGGGCGGCTGGCTGCGGCGTCGGAGACCTTCCGCCGGGCGGGAGGCGTCCGGTAGCTTGCGTGGGTCTGGTTTCCAGTTGGAGCTGCGGTGCTGCGACTAGTCAAGCGAGCGGCGCTCTCGATCCTGGCGGCCCCTGGTGCCACGGCACCGTTCTACCCGCTCATGCGTGGGCGGGCGACGGTGTTCATGCTGCACCGGTTCCGGGACCCGGAGCGCGGGATCGAAGGGACGGACCCGGCGTTGGTTCGCCGAGCCCTCGGCCTGCTGCGGCGACGCCGGTTCGAGTTCGTCTCCGTTGAGGACCTGTTCCGGCGCCTCCGTGCGGAGGGGCCGCCGCTGCGGCGCGCCGTCACGTTCACCATCGATGACGGGTACGCAGACCAGGCGGAGATCGGCGCACCGGTCTTCGCCGAGTTCGATTGCCCCGCCACGGTGTTTGTCACCACCGGCTTCCTCGACGGCGGGCTGTGGTTCTGGTGGGACCGGATCGGCTGGGTGTTCCGGCAGACGCGGCGCCGGCGCGTGCGTGTGGACGTGGCGGGAGAGCGGCTCGACCTCGCCTGGGAGTCGCCGGAGCGGCGCGCCGTGGTCGAGAGCGACTTCATCGCCCGCTGCAAGACCGTGCCGGATTCGGAGAAGCTCGCCGCCATTCTTGGGCTGGCAACCGAAGCGGATGTCGCGCTGCCCGACGTGCCGCCGCCGGGCTGCGCGGCCATGACTTGGGAGCACTTGCGCGACTGCGAGGGGCGCGGGATGAGCTTCGGTCCGCACACCGTGACGCACCCGATCCTGTCCCAGGTGGATGATACGCACTCGCGGCGCGAGATTGTGGACTCGTGGGCGCGGCTGCGCGAGCAAGCGCGGGCCCCGGTCCCGGTATTCTGCTATCCCAACGGCGGCTGGGCCGACTTCGGACCGCGCGAGATCGCCACGATCAAGGGCTGTGGGCTGGCGGGCGCTGTGGTTGGGGAGTGGGGTCTTGCGGACGTGCGCAAGTTCGGGGGCGGAGACGTCGACGCCGCCTTCCGAGTCCGGCGGATTCCCTTCCCGGGCGACATACCGAATCTCATCCAGTACGTGTCTGGCGTGGAACTGGCGAAACTAGCCATCCGGGGGTCGCTGTGATGACGGCACTAGGCTGGTTGGCCGACATGGCTTCTGGATTGAAGCAGCGCGTCGATGGGGCACGGGTGGAGCGGCGGTGGCGCCGGCTTCGCGCACTGGGGATGCACATCGGCGAGCAGGTGAATCTGCCGGCCTCGACCTGGATAGACGACTCTCACTGCTTCCTGATCAGCATCGGGGACCGCTGCGGCTTCGGTGAGCAGTGTCACATCCTTGCCCACGATGCGCAGATGAACGAGTTCCTGGACGCCACCAGGATCGGGCGTGTCATCATCCACGCGTCGTGCCACGTTGGGGCTCGCACGGTGATCCTGCCGGGTGTTGAGATTGGCCCCCGGACCATAGTCGGCGCGAACTCGGTTGTGTCGCGCTCGCTGCCTCCCGATACCGTGTGCGCCGGTGCGCCCGCCAAGGCGATCTGCTCGCTCGAGGAGTACCTAGCCAAGCACCGCGAGGGCATCCGCACGTCGCCCACGTTCTACTACGCCACTCACGATGTCGACGTCATTGCGCCCGAGGCCAAGGCACAGATGGTTCAACTGCTGGCCCACCGGGTTGGCTACATGCTCGGCGGCTACTCGGCGATGGTTCGAGGCGCTGGCGGGCCTTTGCTGACACCAGCCACGGCGAATCACGGATCTCCCCAAGAGAGGGTGCCGAGGCAGTGATGCGCCTCGTCTCGCCTCTTGTCTGCACGGGGCTCCCGGTAGCGCAGTCACGCCGGCACTGCGCACATGCCGATCAAGAACAGCCCCAAGGCGGGGGGCCGATCAACCTGATGCTGGTTGTGACATGCGCAGAAGCCGTGCACTTGCGCTTTCTTGGCGCTCCTCTGCGTCTGGCGCGCCCTTGTCTCCGAGACTGGCACGGCTAGTTTTGGCCCATGTCTCTGCCTGACGACACGCCGTTCGTCGTGTTTGGTAGCGACTGGGGGCGGTACCCCTCCACCACCCAGCACATATTCCGCCACATCGCGATTCGATACCCCGTCGTGTGGGTGAACGGCATCGGTCACCGGGTGCCGGGCCTCAACCTGACGGATTTCAGGCGCGCTTGGGAGAAGCTGTTGAGGTGGGGTCCTCGCGGCGCGTTGCCGCCTCCCTCAGTCCACCCGAGTCTCGGGGGTGCTATCCCGGCCGCCATCATCGAGCCACGGGTCTTTCCTTGGCATCAGTTCGGACCGGTGCACGCCCGCAACACCAGGTGGCTTGTACGGGCCATCACGCGGCGACTGGCGGCGCTCGGCCTGAGCCGCCGGCCGGTGCTGGTGACCGGCTCGCCAGCATCCGTGGGTGTCGTGGGGCGGCTTGGAGAGGCGGCGTCCGTCTACTTCGTCATGGACGACTACCTCAACTTCCCTACGTACACGGCGACAATGCTGGGCCCGCTTGAGCGGCGGCTGCTGGAGCGGGTGGACCTCGTGGTGGCTACGGCAGAGAGTCTGACGCGATCCAAGTTCCCTCGTTCTGGGCGGGCGTACCACCTTCCCCAAGGCGTGAACTATGCCCACTTCGCCGAGCCCAGGTCCGAGCCTCCCGACCTCGCGGCGATCCCTCGCCCGCGCATCGGGTTCGCCGGGAGCCTCAGCACCCAATGCGACGTGGTTCTTCTGACAAGACTGGCAAGCACCTTCGCTGATGCGTCGTTGGTGCTCGTGGGTCCGGTAGGTCTTGACAAGGCAACCATCGAGCAGCTTCGCCGTCCGAACATCCACATACTTGGGGTCAGATCCTACGACGTTCTCCCCGGGTATGTGCAGCACTTCGACGTGGGGATCATCCCCTATCTGCTGAGCGCGTGGACGGTGGCAGTCGATCCGCTGAAGCTGCTAGAGTACTTGGCGGCAGGGCTCCCCGTGGTGACCACTTCGATACCCGAAGCAACGAAGTACGCTGGTACCGTAGCGGTGGCCGCCGACGCTGACGCCTTCGTGGCCGCCGTGCGCAACGCTCTCGGCGTGGACCGGGAAGCGAGTCGCGCAAGAGGCCAGGCACTGGCCCGGGAGCACACGTGGCAGCGACGGGCGGAAACCCTGCTTGAGTTGATACGAGGGGTGGTGTCGGAACGCGAGGCGGCAGAGAAGTCCAGATAGTGGGTGCTGGAGCGGCGGTTCCCGCGCGCTGGGCCCGCGTCACGTACCACGACTGCTTCGCCTCCCCCGGCAGTTCGCCCTGCTGCGCCAGCACTTCGCCGCGCCTCTCGACGCCATTCCCGCCCTCAGCCTCTCGGTATGCGATCTTGCCCGGGCCTCGGCACGCCGGGCCACGCTACCTGGGGTCAAGTGCTGGAGGTAACGTCGGGCGGGCTGTCCATCCCACCGCTCTCCGCCCGTTGACTAGCCTGCTGCCTTCTGCCGGGCGCTGCCGGCCGTTGCAGCCACCCCAGAGTAGTCTACCGGAGTGCGCGGCCAAGTGAACAGGCCGAGCCGCTTGATGGAGCCTACTCTCACGAACCCGCACGCCAGGAGTGACTTGACGATTGCGGGGTTCTTCGAATCCGGGACCGCCAACAACGACGTGATGCCCTCCTCGAACAGGGCGCGCGCAATCATGAGAACGGCGTTGGTAGTAACGCGTCGTCCGCGTAGCTCCTTGAGGCAGAAGATGTTGGATACTTTGGCTTCGTTCGCCCCACAGCTAACGAGATCCGAGCCGCGGTAGCTGACCCAGCAGATGAACCCCAACCTTCCATCGTGCAGACCGACCCAACAGCGATCGAGCGGCTCACTCTCGTCACGGTAGAAGTACTCGGGAAGATCCGGACGCCCCTTGCGTAGTCCATTCAGCTGCTCTCTGCTGACCTCCTTGATCTCGATACCTTCAGGAGCTTGGCCTGTAGCCAGGGCGTCCGAAAGGTGCAACCGATAGACGGAGAAGGTATGAACCTCAAGGAAGCGGCGCGCCAATCGCCGGAGGACCTCGCGGAGTCCTTCGGTTCTGATCAGGGTCACTAGCAGCTCGAAGTTGTTGGTCATGACCGAATGATCTCCTTGTTCTGTCGCTGCACGGACCCCGACCGGGCTTGACGTGTCCGCAGCACTCGTTCATCTGGAACTGACGATGCACGCTCCTGTCGGGAGACGCGCGAGCCCGCAGTACCCCCGAAAGCCAACACCCTCGCCCGCGGATGCAATGCCGCGGCCCGGGCCGTCCCCGTGAAGAGAGCCCCGACGAATCCGGGGTGGCAGTAGCTCTCCGCAAGACCGCAGCTCGTCGTGAGGAGAGCGACGCACTGCCGCTGCACAAGCCTGTCCAAGGTCTCGTCGAGCTGGTCGTCCACCAGCCTGCCGGGGCGGCTCTTGACCGGGGGCACCAGACTCCACTAGGCACAGCGCCAGGCGCGAAGCCAGCGTGAGCCGGACGAGCCGATACAGCCGGCGCACTCACTTCTCGTTCGCCGTCCAGCCATCGCGCCCCGGCAACGCCCAGATCGTCGGATACCCCGCCTTCACCCGTACCACGGCCTGCTTGCAGATCCGCACCCGCAGGGGAGGCTGCTCCGATCTTGCCGTGGGCGTCTGGACGCGAGCCAACTGGTGAAGACGGCGCAAACGCGCAATCCTGGGATGCTCCTATACGGAATGCTCGCAGGCTCGATCCGAGACACTGCCCGCACAGATGCGGGCAGAGGAGACGCCTGTGTTCATCGGCTCGAAGGATCGTCTCGCGCTCCAACGAGTGTCAAGCGACGTAGAGCTTCTCGTAGGCCGAGAGCATCTGCTCGAAGCCGTAGCACTCGACCACTCTCCGCCGCGCCACTCCGCTCATGCACTCCCAAGCCGGCCCGGAGGCCGTGGCGATGCGGACCGCAATCTCATCGGCTCCCGCATCCGCTGCAACGACATAGTCAGCGAGCTCAGGACCCAGGACCTCGGCATTGGACCCGACGTCCGTCACGACTGGAACCGCGCCACATGCCATAGCCTCCAGGAGGCTGAGCGACATCCCTTCGCTCAGCGAAGTCAGGACGAAGACCTTCAACAGACGATACACGTCCGCGGGCCCGTCGAGCCAACCCGGCAGCCGTACGCGCTCGCCGATGCCCAATGTGCTGGCCAACTCCGACAGAGTGACGCGCTGCGATCCGTCGCCGGCCAAGAGCAGAACTGGCGCGGGAACGGGCGGCACGATCCGGCACAGTGCGGCGAATGCCTCCAGTAGGCGCCGGTACGCCTTCACCGCCTCCAGTCGGCCGACGCTACCCACCACGAGCGTCCCAGGGCCGATGCCGAGGGCCGCCGCGAGAGCACATGAGGCAGGGCCCGGAGCGAACAGACCAGTGTCCACGCCATTCGGAACGGTGATCACCCGATCTGCCCGAATCCCCACTGTGCCAATCATGTAGCCCCTCAGGCGCTCCGAGACGGTGACTACGACATCCGTGAGCATGGCCGCGCGTCGGTCCAACCAGCGAGCTAGCGGCGGGTCGTTGTGCTCACGGCCGTGCTCGGTGTAGATCACGCGGCGGGCGCCTGCCAAGCGGGCCGCGAGTGCCGCCTTGTACCACGCCCCGCTATGCAGATGAACTACATCAGGCTGCGTCGACCGGATGGCCCGTGCCAAGCCGACCGGTACCACCATCGACAGGCCCGCGAGAGGCCTGAGCACGTGGAATTGATCGACGAGGTCGCGTATCGACACGCCCACGCGACCCACACGACCGCTGAGGGTCACAATCGACAGAACGACGTTGGTGCCTGCCCAGCGCCGAGCCATCTGGCCCACGATCGACTCCAGCCCACCACCATCAAGGTCAAAGACAACCTGTGTGACCCGAGTGGGCTTCGTCACCATGCTGCCTCCGGCGATACGCTCGGTGCGACGCACTTCGGTGGCCGGGGGCCCACGAGCACGCTCAAGTCACGCGCGCACCCCCCGCTCGAGCAAGCGCTCGCTCGCACGCGCGCTCGAGGAAGAGCGTGGCCGACGCAGACGACCCCGTCCAGCTCGCCATGCCCCCGGACGACGAAACGCGTGGGCCTCATCGGCCCAGCATCCGCAGCACGCGAAGGCGCCAACGGGAGTATCGGCTGGGACCCACCGTGGAGCGCACAGCGCGAAGCGCCTGCTGCCTGATCCCCTCAAGGCCGACTGCAGGCTCTTCCGCGCGCGCCAGCCGTTGCAGAATGAGGTCGGGGGTCTCCCGCCGCACGGTGTAGCGGCGCACGAAACGCATGCCTCCGGTCGCACTCACCGGAGGAAGCCCGTTTGGCCCCCACCGGCTCGTGGCCACGCACTGGTAGCCCAGAGCGGCGTAGTCGGCCGGCCGCCAGGCGCGCGGCGCGTCACCACCCGGAAGGGCAAGCGTCGTGCACGCGCGCCCGAGTTTGCGTTCGATTGCGGCCTTCGAAGCCGCCAGCTCCCTTGTCGCGTCTTGCCTGCTGAGCTCCGAGAGGAACGGATGCGTCGCGGTGTGCGACTGAATCGACATCCCCGCCGCCGCCATCTCTCTCAACTGCTCCCAGGTGACGTAGCCCGAGGCTCCAACCTGGGCGGACGCCACGAAGAACGTGGCGGTGGCCTGCCGTTCAACCAGCAACGGGAACGCCTCACGGTAATGCGTCTCGTGCCCGTCGTCGAAGGTGAGGGCCACCGAGTCGCCAGCCGGACGTGCCAACACCTCCTCCAGGCTGCGTGCGGACAGTCCGAGGGCGTGGATGGCGTCGAGGTGTGCGGCGAGGCGGTCTCTGGGGACAGCGAAGTAGCCGGCGTCGGAGGTCTCCCGGGGGACCTCATGGTACATGAGACACGCCCAACCGCGGCGCCTCACCACGGCCTCACGGATTCCATCACGCCCGCCCAGCCACCGTCCGGCGCGTCGCCTCAGCCTCCCGCTCCACCACCAACTCGCCGTCCAATTGGAGCACGGTTTCCGCCCGTCGCTGACACGTACGCTCCCGGGCCAGTGACTGGCCTCTCGACCGACTTGCCTCCCGGCCCGTGCCCAGAGCCTCACGCACTGCGCCGACGAAGGCGCCGCCATCGGCGGCCACCGCGACGGTACCGGCGTACTTCGCCGCTTCGGCAACGGAGGTCGTCACCACGGGGAGCCCACCTGCCAGGTAGGGGCAGGGTCGGACCCCAACCACGGGGGCGTTCGGCCGGCGCAGCGGCGCGAGCACCTCAGTATCGAGCGACACCGGCCGCACGTGCACGACGGATGCGTCCGCGAACGCGCTCGCCGATAGTGCCAGTTGTAGTGTGTCGAGCTGCGTGGCAACACTGCCAGCGAAGCCGACGCGGGGCCGCGCCGTATGCTGGCGAGATCGGTCGGTTGGGACCGAGGCTCGGCGAAGTGGGCACAGTGCGCGCCTTGGAGAAGGTGGCACGCACGCCCGGACCGCAGAAGCCTCGATCGAGGCATACTCCCGGCGGTAGCCACCATGAAGGCCACTGGGTCCGAGAGGTACTGTTCCAGCGGACCCAACATGGTCGCCGCGCAGGAGGGGAGGTCGAGGGAATCGTCCGCAACATGGTAGACGGACGCCACCTCTCCCAGTCGCCTCACAACACCCACGTACGGCGGCGACCCGGTCACCAGCACCGGCCGCCGGCCGAAACCCGGAGCCGCCAGTCCCCGAGCGATGGCCCGAATCGGCGACCACGTGTTGAGGGCACGCGCGGATCCCACCTGATGCCACGGAAGCACCCGCTAATCGACGATTCGGACCGGGACACCATCGCCGAGAGTCCGGTGCGGGGACGGGGGCGGCAGCGCACCTCAGGGAGCAGTCCTCGGCGGCCCCCCCCAGGCGCGCGTGGCGTCCGCGGGGTTGAGTCCGGGCACCCGGTGACCGATGCCGCTCACCCACACCACGGGATATCGGGTCGCGACGTCGCGGAACGTGTGCTGGAAGCTGGAGGGGTACCGACCCCAGTCGTCGCCGAACACCATGAACGGCGTGCCTTCAGGGAGGGACATGCGCTAAACATAGCGGTGCTACTCTGGTTGGGGAGGGCGCCGCAGCGAGAGTGGAGCGCGACTCGACCGTGCGGTTGACAGGAACTGCCGGGCACCGCCACCTTGCGCGGCGTCGAGTTGCCCGCGCTGAGGGGCACCTCGAGTCGCTTCGCCTTGACCGGGAGGGAGACTGACGACCCCAGCAGACCAAGGACGCGGCGTACGCGAACTATTCGGCTCTGACGCGAGCGCCTATGACGCACGGCAGTACGGAGCACATTTCCGCACTCTCATCGCGGATAGACAGATGGTCGTTTCGAGGGTCTACCGCGACCTGTCCCTGCCAGCGGGAGCGCGCGTTCTCGACGTCGCCTGTGGCCCCGGCCGTTTCCTGCTGGAAGCCGCATCACTCGGGGCCGTGCCCGTGGGCATCGACAGCTCTGGCGACATGTTGCGCGCGGCAAGCACGCGCCTGGGGCAAGGCGCACGCCTCGTGATGGGGGACGCCATGGCCCTTCCCTTCGGGGCCTGCTGCTTCGATGCGGTGAACTGCTCCGGCCTCATCGAGTACATCCCCGAGCCGACCCCCCTGCTGCGGGAGATCCTTCGAGTCCTCAAGCCCGGACGGCGAGCGCTGGTCTGCAGCACGAATCGACTCTCTCCGGCGCTGATCCTCGAGCCGTTCGTGGACGCGGCCAGGAGGTCGGCGGTCGCCAAGGGACTAGTTCGGGGGCTGCGACTCCCCTTCGACGAAGTAGCGCTGCGGGAACGCGGGTTCCGGCTGACGTTCCACACCCCCAGGAGACTCATCTCACTGCTGAGCGGCGCGGGATTCGAGCGCCCGGAGTTGCAGTACTTCCACCTGCAGTTCCTTCCGCACCCATTCGACCGAATCGCGCCAAGACTGGCGACGGGCTGCGTCACGTTGACCGATCGGTTCCTGTCTCTCCGCCCGCTCCGCGTCCTCGCGGAAGGCCTCCTTGCGGTGGCACAGCGACCCTGCTAGATGTGTTCTGCAGCTTCGCTCTAGCGGTCGTCGACGAGCGCAATGTATAGTTGTTTGTTCCCATTTCAGTGAGGGTACGCCATGAGCCACCGACGTGAGCCGGCGCCGATCCTCCTGCCGGGGACGCTTCGCGCCGGGGACACCATTGGCCGCCGTACTCTTGCCCGCACAGCAGCAGGCATCCTCATCGCACTCCTCGCCAGTACTGGCCTAAGCGCTGCGTGCAGCACGACCGAATGGGAGCACACGGGAACGCTGACCGTGACGGTGCTCGGGCTCGGATCGAACCCGGTGCCGACCGATGGCGGGACCGTGTCGGTGAGCACGACCATCGCGGGGGAGCACGTCACGTTCCCCGGAACGCTGCCTGCATCCGGGACGGCGTCAGGGGATGTACCTATCGGTGACTACACGGTCACGTACACGCCGCCGAGCGGGTACCTGCTCGCGAACGGGGAACTCGCAGCGAAGTCAGCGCAGGTGACCGGCAGCGAGCCGATCGTAGTGACTTTCAATGTGGTTGTCGCCTCCGTGATGGTGTTGACTCCGACGAGCGCCGCGTTCACGGCCACGGTGGGCGGGAGCAGCCCAGCGGCGCAGACGGTCGCGGTGACGAATAGCGGCGGGGGGACGTTGAGCGGCCTGGCGATCGGGACGATCACTTACGGGGCGGGGGCGAGTGGGTGGTTGCAGGCAAGTGTGAGCCCGACGACGGCGCCGGCCACGGTGACGCTGACGGCGACGCTGGGGAGCCTGGCGGTG
>Ga0316628_100000330_pt1 | contig 29370 bp, 17 predicted proteins | sample OWC_Aug_M2_C1_D5_FD_207648 | JGI IMG/M metagenome (GOLD analysis project Ga0316628, IMG submission 207648) | Wetland soil microbial communities from Old Woman Creek delta, Ohio, United States - OWC_Aug_M2_C1_D5_C | ecosystem: Environmental > Terrestrial > Soil > Wetlands | place: USA: Ohio...
CGCCTCGCCCTCACCGTAGAGGCGCGCCCGCGCCCGGGCGACCTGCGAGTTGGGGATCAGCACCCGCTCGCCCAGCCGCGTGCGCAGCACCAGCGAGCGCCACCCCAGCTCCTCCACCTCGCCGACGATGCCGTCCACCTCCACCCAGCTGCCCGCCTCGAACCGCCGCTCCCACGCCAGGGCGAGCCCGGCGAGGAGCGCCCCGAGCGTCTCCTGGAGCGCGAACCCCAGCACCACCGTGATCACCGCGGTGCCGGCCAGCAGGCCGCCGACGTTCATGTTGAGCCCGTAGCGGAGCACGCTCGCCGCGACGACCACGTACAGCAGGAGGGCCGCGACGTCCCGCGCCAGGCGCGGCACGACGACGCCCATGCGCTGCGCCAGCAGCCACTCGAAGACCGCGAGCAGGAGCAGCCGCGCCAGCAGGTACCCGAGCGCCAGGAGGATGACGACGTCCGACCACGCCTCCCAACGTCCGCCGACGTCGGCGGTCAGCACGCCCCACTGTGCGAGCGCGGCCAGGCCGAGGAACGCCAGCGCCCCCGCCAGGTGCCGCAGCACCCGCGAGCGCACCAGGCGCCCGAGGCCCAGGATGGCGAACGCCGCCAACCCGACCAGGAGGATCACGGTCTCGCTCATGCTGCCCGCGATTGTACGGTGCCCGGGGCGCCGGAAGCGGGCGGGTGCCGCATCGGGCGACGAGCGTGGCACAACCGGCTGACGCGGGATCAGTTACGTGCCGGGCCCCGGGAAACCGACGAGCCGGGGCGCGGCGGCCCGACGATCTTGACAGCGCCGCTTCCGGAGCCTAGATTGCCGGCATGTAAACGTTTACATCGGGAGCCCCGGAGGGCCGATGTCCGACGGTGCCACAAGGTCACGACGCCCCTCACCGCGACGCACCCGCGGCCGCGGCGGCGTGACGATCTGGCAGGTCGCGCGCGAGGCCGGGGTCTCCGTCGCCACGGTCTCCCGCGTCCTCAACCAGACGGGCGCGGTGGCGGAGGAGACGCGGCGCCGCATCCGCGACGTCGCCGCGCGGCTGCGCTACGTTCCCCACGGCGCGGCCAGAAGCCTGATCACCAACCGCACCAACGCCATCGGCGTCCTCCTCCCCGACATCTACGGCGAGTTCTTCTCCGAGGTCATCCGCGGCATCGACCTCGCCTCCCGCCACCGGGGCTACCACCTCCTGGTGTCGAGCTCGCACGGCGACCGAGGGGAGTTCGCGGCGGTGCTGCGCGCGACGTTCGGGCGGGTCGACGGTCTGATCGTGATGTCGCCGGACGTGGACGCCGAGACCCTGCAGGCGAACCTCCCGCGGCCCCTCCCCATCGTGCTGCTCAACGACCGGGGCACGCGGGCGCGGTGCGACTCCATCACCGTCGACAACTACGGGGGCGCGCTGGCGATGACCAGGCACCTCATCGGCCTGGGCCATACCCGCGTGGCTTTCATCAAGGGTCCCCCCGGGAACGTCGATGCCGCGGAGCGCCTGCGTGGCTACCGCGACGCGATGCGCGCCTCGCCCGCCGGCTGGTACGCCAAGCTCGAGATCGAGGGCGACTTCACCGAGGAGTCGGGGTACGAGGCGGGCATCTGCGCCCTCGCGCTGCGGCCGCGCCCGGCCGCGGTGTTCGCCGGCAACGACGCGATGGCGATCGGGGTGCTTTCCGCGCTCCGCGACGCCGGGGTGAGCGTGCCGGAGGAGATGGCGCTCGCGGGCTTCGACGACACGCCGATCAGCCGCTACGTCTCGCCCCCCCTCACGACCGTCAGCGTGTCGATCGCGGAACTCGGCACGCGAGCGACCGCCAAGCTACTCCACGCCATCGAAACCGGCGAACCGCACCGGCGACAGCACGAGACGCTGCCGACCACGCTCGTGGTCCGGCGCTCCTGCGGCGCCACCGCCTCGCCCCTCCGGCACGAGGGAAACGGGCGGGTGAGGACGCGGCTCCCAGGGGCGCGCGGAGCCGCGGGTGCGGTCGGCCGCCCGTCCACCCGGAAGTCGGCTGCCCGCGGCCCGGCACGGGGGAGGGCCCGGCGCGCCGTGTCGGAAGGCACGCCATGACCGTCATGGCTGGAACCGTCACCCACGATCTCCGTCCCGTCGCGGGCGGCTGTCCCGCGTGGGGAGACCGTGAACCCAAACGAGTACCACCGGACGCTTCGAAAGGAGGAGGATGAAATGCAACGAAGAGGCAAGGACCACGGGTCGATCGCCTGGTCCGTGCTCCTGCTGCTGACGCTGCTGCTCTGCAGCCAGGCCAGCGCGCAGGTGACCACGGCGACCATCACTGGCATCGTGGCCGACAAGACGGGGCCGCTCCCCGGAGCCACGGTCAGCGCGCGGAACGCCGCGACCGCGTTCGTCTTCAAGACCACCGCCGGTGAGGACGGGTCGTTCATCCTCAACGGCCTCCCACCGGGTACGTACGAGATCACGGTTTCCTCCGAAGCCTACAAGGGGCAAACCCAGACCGTGACCGTGCTCCTCGGCCAGACGAACAAGGTGCGGTTCGAACTCTCCCCGGAAAAGATGTACATGGCCGAGACCACGGTGGTGGGCGAGAAGGCGCCGCTGCTCCTCGACACGCGCTCGTCCGCGGTCACGACCAACATCACGCCGCAGCAGATGGAGAGCCTCCCGCAGAACAATCGCAACTTCCTGAACTTCGCCGAGCTCGCGCCCGGCATCCAGGCCACGCTCGACACCACCACCGCCGGGCAGTACTTCACGGGCGGCGGCGCCAACCCCAAGCAGGTGAACGTCTACATCGACGGCCTGTCGCAGAAGAACGACCTCATTCAGGGCGGCGCGTTCATGCAGGACTCGAGCAGGGGGAACCCCTTCCCGCAGAACGCGGTCCAGGAGTACCAGGTCCTGACCCAGAACTACAAGGCCGAGTACGAGAAGGCGGCGTCGGCGGTGATCACGGCGATCACGAAGTCGGGCGGCAACCTCTTCCACGGCGACGCCTTCTACCTGTACCAGAACGACGGGATGATCACCCAGGACGAGTTCGCCAAGGCACGCGGTGACAAGCAGCCCCCGTACAAGCGCCAGCAGGGGGGCATCTCGATCGGCGGGCCGATCACGCAGGACAAGGTGCACTTCTTCGTGTCGTGGGAGGGGCGGGACCAGCCGGGGGAGACGAGCGTCTACCGCGGCTCGCAGTGGAGCCAGGCGCCGGCCAACGTCCTGGACAAGCTCTCCAAGTACGAGATCGGCACTCTGACCTCCCCGTTCAAGGAGAACCTTTACTTCGGCAAGGTCTCGTGGCAGCCGGGAGTCTCCGACACCTTCGACGCCTCCTTCCACTACCGTGACGAGAACGAGGTACGCGGCTTCGGCGGCACCCGGACCTACGACGGCGCCGAGAACTTCACCGACAAGACGCAGGCCGCGGTGGTGAAGTACCAGTCGGTGATAGGGAGCAGCACGTTCAACGACGCGAGCCTGACCTGGCAGAAGTTCCAGTGGATCTCCGGGGCGGTGAACCCGGGGGTGCCCCACGAGAACTACGTCAACCTGCTGGACGTCGGCAGCAAGGACTACATCCAGGACCTGCAGCAGGAGAGGCTCGGGATCCGCGACGACCTGAGCTACTTCACCGATTGGCACGGGACCCACGCCCTCAAGTTCGGCGTCGTCGCCACGCAGGCGAAGTACGACATGCTCAAGGACGCGTACTACGAACCGTACTTCGAATACCGCTCCAACGAGAACTGGCAGTACCCGTGGATGGCGCGCTACGGCTACGGCAACCCCTCGCTCAAGTTCGACAACAGCCAGTACGGGGTGTTCGCCCAGGACGACTGGACGATCACTCCCAACTTCACCGTCAACGTCGGGGTGCGCTGGGACTACGAGACCAACATGCTGGACAACAAGTGGGTCACGCCGACCGCCATCGTCAACGGCCTCAGGACCGCCTGCCGGACCTACTCGCAACCGGTCGGCGGCAAGACCACCTGGTGCATGCCGGACCTCTTCAACCCCGACGACTACATCTCGACCGGAAGCAACCGCAAGTCCTACGGGAGCATGTTCCAGCCGCGCATCGGCTTCACCTGGGACGTCAACAGGGACGGCAAGACCGTTGTCTTCGGCGGCTGGGGTGAGTACTTCGACCGGATCGTGCTCAACGACATCTACGACGAGGCGTACAAGAACCAGTGGTTCCAGTACCAGTTCTGCTTCACCAGCGACCCCGCCCAGGTCGGTACCTCGATCGCGGGGTGCAGCGCGCCCGCGATCCTCTGGGATCCCAAGTACCTCCAGCCGGGCGGTCTCAACAGCGTGATCGCCAGCGGCGCGGCTGGGGGGCCCGAGGTCAACCTGGTGGCCAACAACACCAGGCCACCGCGCTCGACGCAGTACACGCTCGGGATCCGCCAGCAGCTCGGGACGTGGCTCGGCTCGTTCACCTACGCGGTCAACAACGGCTACAACGGGCTGGTGTGGAGCTTCGGCACCAATCCCCCGGGGACCTCGTTCAACGACCGCTGGGGCAACGGGATCCCGATCCCCGGGTACGGCTTCATCATGCGCAGCTACAACACCCGCGTGAGCGAGTACCACGGCTTCTACCTCACCATGGACAAACCGTTCACGGCGGACTCGGGGTGGGGCGCCACCTTCGCCTACACCTACTCTGACTCCAACTGGAACGCCTCCAACGACACCGGCACCGCGTTCGCGTTCGACACCTTCCCGCCCCCGTACTTCGGCGGTCTGTTCCCCGGCAAGCTGGCCCAGAAGAACGTCTTCATCGCGAGCGGCACGGTCGGGCTACCCCTCGGCTTCAGGGTCGCCGGCATCGTCAACCTCGGGTCGGGGCTGCCCTACGACCAGCCGAACGCCTATCCGGACTGGGGCCAGTTCCACTACTACTACAACAAGCTCCAGCCCCGCAAGCAGGTGTTCCTGGGGATCAAGCAGTTCGCCTACCGCAGCGTGGACCTGCGCGTGGATTGGACCGCCAAGCTCGGCGGCGGGATGAACCTCGGGCTCACCCTCGAGGGCTTCAACATCTTCAACCTGTCCAACTACAACTACGACCCCTGGACCTCAGGCTTCGTGCCGCCGGCGACAGACCCCCCCAACGCCAAATACGGCAAGCCCACGAGCGCATACAACACTCGCCGCTGGCAGATCGGCGCCAGGTTCAGCTTCTAAGGGAGACACGGCCAGCACGCATCGGACCCCGCACGGTACGGATCGGGCACTCCCGATCCGTACCGTGTCCTTCATCTCCCACTCGTCGCTCGGCGACTGGAGTAGGCTATGGCAGACGTGGCCGAGAGGGTCGGTGAGCCGGGGACGATGCGGGCGCGGCGCGGCGCCGCGTTAGCGCTCGCCGCGTTCTCGTTCCTCGCCTCCTGCGCGGCACCTCGCTCGGCCGCTGACGAGTCGGCGGACGCGGCGCGCCGGCCGCGCCTCAGGCTCACCGCGGTTCGGCTCGACCCCGTCCTCGAGGACCTCGAGCGGCGGACGTTTAGCTTCTTCTGGGAGACCGCCAACCCCGGCAACGGCCTCGTCCCCGACCGTTGGCCGAGGGAATCCTTCTGCAGCGTCGCGGCGGTCGGCTTCGGGCTGACGGCGATCCCGATCGGGGTCGAGCGCGGCTGGATCACGAGGGAGGAGGGGGCGGCCCGGGCGCGCACCACCCTCGATTTCCTGCTCGCCGCGCCGCAGGGGCCGGAGCCGACGGGGGTGATCGGGTACCGCGGCCTCTTCTACCACTTCCTCGACATGGGCACCGGGGCGCGGTTCCTGCAGGTCGAGCTTTCCACCATCGACACCGCGTTGCTGATGGCCGGAGTGCTGACGAGCGGCGCGTACTTCGACCGCGACCAACCGGTGGAGGCCGCGATCCGGAGCGCAGCGGACGCCCTCTACCGGCGCGTCGACTGGGCGTGGGCGTGCCCCCAGCCGCCGCTCATCAACATGGGGTGGAAGCCGGAGGGCGGCTTCGACGCAAGCGACTGGCACGGCTACGACGAGGCGATGATCCTCTACATCCTGGCGCTCGGCTCCCCCACGCACCCCATCGACGCCGAGGCGTGGCGCCAGTGGACCGCCACGTACGTCTGGGCGGAGTGGTACGGCGCCGGGCACGTCGACTTCCCGCCGCTGTTCGGTCACCAGTTCTCGCACATCTGGATCGACTTCCGCGGCATCCAGGACGACTACATGCGGGGGCGCGGCATCGACTACTTCGAGAACTCGCGCCGCGCGGTCCTCGCGCAGCGCGCGTACGCGATCGCCAACCCCGAAGGGTGGGCAGGGTACGGGGCCGACGTCTGGGGCGTCACCGCGTGCGACGGCCCGGCAGACGTGACGCTCGACTACAACGGCTGGCCGCGGGTGTTCCACTCCTACGCCGGCCGCGGCGTCGGCGCCCGATTCCGCATCGACGACGGCACCATCGCGCCGATGGGTGCGGCGGCCTCGCTCCCCTTCGCCCCCGAGGTGGTGATCCCGGCGGTGCACGCGATGAAGGAACGCTATGGCGCGTGGCTGTACTCGACCTACGGCTTCTACGACGCCTTCAACCCCACCTTCACCTTCGACGTGAGCCCAGCCCTCGGGCGCATCGTCCCCGGGGCGGGCTGGTTCGACACCGATTACCTCGGAATCGACCAAGGGCCGATCGTGGCCATGGTCGAGAACTACCGCAGCGGGCTCGTGTGGCGCCTGTTCCGCAACCAACCCTACGTCGTCACCGGCCTGCGGCGCGCCGGTTTCTCCGGCGGCTGGCTCGACGCGGCCCCCTAGGCGATGTCTGGCCGCCGGAGCTCCACGCACATGCGCGGGCCTCACCGCACGGAGGCCGGCGCAGCGGCTACAGCCATCCTATCGCTGCTCGCGCTGACGCTGTCCGGCTGCGGCGGCGGGGCGCGCAAGGCCCACCTGGTCTTCTGGGGGCTCGGGCGCGAGGGCGAGGTGGTGCAGTCGCTGCTCCCCGATTTCGAGCGCGCCAACCCCGGCGTGCGCGTCGAGGTCCAGCAGATCCCCTTCACCGCCGCCCACGAGAAGCTGCTGACCGCGTATGTCGGCCGCTCGACCCCCGACCTCGCGCAGCTCGGCAACACCTGGGTCCCCGAGCTCGTCGCCCTCGACGCGCTCGAGCCGCTCGGCCAACGCCTGGCCGGGTCGTCGGTGAAGCCGGACGGTTTCTTCCCCGGAATCTGGGCGACGAACGAAATCGCGGGCGAGCCCTACGGGGTGCCCTGGTACGTGGACACAAGGCTGCTCTTCTACCGGGCCGACCTGTCCGCCCGGGCGGGCGCCGAGCGACCGCCGCGCAGCTGGCGGGAGTGGCGCGAGGCCATGCGGCGGATCAAGGCGCTGCCCGGAGGGGAGCACTATGCGATCCTCCTCCCGCTCGACGAATGGGCCCAACCGGTGATCCTGGCGCTGGAGTCCGGCGCCGGCATCCTCCGCGACGGCGGCCGCTTCGGCGACTTCCTCGACCCCCGCTTTCGCCAAGCCTTCGAGTTCTACGTCTCGCTGTTCTCCGAACGCCTGGCGCCGCCGCTCGGCACCGCCCAGGTCGCCAACCTCTACCAGCAGTTCGCGGACGGTTACCTCGCATCGGTCGTCACCGGCCCGTGGAACATCGGCGAGTTCCGCCGCCGGCTCCCCGCCGCGCTCCAGGGCGTCTGGGCCACCGCGCCGATGCCCGCCGTCGAGGCGGCGGACTACCCCGGGGTGTCGCTCGCAGGCGGCTCCAGCCTGGTCATCTTCCGGGCCTCGCGCCACAAGGACGAGGCGTTCCGCCTGATCGAGTACCTCTCCGCGCCCGCCCAGCAGGTCCGCTTCTACGAGCTCACCGGCGACCTGCCGGCGCACACCGCCGCCTGGGACGCGCCCGCCCTGGCCGGCGACCCGCGGCTGCGGGCATTCCGGGAGCAACTCCTGCACGTGCGGCCGATGCCGCAGGTCCCCGAGTGGGAGCGCATCGCGACCGCCATCGCCGAGGCGGCCGAACGGGTCGTCCTCGGCCGTCAGGACGTCGGGCAGTCGCTGCAGCGGCTGCAGGGCGATGTCGACGCCATGCTCGCCAGGCGGCGCTTCCTGCTCGCGCGCGGCCACGGGGGCGGCCGGTGAGCGGCGGGCGCCGCACCGCACCCGGGCGTCGCCGGCGCGAGGCGCGGGCCGGCCTGGCGTTCGTCGCGCCGGCGCTCGCCCTGATCGCGGTCTTCTTTGTCGTGCCGGTGCTGGCCGGGTTCGCGCTCGCGGCCACCGACTTCGACATCTACGGGATCGGCGACCCGGGCACGGTGCGCTTCGTCGGCCTCGCGAACTTCACCGCGCTGCTGCACGACCCGGTGTTCTGGCGCGCGCTCCTCAACACCCTCTACTTCGTCGCGGTCGGGGGACCGCTCTCGGTGGCCGCTTCGCTCGCCGCCGCGCTGCTCGTCAACAGCCGCATGGCGCGGTTCAAGGGCGTGTTCCGCACCGTCTACTTCGCACCGGTGGTGACGACATTGGTGGCGGTCGCAGTGGTCTGGCGCTACCTCTACCACCCGCGCTTCGGCTTCGCCAACCAGATCCTCGGCCTCGTCGGGATCCCCCCGGTGAACTGGCTCGGCGACCCCCACTGGGCAATGCCGGCGATCATCCTGATGGCGGTGTGGAAGAACTTCGGCTACAACATGATCATCTTCGTCGCGGGCCTGCAGGCGATCCCGGTCAGCACCTACGAGGCGGCGCGGGTGGACGGGGCGAGCGCCTGGCAGCAGTTCCGCCACATCACGCTGCCGGCGCTGCGGCCGATGCTGGTGTTCGTCGGCGTCATCACCATGATCGGCGCCTTCCAGTTCTTCACCGAGCCGTACGTGATGACGGGGGGCACCGGCGGCCCGCTCAACGCCACGCTCTCCCTGGTGATGTACATGTACAAGCAGGGCTTCCGCTGGTGGAACATGGGATTCGGCGCAGCGGTGGCGTTCGTCCTCTTCCTGATCATCCTCGCGGGAACGCTCCTGCAGCTGCGCCTGCGCCGGGAGCACGAGTGAAGCGGGCCGGCCGCGTCACGGCGCTCCACCTCGCCCTCGCCGCCGTGGCCGTGGCGACGCTGCTGCCGCTGCTCTGGATGCTGTCGGCCTCGCTGATGCCCGCGGGCGAGGCGAGCGCCTGGCCCCCGCGCTTCCTCCCCAGCCGCGCCACGCTCACCAACTACGTGGCGCTCTTCCAGCGTCTCAACCTCGGGCGCTGCTTCCTCAACAGCGCGTTCGTCGCGGTCACCACGACCGCGCTGTGCCTGCTCGTGACGTCCCTCGCCGGGTACGCGTTCGCCAAGCTCCGCTTCGCCGGGAGGAAGCGCATCTTCGGCGCGCTCCTCACCGCGATGGTGATCCCGACCCAGGTGGCGATGCTGCCGCTGTTCCTGCTGATGCGCTCGCTCGGCCTCGTCAACACCTACTGGGGCGTGATCATCCCCGGCGTGGCGCCGGTGTTCGGGATCTTCATGGTGCGGCAGTACGCCCTGTCGCTGCCGGACGACCTCCTCGACGCCGCGCGGGTGGACGGCGCGTCCGAGTTCCGCATCTACCGCTCGATCGTGCTGCCGCTGCTGCGCCCGATCCTCGTCACCCTCGGCGTGTTCACGTTCATGGGCGCCTGGAACGACTTCATGTGGCCCCTGATCGTGCTCACCGACGAGACGAGGTACACGCTGCCGGTCGCGCTCGCCAACCTTCTCGGCGAGCACGCCCAGGACATGGAGTTGATGATGGCGGGCTCCGTCCTCACCGTGCTCCCGGTGCTCGTGCTGTTCCTCGCCCTGCAGCGCTCCTACGTCGAGGGGATCGCCATGGGAGGGGTCAAGGAGTGAACGACGTGGTCCGTGGTCGGTGGTCCGTGGTCCGGCGGCTACTCCCGAGCCTAGCCAGCGTGGCCATCGCCGTGGGCGGCGCGGCACAGACCAGGGTCGTGGACGACTTTGCGAGCCTGGCGGGGTGGCACGCCGCGCCGTCGGAGGGGGTGACGCTCGCCATCGCTGGCGAGGCCACGCCGTCGGGCAGGGCGATGCGCCTCGACTTCGACTTCCACGGCTACGGCGGTTGGGCGGCGGCGCGCAGGGCGGTGGACCTCGCGCTTCCGGCGAACTACGAGTTCACCTTCCGTGTCCGCGGGGATGCACCGAGCGAGAACCTCGAGTTCAAGCTCGTGGACGCCTCGGGCGAGAACGTGTGGTGGTCTGTCCAACGCGACGTCTCGTTCCCGCGCGAGTGGCAGACGGTTCGGATTCGGAAGCGGCAGGTCTCGTTCGCCTGGGGCCCGTCGGGAGGCGGCGAGCTGCGCCGGGCCGCGGCGATCGAGTTCGCCATCACCGCGGGCTCCGGCGGCAGGGGCTCGCTGTGGATCGCGGATCTCGACTTCACGCCGCTGCCCCCAGATCACCCTTATACCGGCACGCCGGTGGTCACCGCGAGCTCTTCCTCGCCGGCACGCGAACCGGCGCGGGTGTTGACGGGCGAGCGGGGCGGCTGGCATTCCGACCCGAGACAGGGGGGAGACCAATGGCTCCAGATTGACTTCGGCGAAAGGCGCGAGTTCGGCGGTCTGGTGATCGACTGGGGGGTCGCGCCGGGCGCGTTCCAGGTGGAGCTTTCGGAGGGCGCCCCGCCGTGGAGCGTGGCCTGGCGGGTGGACCGTGTCCAGGGTGGGCGCTCGTACGTGCCGCTGACCGAGGCCGACGCACGGCTCGTGCGCCTGACGCTCCGGGAGGTGCCTGCGGACGGCGTTGGGATCACCCGGATCGAGGTGGAGCCGCTCGCCTTCGCCGCCACGCCGAACGACTTCATCGCGAGCGTCGCGAGCGACGGCCGCCGCGGCCTCTACCCCCGAGGCTTCCTCGGCGAGATGAGCTCGTGGACGCTCGTCGGCAGCCGCGAGCCGCGCCGCCCCGCCGGCCTGCTCGGCGCCGACGGCGCGTTCGAGCCGGCACCGCGCACGTTCTCGCTCGAGCCTTTCGTGTGGCTCGACGGCACCCTCGTGACCTGGACCGACGTGACGGCGCAGCAGGCCCTTGCCGGCGGCGACCTTCCGGTCCCCACGGTGCGCTGGACGCACGCCGCCTTCGCCCTCGAGGTGACCGCGGTCGCCCTCGACGACGGCAACGGCGCGGCCCTGCGATACCGCCTGACCAACCGCACCGACCGGGAGATCGCACCCCGGCTGTACGTCGCGATTCGGCCCTTCCAGGTCAACCCCCCGAGCCAGTTCCTCAACACACCCGGCGGCGTCGGCGCCATCGAGTCCATCACGCCCGACGGCAGGAGCATCGTCATCGGTGGGATGCGCCTCGCACCGTCGGCAGCGGACTGCGCTTTCGGGGCGACGGCGTTCGACGCCGGCGACGTCGTGGCCTACCTGGACAAGGGACTGCTCCCGACGGGGGCACAGGTCGCCGACCGGGGCGGCCGCGCGTCTGGCGCGTTCGCCCGCGACCTCGATGTCGAGCCGGGGGGCTCCCGCGATCTCTGGGTCGAGGTGGGCGAGCCTCCTCCGACTCGGCCCTCTGACGGCGAGATCGCGCGGCGCGGCAGCGAAGCCCTCGGGCTCGCCTCGGCGTCGTGGCGGACATCCCTCGACCGGGTGGGGATCAGCGGTCCGCCCGAGCTGACGGAGTTCGTCCGCACGGCAAGGTCGAACCTCGCCTACATCCTCGAGAGCCGCGACGGGCCGGCGCTGCGACCGGGGACCCGCAGCTACGCACGCTCGTGGATCCGCGACGGGACGATGATGGCGGCTGCGCTGCTCCGCTTCGGGCACGGGCAGGAGGTGGGCGACTACCTGCGCTGGTACGCGCCGTACCAGTTCGCGAGCGGCAAGGTGCCCTGCTGCGTCGATCGCCGGGGCGCGGACCCGGTCGCCGAGAACGACGCCAACGGCGAGTTCCTCTTCCTCGCGGCCGAGTACCTGCGCTTCACCGGCGATCGGGCGACGGTCGCGGGCGTGTGGCCGCGCATCGTGGCGGCGGTGCGCTATCTCGACGGGCTGCGCGCCGAGAGCCGTACCGGTGCCTTCCGGACCGCGGAGAGGCTCGCGTTGTTCGGGCTGCTCCCGGAGTCGATCTCGCACGAGGGGTACTCGGCCAAGCCGATGCACTCGTACTGGGACGACTTCTGGGCCCTCGCCGGACTCGACGGCGCAGCGTGGGTCGCGGCGCAACTGGGTCACGGCGGTGAAGCCGCGGCGTGGGGCGCGATCCGCGACGAGTTCCGCTCCGACGTGCTGGCCTCGATCGCCCGGGTGCGCGAGGCCAAGCGCCTCGCGTACGTCCCTGGGTGCGCGGAGCTCGGCGACTTCGACCCGACCTCGACGACCGTCGCGCTGTGGCCCGCCGACTCCGCGCTGCCCCGCGACGCGGTGGACGCCACGTTCGAACGCTACTGGCGCGAGGCCGAGGCCCGCTTCAACGGGAACACCGCGTGGGAGTCGTACACGCCGTACGAGTGGCGCAACGTCGGCGCGTTCGTGCGCCTGGGGTGGCGCGAGCGGGCCCTACACCTCGCGCGCTGGCTGATGGCCGACCGCATGCCGGTCGGGTGGAATCAGTGGCCTGAGATCGTGTGGCGCGACCGGACGACCGCCCGCTTCCTCGGGGACCTGCCGCACGCGTGGGTGGGCTCCGACTTCATCCGCGCGTTCCTCGACATGCTGGCATTCGACCGCGCGAGCGACCAGGCGCTTGTGATCGGGGCCGGGCTCCCCCCCGAGTGGCTCGCGGGAGACGGGCTCGCGGTGCACGGCCTGCAAACCCCAAACGGCACGCTCTCGTTCACGATGCGCCGAGACGGCGAGGCCGTGCGCATCCGCATCGAGAGGGGGATCTCGGTCCCCCCCGGCGGGATCGTCGTCCGCCCGCCGCTCCCCGCGAGCGCCTGCGTCGCCTCGGTCGACGGGGGGCGTCCCGTCCGGATGGCGGAGGAGCTCGCGGTGCGCGAGCTGCCCGCCGACGTGCGGATCACCCCGGGAACGGAGGAGTGATGAGAACGACTCTGGTGCTGCTGGCGTCCACCGTCGGCGTCGTGCTGCTCCTCGATCTCGCGGGCGCACCGTCCGTTGGGGCGGCCGAGGGCTCCTGCACCGGCTTCCTCTTCCGATCGCTCCACCCCGGCGGCGGTCTCCCGTACGTCCTCTACGTGCCGCGCGCCTACGAGCCGTCGAGACCGTGGCCACTGATCCTCTTCCTGCACGGAAGCGGGGAGAGCGGCACCGACGGAAGCCGCCAGCTCACGCAGGGGCTGCCGCGGGAACTCGCGGCGAACCCGGACCGCTGGCCGTTCGTCGTGGTCATGCCGCAGAAGCCGGGCGAGGACTCCGAGTGGGAGCAGTACGAGCTCGAGGTGATGACGATCCTCGCCAGCACGCGCCGCGAGCTCAACGTGGATCCGGCCCGCCTGATCGTGACCGGACTTTCCCAGGGAGGCCATGGCGCCTGGGTGCTGGGCGCACGCCACCCCGAGCTGTGGGCAGCGGTGGTGCCCGTCTGCGGCTACGCGGGCGCCCGCTCCGGCCCGGCCGGCGTCTTCACCGGGTCCGCCCGCGATATCGCGACGGCCCTCGCTCCGACCCCGGTGTGGGCGTTCCACGGCGATGCCGACGACGTCGTGCCGGTCGCCGAGACGCGGGCGATCGCCGCCGCGCTCACCGAGGTCGGGTCCCGCCCGCGGGTCACGATCTACCCGGGTGTCGGACACGGCTCGTGGGAACGCGCATACGCGGAGCCGGAGCTGCCGCTCTGGCTGCTCGAGCGACGGCGGGCGTCGCCCTGAGGGCCCGCCTCAGCGGTCGGCGACGAGAGCGGCGCCGTTGCTGCGAACGACCTGCGAGTAGAAACGCGCGCTCCGCTTCGGAGTGCGCTCCAGGCTCGCAAAGTCCACGTGGACGATCCCGAAGCGCTTCGAGGTGCCGTGGCTCCACTCGAAGTTGTCGAGCAGCGACCACACGAAGTAGCCGCGCAGGTCGACGCCCGCGGCGATCGCACGCCGCGCCGCGATCAGGTGGTCGCGCAGGTAGGCGACGCGCAGCGGATCCTCCACCAGCCCCCCGGCGGGCAGGGGGTCGGCGAACGCCGCCCCGTTCTCGGTGACGAAGAGCGGGATGTCGCCGTAGCGCCGGCCCACCCAGGTCAGGATCTCGGCGAGGCCGTCCGGGTACACCTCCCAGTCGAGCTCCGTGTAGGTGGAGCCCGGTTGGCGGACCTTGCTCGCCCGCGCCGGGACGGCCGCCGGATCGTCGCGCACCACCGCGCGCGAGTAGTAGTTCACACCCAGGAAATCGAGCGGCTGGCGGAGGCCTGCCACCTCGGCGGCCGGGCGTGGCGGCCAGACCGGGCCAAGGATCTCGCCCATCTCGTCCGGGTAGCAGCCGAGGAGGGCGGGATCGAGGTACTGGCGGTTGATGTAGGCCTCGGCCCGTGCCGCGGCGGCCGCGTCCGCAGGGGCGCCCGAGGCGGGGTGCTGGGGTTCGAGGTTGACGACCAGCCCCACGTACCTCGCGCCTGCGGCGCGGCACGCCTGCACGCCCTCGGCGTGGGCCCGTAGCAGGTTGTCGCCGGCGGCGGCCGCCTCGGCGACGCTGGTGTGGCCGGGGGCCAGCACCCCGTTCAGGTACCCGCCGTCGGCCACCACCCATGGCTCGTTGAGCGTCGCCCAGTAGCGCACCCCGTCGGAGAGCGCACGTGCCACGACGTCGGCATAGTCGGCGAACCAGCCGACGGAGTCCGGGTTGACCCACCCGCCGCGGTCGTCCAGCGCGGTGGGCAGGTCCCAGTGGTAGAGGGTGACGAACGGTTCGATGCCGTTCTCGAGCAGCGCCTCGACAAGGCGGCGGTAGAAGTCGAGCCCGCGGGCGTTGACGCGGCCCCGGCCCTCGGGGAGGACGCGGCCCCACGCGATCGAGAACCGGTAGGCGGAGAGCCCCAACTCGCGCATGAGGGCGACGTCCGCGCGGTACCGCCTGTAGTGGTCGCAGGCGATGTCGCCGTTGTCGTTGCCGCGCGGCCAAGCCGACGAGTGCGTGAAGGCGTACCAGATGCTCGGCCCGGCGCCGTCGGCCAGGGGCGAGCCCTCGACCTGGAACGCCGATGTGGCGGCGCCCCACAGAAATCCTGGAGGGTACCCGGGTTCCGTCGGGCTCGTCGTCGTCGCCGCCACGCTTGCGGCACGATACCATGGGGCAACGCACCCGCTCGCGATTGACTTGGCGAGGAAAACGCGCTATCCAAGGGGTGCCTGTAAGCGTTTACATCCCGCCGTCGAGCCGGCGGGTTGCGGCACCGCATCGAGGAGGCATCGCCGTGGGACCGAGCACCGTTACGGGCAGCGAGGAACCCGGCTCACCCCGCTCCGGCGACGGGGTCGCGTGCCGTTACGGCGCCTTCGCTGCCGACGGGACCGAGTACGTGATCACGGACCCGCGCACGCCCCGCCCCTGGGCCAACATCATCGCCAACTCCCGGTTCGGCCTGGCGGTGAGCCAGAGCGGCAGCGGTTTCACCTGGGTGGACAACTCGCAACTCGCGGTCATCACCCGCTGGGAGCAGGACCTCGTCCGGGACTGCTCGGGAAAGTTCCTCTACGTGCGTGACGCCGAAGACGGGGCGTTGTGGTCCCTCTCCCCGGCGCCCACCTGGCCGACCTACGACGCGTTCGCGTGCCGGCACGGGCTCGGGTACACGGTGTTCGAGAGCAGGCTCGGCGGCATCGCCGGGCGCTGGACGCTGTTCTGCCACGCGCGCGAGACCGCCGAGCTGTGGCTCGTGGAGCTCGCCAATCTCTCGGACCGCCCCCGCGCCCTGGAGGTGTGCGCGTACCTCGAGTGGAACTGTGGCGTCGCCCCCTCGCCCCGCCGCGAGTTCAGCAAGCTCTTCCTCGAGAACTGGTACGAGCCCGAGCGACGGGCGGTGGTCGCGCGCAGCCACATGTGGGAGGTGCCCTCGGTTCGCTACGGCCACTGGAACACCTCCTTCCCGTACGTCGCCGCCTTCGCGTCCAGCCAGCCGGTCGCCGCGGCGCTCGGGGACAAGGAGGCCTTCCTGGGACGCTACGGCACGGCGGTGTCACCCGACGCGTTGCGGGTCCAGGCGTGGGTGCCCGCCTTCGGACGACACGGCGACCCGATCGCCGCGTTGCGCAGCAGGGTGGAACTCGCGCCCGGGGAGAGCCGCGTGGCCGGCTACGCGCTGGCCGTCGGATCCACCGCCGAGGAAGTAGGCGAGCTGGCCGCGCGAACGCGTGAGCCCGGGAACATGACGACGGCCCTCACCGACGTCCGCCGGGCGTGGCGCGAGCGTCTGGCGGCGCACCGGGTGTCCACCCCGGAGCGGAGCCTCGACTACATCGTCAACGACTGGGCCCGCTACCAGGCGATCTCCAGCCGCCTGTGGGGACGGTCCGGGTACTACCAGCAGAGCGGGGCTTTCGGCTTCCGCGACCAACTCCAGGACGCCCAGGTGTGGCTGACCATCGAGCCGCAGCGCTGCCGCGACCAGATCGATCTCCACGCCGCGCACCAGTTTACCGACGGCTCGGTGGTGCACTGGTGGCACCCCCTCTCGGAGCAGGGGCACGCCACCCGCATGACCGACGACCTCCTCTGGCTGGCGTTCGTCGCCGCGGCCTACCTCAGGGAGACCGGCGACTTCGCCATCCTCGCTGATCCGGCGCCGTTCCTCGACGAAAGTACGCCGGAGCCCCTCTCCGAGCACGTCATGCGGGCGTTCCGGCGAGCCTTCTCGCGGATCGGCCCCCGGGGGTTGCCGTTCATCGGCGCCGGGGACTGGAACGACGGACTCTCCGCGGTGGGGCTCGCGGAGCGCGGCGAGTCCGTGTGGCTCGCCCACTTCCTCGCCGGGCTGCTCGCCGACTGGTCGGAGATCCTCCGGCGCGCCGGGGCGCCCGAGGTGGCCGCCGAGTTCGCGGCCCGCCGGCTGGCCCTCGTCGCCGCCGTAAACGAGCACGCCTGGGACGGCGGTTGGTACATCCGGGCGACGCTCGACGACGGCACGCCGCTGGGCAGCGCCGCGAGCCCTGCGGGGAAGATCTTCCTCAACGCCCAGACGTGGGCGATCCTGGCGGAGGTCGCGCCGCCGGAGCGTGCCGCCGCGTGCATGGCCGCGGTCCGCGAGCACCTGGTCACGCCGTCCGGGGCGCTTCTCCTGACCCCCGCCTTCGTCGAGCCGGTGCCCGAGATCGGCTACATCACCCGCTACGCCCCGGGGATGCGCGAGAACGGCGGCGTCTACACCCACGCGGCGGTGTGGGCGATCGCCGCCGCCTGCAAGGCGCGCGACCACGCCCTGGTCGGAACCCTCCTCACCGCGATCAACCCGGCGCTCAAGGATCCCGAGCGGTACTGCGCCGAGCCGTACGTGCTGCCGGGCAACGTGGACGGGCCGACGTCCCCCCATCACGGGCGCGCGGGTTGGACGTGGTACACCGGTTCGGCGGCGTGGCTGCACCGGATCGTCTGCGAGTGGGTGCTCGGGGTGCGCCCGGAGTGGGACGGGCTGCGCGTCGATCCCTGCCTCCCCCCGGCCTGGCGACAGGCCGCGATGGTTCGCCCCTACCGGGGATGCCGCTACCGCTTCACCATCGAGCGCGACCCCACGCTCCCGGAGGGGGCCGCGCCGCGCCTCGCGGTGGATGGCGCGGAGATCGGCGGCAACCTCCTGCCTGTGCCGGCGGCGCCCGGAGCCGCGTTCGACGTCGTGGTGCGTTGCCGCTGACGGAGAGCGACGCCGGCAGGGAATCTTTACCCGGTCGAAGGATTTACCATAGCGGCATGAGCGAGGAGCCGAAGAGCGCCGCGTCGTTTGGCCCCAACGTCTGGCTCATCGACGAGATGTACCGCCAGTTCACGGAACGCCCCGAGTCGGTGAGCGAGAGCTGGCGGGAGTTCTTCTCCGACTACCGCCCGGCGGCCGGGCGCATGGCGCCGCCGCCCGCTCCCCCCGAGCGTCCCCCGGCGCCCGCCGCCGCGCCGCCCGCCGCGACGCCGCTCGTCGGCCCCGCTCGGCGGCTGGTCGAGAACATGGAGGCCAGCCTCTCGGTCCCGACCGCCACCTCGGTGCGGACGATCCCGGTGCGCCTCCTGGAGGAGAACCGCGCCCTCATGAACCAGCACCTCGCGGAGCTGACCGGCGGCAAGGTGAGCTTCACGCACCTGCTGGCGTGGACGATCGTGAAAGCGCTCGCCGGCATGCCCGGCATGCGGGCGCTGTACGCGAGCATCGACGGCGTGCCGCACCGGGTCGTCGCCGAGCATGTCAACTTCGGCGTCGCCGTCGACATCGAGCGGCGGGACGGGAGCCGCGGCCTCGTCGTCCCCAACATCAAGAGCGCCGAGACGCTGGACTTCGCGGCCTTCTTCGCCGCCTACAACGAGCTGGTCCGCAAGGCGCAGTCCGGCCAGCTCGCGCCCGAGGACTTCGCCGACACCACGGTCAGCCTGACCAACCCCGGGATGCTGGGAACCACGCAGTCAGTGCCCCGGCTGATGGCCGGTCAGGGTCTGATCGTCGCGGCCGGCAGCATCGACTACCCGGCGGAGTACCAGCTCGCCGACCCGGCCACCCTGGCCAGGCTGGGCGTGAGCAAGGTCCTGACGCTGACCTCGACCTACGACCACCGGGTCATCCAGGGCGCGGAGAGCGCCGAGTTCCTCTCCCGTGTCGCGCGGATGCTCGCCGGTGAGGACTCCTTCTACGAGCAGGTGTTCACCTCGCTCGCCGTCCCCCACGAGCCGGTGCGCCTCGCGCGCGACGCCAACCCCTACTTCTCCAACCACGGGGTGGAGGCCCTGATCGCCAAGCAGGCCGGGGTCCTGGCCCTCATCAACATGTACCGGGTCCGCGGGCACCTCGTCGCCCACACCAACCCCCTGTCCACCGAGATCCCGACCCACCCCGAGCTCGAGCTCGAGCACCACGGCCTGACGCTCTGGGACTTCGACCGCGAGTTCTACACCGGCGGGGTCGGCGGGCACGAGCGGGCGACGCTGCGCGAGATCGAGCGCATCCTCCGCGAGGCCTACTGCGGCACGCTCGGCGTCGAGTACATGTTCATCCAGGAGCCGGACCAGAAGGCGTGGATCCAGAAGCGGGTGGAGGGGGCGGACCCCGCCGCCTGGGTCGACGCCCGCGCCAAGCGGCGCACCCTCGCCACGCTCAACGCCGCCGAGGCGTTCGAACGCTTCCTCCACACCAAGTACATAGGGCACAAGCGCTTCTCCCTCGAGGGCCTGGAGACGCTGATCCCGATGCTCGACCGACTGCTCACCGGCGCCGTTGCCGCGGGGGTGGCGGAGGTCGTGCTGGGGATGGCGCACCGCGGGCGCCTCAACGTCCTCGCCAACATCCTGGGCAAGAGCTACGAGAAGATCTTCCGCGAGTTCGAGGGGAACATCGACCCGCTCTCGCGCGAGGGAACGGGAGACGTCAAGTACCACCTGGGGGCCTCCGGCACCTTCACCGGGCCCGCCGGCGAGACGGTCCACGTGACGATGGCGTCCAACCCGAGCCACCTCGAGGCGGTCGACCCCGTGGTGGAGGGGATGGCGCGCGCCCTCCAGGACGCGCGCGGGGACGGCGCCCGCGAGCAGGTGCTCCCGGTCCTCATCCACGGCGACGCCGCGTTCTCCGGCCAGGGGGTGGTGGCCGAGACGCTCAACATGAGCGCGCTGTCCGGCTATCGCACCGGCGGCACCATCCACATCGTGGTCAACAACGGGATCGGCTTCACGACCTCGCCGGTGGATGCCCGCTCCTCGGTGTACGCCACCGACGTCGCGAAGATGGTGCAGGCACCGGTGTTCCACGTCAACGCCGAGGACCCCGAGGCGTGCGTGCACGTGATGGACCTCGCGCTGGCGTTCCGCCGCGAGTTCAAGAAGGACGTGGTCGTGGACGTCGTCGGCTACCGCCGCTGGGGCCACAACGAGGCCGATGAGCCTGCCTATACCCAGCCGATCATGTACGCCAAGATCCGCGACCGTCGCTCGGTACGCAAGCTGTACACGGAACGGCTGGTCAACCACGGCGACCTCTCGGTCCAGGAGGCGGAGACCGCGCTCAAGGACTTCCAGGAGAGGCTCGAAGCGGCGTTCGCCGCCACCCACGAGAGCGCGCCGCCGCCGATTCCCCCTCCGGCGCCGGCCCCCTCCCGGGTCCCCGAGGCGCAGGCACCGCCGGTCGCCCTCGCCACGCTCGAACAGATCCTGCGCCGCGCCACCACGGTTCCCGAGGGGTTCCACGTCCACCCCAAGCTCGCGCGCCAGTTGGCTCAGCACCGGGAGATGCTGGCGCAGGACGCCGTGGACTGGGGCACCGGGGAGCTCCTGGCGTTCGGCTCGCTGCTGCTCGAGGGCATCACGGTGCGCCTCGCCGGCCAGGACTCCCGGCGCGGCACGTTCTCCCAGCGTCACGCGGTCCTGGTGGACCAGGAGGACGGCAGCGAGTACACGCTCCTCCAGCACCTCGCCGCCGACCAGGCGCCGTTCCTCGTCTACGACAGCCTGCTCTCCGAGTATGCGGCGCTGGGTTTCGAGTACGGGTACTCCGTGGTGCGCGCCGACGCGTTGGTCCTGTGGGAGGCGCAGTTCGGCGACTTCTCGAACGGGGCGCAGGTCGTCATCGACCAGTTCATCGCCTCGGCGGAGGAGAAGTGGAACCAGCGCAGCAAGCTGGTGCTCCTCCTCCCCCACGGCGCCGAGGGCCAGGGCCCGGAGCACACCAGCGCCCGCCTCGAGCGCTTCCTGCAGCTGTGCGCCGCGGGCAACCTGCGGGTCGCTGTCCCCACCACCTCCGCCCAGCACTTCCACCTGCTCCGCGCCCAGGCCCACGCCGCCCGCGCGGTGCCGCTCGTGATCATGACCCCCAAGAGCCTGCTGCGGGCGGACGCGGCGAAGAGCCGTGCCGAGGAGTTCGCCGCCACCTTCCAGCCGGTGCTCGGCGAACCGGCGCCGCCGCCGGACCCGACACGGGCGCTGCTGTGCACGGGCAAGGTCGCCTTCGAGCTCCTCGACCGCAAACGGAAGGCGGGCGACGGGGCCTCCACGGTGATCCGCCTCGAGCGCCTCTACCCGTTCCCCAAAGAGGAGCTGGTCGCCGCGCTGCGCGCGTTCCCCTCCCTCCGCGAGCTCACCTGGGTCCAGGAGGAGCCGGCCAACATGGGGGCGTGGGGGTTCGTCGCCCCGCGCCTGCACGAGCTGCTCCCGGAGCTGCCGCTGGCCTACGCCGGGCGCTGCGAGAGTCCGAGCCCGGCGACCGGATCCCACCGCCTCTACCTCGCCGAGCAGGAGCGGGTGATCACCACGGCGCTGCAGATCGCCGGGTGAAGGCCGCCGTCGCCGCCCCCGCGGACGCCGTACACTGCGCAAGACGAGCAAGCCGCGGAGGAGGACCCCATGGACCGAGAGAGCCGTTCCCGGGCATACGCCCTTATCTTCCTGGTGCTCGCGGCGGCCGGCATCGGCTACGCCTGCTACCGGGTGCTGGCCCCCTTCCTCGCCGCCATCGCGTGGGCGATCGTCCTCGCGGTCGCGTTCCAGCGGCCGTGGAGCTACCTCGAGCGCGCCCTGCCGCGTCGACGCTCGCTGGCCGCGATCCTGCTGACGCTGGCGATCGCGCTCATCGTGCTGCTGCCCGCCGGGCTGTTCGCCGGGGTCCTGGCCAGCCAGACCATCGACGTCGCCGGCCGGGTGGCGGCGAAGCTCTCCGACCTCAAGGTGAGCTCGTTCTCCGACCTCGTGGCGCTGCCGCGCGTCGCCGAGTTCCTGAACGACGTCCAGGCGAAGGTCGGGATCTCCCCCGAGGACTTCCAGAGGATGTCGACCGGGTTCATGGCCAAGGCCTCCGCGCTCGCCGCGTCGCTGAGCGGCAAGCTCGTCCTCGGGGTGTTCGACACCGTGTTCACGTTCGTGGTGGTGATCTTCCTCCTCTTCTTCCTCTTCCGCGACGGACGCGGCATGGCGCGCGCCCTGTTCGAGCTGCTCCCGATCGACGAGGCCGGACGGAGTCAGATCGCCGGCTCGCTGCAGTCGATGCTGGGCACGATCTTCCGCGGCTCGCTGCTGTGCGCCCTCGTGCAGGGCCTCGCGGGCGGCGTCGGGTGGTGGATCGCCGGTCTGCCCTCGCCGGCGCTGGCCGGGGCGGCGCAGGCCGTGCTCTCGCTGCTCCCGGTGGGCGGCACCGCCATTGCCTGGCTGCCCGGCGCCATCTACCTGTGGGCGGCCGATCAACACGGGGCGGCGGTGTTCCTCTTCCTCTGGGGGCTGGTGGTGACCTCATTCCTCGCCGACAACGTCCTCCGGCCCTTCCTGATAGGCAAGTCCGAGGACCTCTCGACCCTGGTGGTCTTCCTGGGCGTCTTCGGCGGGCTCGCCGCGTTCGGCCTGCTCGGGATCTTCATCGGACCGGTGGTGCTCGCCCTGGCGGCCATCCTGCTCGGCGTGATGCGGCGCGAGGCCGCAGGCGCCACGACTCCCTCACCGGTCGAGTCGGGCCGGAGCTGAGGGCCGGGCCCGCCGGGCCTCCATGCCCGCGGGTCGGGGAACGCACCGACCGGCGCGAGCGTTGCAGCCGGCGCGGGCTCCGCCCCCGACGCCCGACCGCGGCCGGCGGGCCGCATCGTGGAGGTGACCATGGCAAGAGGGCCACACGTGCTGCGGGCGCTCGGCGGCGCGGTTGCGGCGTGCCTCGCCCTGGGATCCCTGGCGGCCGGCGCGCGGGCTCGCGCAGGCCCACCCCCGGCCAGGCCGTGCTGCTTCGTCAACGAGCGCTACGCCGGTGTCTGCCGCGTCAGCCCGGAGCCGGGCGAGAGCTGCGCCGCGATCCTCGCCTACCTCAACGACCCCTCGAGCAGCGGGAAGACGTACTGCGACAACACCGACATCCGCGGGGGCTGGATGCGGGCGGACTGCAACACCGGCAAGCCCAGGAAGGAGCCGACACACCCCGAGAGCCGCGGATCGGCGTCTCCCCAGGCCCCCCGTCCGGTGAGGCGGACCGCCGAGTGACGACTCCTCGCCGCGACCGCCCCCGGTGTGGTGCTAGCCTCGCACGCGGGGAAACGACGAGGCGATGAGCCAGCGGGCAGCGGCCGCCCCTCGACCGGGAGGCACCTCCCCCCGGCGCTCCCCCCCGTGGCAGGCGCGCGCCACCATCGCTGCGGCCGCCGCGCTGCTCATCGCGGTCGCCCTGGTTCCCGCCCTGCGGACCTTCGATCTCTCACCGCTGCGCGGAACCATCACCGCGGCGGCGAGCCGCGCCGTGGGGCGCGCCCTGACGGTGGGCCGCGGCCCGACGCTGTGCCTCTCGCTGGTGCCCACGCTGGTCGCCGAGAACGTCTCGCTCGCGAACGCCCCGTGGGGATCACGGCCGGAAATGGCGCGCGCACGACGCGTGGAGGTGAGCCTTCGCGTACTCCCGCTCCTGCTCGGCAGGGTTTCGGCGCGCCTCGTCCTGGTCTCGCCCGAGGTCCTTCTCGAGACCGACCGCGCCGGTCACGGCAACTGGGTGTTCTCCGCGAGCGCGTCGGCGGCCGCGAGCCGGAGCTCCGGACGCCCGTTCCTCTCCCGCGTGCACCTGGCGGGCGTGCGGATCACCGACGCGGCGGTCAGCTGGCGGGGGGCGGGCAGCGGGCAGCTGACGCGTATCGGAGTGCCCACCCTCTCGCTCACGCCGCGCGTCGGTGCCGGGCTGACGCTCCGCGCCCTGCTGCTGACGAACGGGGTGCCCCTGGACGTCTCCGGCGAGGTTGGTGGGCTGGACGCGATCTCCGGCGTTCGCCCGTTCCCGTTCCAGCTGAAGCTCACCGCACCCGGCCTCGGAGCGACCCTCGCAGGAAGCGTGACTCGCCTGCCCGCGCTGGAGGGCCTTCAGGCGAACCTCGCTCTCGCCGCTTCCGACGCTTCCGTCTTCGGCGGAGTCATCGGCTGGAACCTCCCCCGACTCTCCCCGTTTCGCATCGCCGCCGAGCTGCGCAACTCCGGGCCAGGATGGGCGGCGGCGCCGCTGCACGCCGAGGTCGGGAGCGCCGCCCTCGCCGGGAGCCTGACGTACACGCCGGGGGGACCGCGCCCACGAATTGCGCTCGCGCTTTCCGCTCCGCGAATCGACCTCCCGTCGCTCACCCGGGAAGTGCAGCAGCAAGGCCTGCCCGCGCACCCCGCCGACCGGCGGCTCTTCTCCGCCGCGCCACTCCCGCTCGCTTTCATGGACGAGGTGGACGGCGCCTTCGACCTCGAGGCGGCCACGCTGGTCGTGCGCCCGGCCGCCGAGGTGACCTCCGCCAGCGCCCACGGGACGCTCGAGAACGGTCGGATGTCCTTCCACGATGTGGCGATGCGGCTGGGCGGAGGCACGCTCTCCGGGCGAGCGGAACTCGATGCCGGTCGCCCGCCGGTCTTCGCGGCCGACCTCTCGGGGCAGGGAATTCCCGTGGAGAGCCTGCTCCGCCTTCTCGGCATCCCGATGCGCTGCAGCGGCGGAGCCACGGACCTCGCCGTGAGGCTGCGCGGCACTGGGGACTCGCCCCATCAGTGGATGGCGAGCCTCGCCGGGACGGTGCGGGTCGTTGTCGGCAAGGGGCGAATCGAGAGGGGCGAATTCGGCCCCGGCGCTGACCTGCTGTCGCAAATCGTGGCGGCGGTCAACCCGTTCCACAAGCGGGAAACCACGACCGAGCTGCGCTGCGCGGTGCTCAACGTTCCGGTGGAGCGCGGCGTCGTCAAGCTCGACCGTCGGTTGGGGCTCGAGACCTCCACGCTCTTCCTGCTCGGGGCCGGGAAGGCGGACCTCGGCGCGGAGACCCTCGACGTCCAGGTGCACTCACGTGCGAGGCAGGGCCTCGGCTTCGGGCTCGGCTCGTTCGCCGGCGCCGTGAGGGTCTACGGTCCCCTCGCCCGCCCAGCGGTCGGGCTCAACCCGGTGAGCACGGCCGAGTCGACCGCCACGACCGTGGGCGCCGCCGCGGTCACCGGCGGCCTGTCGATCGTCGCCACGAGGCTCTGGGAGCGACTGTTCACGAAGTCGCCCTGCCAGACCGCGCTGCGCGAGGGGCCGCGCACGCCCCCTCCGGCGGCCGAGCCGCGCAAGAAGTGACAACAGCGGCGCGGGGCCGCCCGGCCGAAGCCGGCGCCGTCGCACGGCCCACCCCCATCGCCACGCCGGGGTTTGCCCGCCCACGCCCCGACCATTGCACCAAAGGCCAATAGACACGCGAACGAGAATCGGCACAATCGGCGCCAGGAGACTGGCGTGGCGAAACGCGCAACGACGGCAGGTACGCGGTCGCTCGCGGCCCGTCCGGCCCACCACGGCTTCACTCACGGGCCACCGGGAAGTCGTGCCGGGCAAAGCACGCCTGCCGCGAAACGGTCGCGGCCGAATACTCAGCCGAGCACGGAGCGGTGGGCAACGCGGCTATTGCCGGGGCACCGGAATCGGGGTTGGCAGACGAGCCGTCCGCGCAACCTCCTGCCGGCGCACACAGGTCGCGGAAAGAGAGAGTCGAGATGAGGAAAACGGTCCTTGCACTCGTGGCCCTGGCCATGGTGGCGACGGCGCCGGTGCTCGCGCAGGCGGTGGTGGACGAGGCCCAGCGGGAGGCGGTCCGCGGCGTCCCCGACAGGTGGGGGTTGCAGTTGGGCGGCTTCTGGCCGACGTTCGAGACCAAGGTACGCCTCAACGGTGAAACCGCAGCCGGCACCGAGATCGACTTCGAGAAGGACCTGAGCCTGGACAAGAGGCTCGCGGCTGTCGATTTCAGCGCTTTCTACCGCTTCGGCGACCACAGCCGCCTGGACCTCAGCTACGTCCCGTGGAACCGGGAGCAAACGACGACGATCGACAAGGAAATCCAGTGGGGCGACGTGACCTACGAGGCCGGCGCGGAGATCACCGCGCGGGCAAAGGCGCAGCTCCTCAATGCGATCTACAAGTACTCCTTCTTCAACAACGGGAGGGTGACCTTCGGCCTCAACGGCGGCATCAGCGCCCTGTGGACCGACTTCACCCTGTCCGGGGAGGGGACGATCTCCGGCCAGGGAAGCGCTGCCGGGACGATCGCGGAGAGCAAGAAGGTCATCTTCCCCATCCCGGTGGTCGGTGTGCACTTCGACATGACGCTCGCCAAGCGGCTGTTCTGGCGGGCGGAGGGCAACTTCTTCGCCGCCAGCATCTCGGGCTACGACGGCAACGTGAACGAGCTCAGCACGTCGATCGTCTATTTCCCCACGAGGAACGTGGGCATCGGCGCGGGCTTCGCCTCCACCATGTACAGCATCAAGAAGACCGGGGACGAAGGCGGCGACATGCGCGTCCGCTACGGCTTCAGCGGCGTGACCGCATACGTGCAGGCCCAGTTCTGACGGCGCCGGGGCGGAACCGTTCGGGGCCGGGTCCCGAGCGGCTGCCCGTTCTCCTCGCGGTGCCGACGGCCGGGCCCGAGGCCTTCCCCTGCAGGCCTCGTCTCACCTCGGTGGCCGGCAGCCACGGCTTCCTCTCCGGAATGCGTTACACTCCCCGAGGATCACGGAACGCGGTCAGGGGAGAGGGAGCATGAAGAGGACTGTCTGGGCGGTCGCGGTCCTGGGCCTGCTGGCGGCGGCGCCGGTGCTCGCACAGGCGGTGGTGGACGAGACCCGGCGGGAGGCGATCCGCGGCGTCCCGGACAGGTGGGGTTTCACCCTCGGGAGCTTCTGGCAGACCTTCGACACCCGGGTCCGCCTCGACGCCAGCGACGGCGAGACCGGCACCGAGATCGATTTCGAGAAGGACCTCGGCCTCAACGACCGACTCACCGACTTCGATTTCAAGAGTTTCTACCGTTTCGCAGACCGGCACCGCCTCGACCTCACGTACCTCGCGTGGGACCGGACGAACGCGACGGTCATCGACAGACAGATCCAGTGGGGCGACGAGGTTTTCGACGTCAACGCCAACGTCGAGACCCGGGAGAAGGCCCAACTCCTCAACCTCATCTACAAGTACTCCTTCTTCAACAACGGGAGGGTGGACTTCGGGCTCAACGGCGGCATCAGTTCGCTGTGGAGCGACACCAGGCTGTCCGGCGAAACCAGCAACGACGGCGGGCACGTCGCGACCGAGAGCAAGAACGTGATCTTCCCGATCCCGGTCCTCGGCTTGCACTTCGAGATGACGCTCGCGAAGCGGTTCTTCTGGTCGGCCGAGGGCAACTTCTTCGACGCCAGCATCGCGGGCTACGAAGGGCACGTGAACGAGGTCACGACCGCTCTCGATTACTTCGTGACGAAGAACATCGCGCTGGGTGTCGGGTTCGCCTCGACCACCTACAACGTCGGCAAGGAGGGCTCGGAGGGAGGCGACGCGCGTGTGAGGCTCAGCTTCAGCGGTGTGCTGGCGCACCTGGCCTTCGCGTTCTGAACACGGTCCGCGGTCAGGCCGCGCGTGCCGGCCGGACGGTGGACGGGGCTCTGGCAGTCGAGAGGTTCACACAAGAAGGTCCGGAGAAGGAGGAGGTGGCTTGATGCGTGCAAGAACCGCTCTCCCGACGCTTGCGGTGGCGACGCTCCTCGCAACCACGACAGGCGCGCAAGTCGTTCTCAAGGTGAACGGGACCGCGATCACGGCGGGCCAGCTCGGGGTCGCCAAGTACAGGGCCATCTCGGAAACGCCGGCGCTCGCCGACGACACCGCCGCGGCCACGCGCGCTGCCGTCGGTCAACTCATCGCCAACGCTCTGCTCGCCGAGGCGGGACGCGAGGCGGGCCTGACGGTCACCAAGAAGCAGGTGAACCAGAGCCTCGAGACCATCAAGGCGCAGCTCGGAGGACGGGCGGCCGCCAGGGAGCTCCTCAAGCAGATAGGCGCCACCGAGGAGGAGGTGCTCCAGGCCGCGACCCGGCGCCGGCTCGCCGAGCTCTTCGTGAGCGAACGGCTGGGTCCTTCGGTGACCGTCAACGAGGAGGAGGCGAAGGCCTATTACGACAGCCACATGGACGAATTCCACCACTTCGCTCAGGCGAGGATTCGCGGCGTCTTCGTCAGCGCGCCCCCGGGGATCACCGAGAAAGCCGACGCCGACGCCAAGGCTCGCGCCACCGAGGCGGAGCGCCGGATCCTGGCCGGCGAGGACTTCGCCAAGGTCGCCCGTGACCTCTCGGACGACATGTCGAAGACCAACGGCGGCGAGCTCGGCTGGATGGACGCCGGCTACGTGGCCTCGCTGGCGTCTCAATTCGGGACGGACCTCTCGACGCAGGAGGCAGGGGACACCTCCACCGTGTTGCGCGGCAAGTTCGGCTACTGGGTCGTCCAACTGGTCGCGAAGCGGCCGGCGGGGTCTCCGCCGTTCGACGAGATCAAGGACGTCATCACCAGGAAGCTGCACGAGGCCAAGGTCAACGACGCGGTCGCGGCCACCGTCCGGGAACGCCGCGCCAAGGCAACCGTCGAGGCGCTCGACCCGGCGGTGAGGGCCGCGCTGTAGTCCATCACCCGGCGTCCGGCGTTGGGCGAGCCTGTACGATGGGTGCAGGAGACCTCGCCATGTCGAAGCACCCGATTCTCGCCGTCGTCCTCGGCGCCTTCGCCGCCGGGGCAAGCGCACTCTCCGGTACCGCCGCCGCTCAGCCAGCCGCGGCAGCCACGGCGGTTCCGGCGCCCGCGCCGTTCCTCGCCAGGGTCGTGATCCTCGCCACCGGGGGCACCATCGCCGGGGCTCAGCCCAGGGAAGGGGAGCCGGGGTATCGCTCCGGCACCCTTTCGGTCGAGTCGCTGGTCAAGGCGGCGCCCGGCCTCGACACCCTCGCGGTCATCCGCGGGGAGCAGGTCGCCAGCATCGGCAGCCAGGACATGAACGACTTCGTCTGGCTCAAGCTCGCCCGCCGCGCCGACGAGCTCCTCGCATCGCCCGACGTGGACGGCATCGTGGTCACTCACGGGACGGACACCATGGAGGAGACCGCGTACTTCCTCGACCTCGTGCTCAAGAGCGACAAGGCTGTCGTCCTGGTCGGCGCGATGCGCCCGGCCACGTCCCTGAGCCCGGACGGACCTCTCAACCTCTACAACGCCGTGGCGGTGGCCGCCGACCCCGCCGCGCGGGGGCGCGGCGTCCTGGTGGTGCTCAACGACCAGGTTCACGCCGCGCGCGACGTCGAAAAGACCAACACGACGGCGGTGCAGACCTTCGCCTCCCCCGACCGCGGGCGGCTGGCTGAGGTGTACTACGGCAGGACCACCTGGCTCAACACGCGGAAGACCCGACACACGGCCGCCAGCGAGTTCTCCCTTGCCGGGCTGGGTACGCTTCCCCGGGTGGACATCGTGTACGCCAACGAAGGGGCGGACGGCGCGC
>Ga0316628_100000331_pt1 | contig 29356 bp, 23 predicted proteins | sample OWC_Aug_M2_C1_D5_FD_207648 | JGI IMG/M metagenome (GOLD analysis project Ga0316628, IMG submission 207648) | Wetland soil microbial communities from Old Woman Creek delta, Ohio, United States - OWC_Aug_M2_C1_D5_C | ecosystem: Environmental > Terrestrial > Soil > Wetlands | place: USA: Ohio...
TGGGTGAATGCCCTCAACACTTTGACGAGGGACCAGTTGCTGCTGTCCTTTACCGGTTCCCCCGAATTTCAGGGCAGGGTAAACAATGTCATCAACGCGGGATGTTTGCCATGAAGAATGCAGCATAAATAAGCATCGGTCTGGTCATCTGCAAAGAAGGGGGCCTCAACCCCCTTCTTTTGTTAGTTGATCAAAGGAATCGGTTATATAGTACAATAATACTGATGTATCTTCTCTTCGAAAACATAAGAAACGGGGTAACCATCATGAGTGTAGGAGACTCTCATAAGACAATTACAGGTATGTTTGCGCTCCTGATGCTTGCGGGCTTTTTTCTGTCAGCCGGATGCGCCGGGACCCCCCGAAATCAAGGGTTGAATGCGGCAGCAACGCTCGAAGAACAGTGGGGTATCAGTGTCGTCGGCATAAGGCTGACTGCCGCCGGGCACATGCTGGACTTCCGTTACAAGGTCCTCGATCCTGAAAAAGCTTCCCATCTGTTGGACCGCCAGAACAAGTCCTACCTTGTCGACGAGAAATCGGGGGTAATAATGACCGTGCCGAAAACGAAGATCGGACCGCTGCGTCAGACCGCGGTAAAACCCGTCGCCGGCAAAAATTACATCGTCCTGTTCGGCAACATGGGTGACGCCGTCAAACCCGGAAACAAGGTGACGGTGGTGATAGGTAATTTTAAAGCGGAAAACCTCATCGTTGAGCAGTGACCAGAGAAGATCGCATATTACTCATTGCACTGCTTGCTTCCCTGTTCATCATTCTCACCTGCCCGCCGTCCACCGCCGGCGTAATTTCGCCGGAGCTCGATGTTGTTCTTCGAAAACTCATCCCCCCGGAAGAGGTTTCTGTAATCATAAACCTCACTGATAAGGCGAATATCGTCTCGATCAAAGACAAAGATAAACATACCCGACGCGAAAAGATCGTTAAAACCTTGCAGGTCAAAGCCGTCGGGACCCAGGGACCCCTGAAGAGATTTCTGCAGGCAAGGAACGCGAAACGCATGATCCCATTCTGGGTACGGAATGCGATCGCTGCCACCGTCCCTGCCTCCGTTGTCAATGAGCTCGTAAGCTTCCCCGGCGTCGAAAGCATCGAGCTTGATGCAGTCATTTACGCGCCGCCCGTTGTTCCCGCCGCTGCCGCTCCGGAAGAGTGGAATATCACAGCAGTCAAGGCACCGGATCTCTGGAATTTAGGTTTCACCGGGGAAGGTGTTGTGGTTGCAAACATGGATACCGGCGTCGACCTGGGTCACCCGGATCTGCAGCCGAAATGGCGCGGCGGGGCAAACAGTTGGTTCAATCCATATTCCGATCCTGCCAATGCCCAATATTGCAACCACCCCTCATGTTGCTCAAACCCCAACTGTCCTGATCCCTCTCTTTCGGCTTGCGTTGCATGCTCTTGCGAGCTCTCAGCCGGCACCCCATGCGACTTTAACGGTCACGGCACAGGCACTATGGGCGTGATGGTCGGGGGCGACGCGGGGGGAACATCCATAGGAGTTGCCCCGGGAGCCAAATGGATAGCTGTCAAGATCTTCGATGACTCAAATCCGCCCTCCGCGCCGTCAAGTATCATCCTGCAGGGTTTCCAATGGCTGATCGGCCTGCCTGCTGATAGCGCCCCTGATGTCGTCAATAATTCATGGGGATTCGACACCGTCAATGACTGTAATAACATGTTTCAGGGTGACATAGACACTCTGAAGGCTGTGGGAATTGCGGTTGTATTTTCGGCAGGCAACTCAGGTCCCAATCCTTCAACCAGTGTAAGTCCCGCCAACAATGTCGGGGCGTTTGCGGTTGGGGCTACCGACATATATAATAATATCGCATATTTCAGCAGCCGCGGACCTTCGGCATGTGACAGCAGCAGCATCTTTCCCCATGTGGTAGCCCCAGGGGTAAGCATAAAGCTTGCGGACCTGCAGTTGGTTCCGTCTCCTCCTTCCCAGCCTGCTTATATATACGACTCTGGCACCTCCTTTTCAGCGCCTCACGTGGCCGGGGCAATGGCTTTGCTGGCGGGCACTTTCCCCTCGCTGACCCCGGAGCAGATGGAAACCGCATTTGAGCAGTCAGCCCTGCCTCTTGGGGACATACCGAACAATACGTATGGGTACGGCCTGCTGGATGTCAAATTTGCTTATATATATGCCTTTAACCATTTCAACAATCCTGTTGCCCTTGTCCGAAACACCACAATTGTTGCAACTTATTCTCATATCCAGACAGCCTATAATAATTGCAGTAACGGGGACGTCATTGTAATGCAGGCGACAGTTTTTGCCGAAACAGCTTTTGCCGAAAGTCCTGATTTCAACTCGCCCTTGAACATTGCCGTAGGCTTCCAGGGCGGCTACGACCCGTCCTTTGGATCTCAAACCGGATTCTCGACTATTCACGGGACACTGACAATCAGCAATGGAACGGTTACCGTCAGTAACTTAATATTGCAATAAGTGAATGAAAAACAGGACCTTTTGGCAAATTGAGGCTGGTCATGGGTGTCTGATGCTTCAAGCTGCGCAGGTGCCCGTAAGTGCGCGGAAACGTGGTATGTTCTTTGTTATAACGCCTTCCATGCCAACTCCCAGTGAGCACTTTGAAGGTACCGCTCACGGTGGCAGGGATGGGGACGTTGGTCGCCCAGAACTTGATCATCCAGTGAGCCAGGGGATGGAATTATTTGTATAAATAGGTATAATGGAAAAGGGATGAAACTAAGAATTGTTGAGTTGTCCCATCAAGTAATAGGAGGTTTCTTATGCGGAAAAATTGGCGGGATATGGGAAAGGTTATTCCTAATATTAAACATATTTCCAAAAGGAGGAGCAATATGAAAAGGTTTTTAGTCGTCATGATGGCAGTTGTGGCTCTTACAAGTTTGTTGGCGGTTCCAGTGTTTGCTGCGGACAAGTTGATTGTTAAGGATACCCAAAATAATAATGTATTTGCAGTAGAGGACGGCACGTCCGTTCCGAACAGGATTCTCGTGGTAACAGGGGGCGTACCGCTTATGCAAAATGCCGGCCCTGCCGGATTTGACTTTCGGAACACAAACACAACATTCCCCGCTGCAATAATTGTGGGTCCGTCCGGCAATCCGAATCTGTACGGCAACTGGACGGGGTTGACAGATTCGCAGGTCGATACTACTAAGGTAAGTTGGTCAGTACGCTTGGATGTAGGGGGCGATATGTATCGTGTCCTGAGGGCTCCCTCCGGCGGAGGTGCCATGGCTGTCGTGATGGATGTGCACGGAGATGGGTCTATTACTTCAAAGACGGGAGCTCAGCTGACTGCCGGCGGTACGTGGCAGAGTTTTTCAAGCAGAGATGCTAAGGAGAATATCAGACAACTGACTGCCGAAGAAGCACGTGCAGCACTGGAAGCACTTCAGCCGGTGAAATACAACTACAAGGTTGATACTGACGAGAAGCACGTCGGTTTCATAGCAGAGGATGTTCCTGATCTGGTTGCTGCGAAAGATCATAAGCACCTGAGCGCGTTAGACATCGTGGCGGTGTTGACGAAGGTGGTGCAGGAACAGAAGCAGACGATCGCAGAACTCACCGAGAAAGTGAATCTGCTTGAGGGAAAGGTTTCCAAGATCAATAATAAAGGCGTTGTCGGGAGACTCATTGAAGAGTAGGAGGCACACCCTCAGAGGTTGAAGAAGGGGCGCGTAAAGCGCCCCTTCTTTTTTTGAGGTGAAAGTCTTCATGTCCGCATTTAACGGAACCGAGGCCTCCGGGCCCCCTGGCGGCAGCGAGGAAATACCCGGCCCGAGGTGCTTGCTAATTTTTCCCGAAGGGGCGGGCAGCCGCCCCTTGAATGCCTTAAACGATTCTACTTGTTTATTAATAGGTAACCGCAGAAGCACCTGTGTTATAATAAAAAATATTTCTTTCCCTCGTTGCGGCCAAAATATGACGGCTTTAGGTAGTGTAGAAAAAGAATAATTCATTTCCGCAATCTGTCTCATGTGTTGAGAAGAATATTTTGAGTGACCGTGACCTGGGCATGGGAATTACTCATCAATGAGTGACAACAAGCAAAAAGCCATTTGCATCCTAGGCATGCACAGAAGCGGCACTTCGGCGATTACGCGCGCCGTGAATCTTCTGGGACCGAAACTGGGGCGTGAGGACGATCTGATGCCCCCGGTCGAGGGTGATAATCCCCATGGTTTTTGGGAACTCATGTCTCTTTTTTCCTTCCATGAAAGGCTCCTCTCCCATCTTTCCAGCTCCTGGGACAACGTCCGACCGCTGCCCGGGGATTGGTGGATGCGACCGGAGGTGCGTCCTTTCAAGGAGGAGCTGAGACGCCTCGTAGAATCTGAATTTTCAGGAGAGGCTGTCTGGATGTGGAAAGATCCCCGAACGTGCCTTCTGCTCCCTCTGTGGAAAGAGGTCCTGCAGGATATTGAGGTCGATGCCGGCTTCATTATCTGCGTGAGAAATCCCCTCGATGTGGCGGCTTCATTGTCGCGCCGCAATAATTTCCCCAAGGACAAGTCGCTTGCGTTATGGCTCCTCTATAACATATCGGCCTTATTTTGGACGGACGGGGCGAAACGCATTCTGCTGAATTACGACGATCTGCTGGAAGACTGCGAGTATTCGCTCAGGAAGGTCTCGGCATTCTTCGATATCCCATGGCCCCGCGATGAAAACAGAGTCCATGAGTCAATCACGGGGTTTATCCGGCCGCAAGAGCGTCATAGTCATACAAGCACGGAACTCCTTTTAAGGGACGAAGATGTGCCTGAGCCGGTCAAGAGATTGTACCGGTTGCTTCTTGAATCGCGTGACCAGGATGATATCTTGAACTCAGAGCGGTTCCGGAGAGAAATCAGTGCAATTTATAGTGACTATCGCTCTTATGCCGACCTGTTTATGCGGACGCAACAGGCTTCGCGGCGTCTTCCGGGAATGTCTTGCTATCGTGTGAGGGCCGAACTGCCAGCTTCCGGCAAACCCCTTGCATTTCCCCTCTGTGCCAATCCGCGCGCATCAATCATCATTCCCGTCTGGAACCACTGGGAGTATACCGCCCGATGCCTGCAGGCAATTCTTGCGAATAACCAAGGAGTTCCCTACGAAGTGATCATAGTTGATAACGGGTCTTCAGACAAAACCGGGGAGATGCTCGCGAGAATCGAAAATGTCAGGGTCATACGAAATCCTTCAAACTCGGGTTATGTAATCGCCTGCAATCAGGGCGCAGGGATCGCCCGGGGGAAATACCTCGTTTTTCTGAACAATGATGCGGAGCCTCTTAAGGGATGGCTTGAGGAACTTCTAGATACGGCTGCAATGGACGAATCAGTGGGCGCAGTCGGTGCAAAGTTAATTTATCCTGACGGGTTATTACAGGAGGCGGGAGGGCTTATCTTCTCCGACGGCTGCGGTTGGAACTTCGGAAAAGGAGACGATCCCAGTGAGGAGATATATAACGTCAGATGCGAGGTTGACTATTGCTCAGGGGCCTGTCTGCTGCTGAAAAAAAATCTGTTTGCCGCCCTCGGCGGCTTTGATATCCGCTACTCTCCCGCATACTACGAGGACGCAGATATCTGTTTTAGTTTAAGAAGCACGGGGTATAAGGTCGTCTATAATCCGAAGGCCCAGGTCATTCATCACGAATCGGTCACGGCAGGGACGGACATGTCTTCCGTGTTCAGGCAAGGCCTTGAAACGAACAGGAAGAAATTTGCAGAGAAATGGAAAGTGGAATTATCGAGACAGGATGCGCCGCCTTCTGAGACCGGGAAGGTACCTGTTGTGGCGTGCCGTGAACGGCTTACGAAAAAAGAGATTTCGGCCGAAGATGTTCTCTGTCTTCTGCACCACGCAAGATCGGATCGGGAGGGCCATTTTCCTCTCGCTTTGACGGAGAAGTCGATCTTTTACAGTTCTTTTGATAAAAAGGCAGAAAAGGCCTTTGGAGTAATCAGGAGGGCCTGTTGCCTATATGGAAACGACGGCATAGGCATCGAATGGACGGGACGCTATGACTCAACAGCCATCCTCCATATGATAAGTCATGCATTTGACGGACATGTCCCTTTCCCGGTAATACGGATCGTCTCAGGTCCTGAGCCGCCTGAACTCCGCCGGTTCGTCGAGCGACTTCGCGGGGGGTGGGGTCTTGACCTGAGGGTATACGATGATGGAAGTCCTCTTCGTCCGGCGGCCTCCAGAGTCCAAGACGGATACCTTAATTCGGCCGGCGATATGTCAATCGACAGAGTTGTGGATAGTCTGAAACTGAGAGCGCTCATCAATGCGCAGAGCTGGAATAAGGGGGGGCCACCTTCGCTTCCCTTATTTTTTTCGCGGGCAGAAAGCGGCCGCCACGTGCGCGTTCGGCCGGTCCTTCATTTTACTGAACTCGACCTATTGCTCTATCTCAAAAAATATCAAGTCCCCTTTTTCGAGGCCCTGGTTGTCCCCGCTCTCGGTTCACTCTCAGAGTTTAAGGCCGCAATCGCCCTGGAAGAGATGCCTTTTGCTCTTCACGCCTCCGAGTCGTTTTGTCCCCGAGTAAGGATAAAAAACACGAGCGCAATATTGTGGCCAGCAAAGGGATTGCAGGATGGCAGGTTCGCGGTCGCACTCTCCTATCACTGGATTGATGGAAATGGTGGAATTATTGTGTCCGGCGGCCTGAGAACGCCTTTGGTTCACGATGTGGGTCCGAACGAGGAAATAGTTCTTTATGCCACGGCAAAAACACCTCAGCTGCCTGCAGACTACACGCTCGAATTTGATCTTGTTCAGGAAGGGGTAACCTGGTTTAAGGATAAAGGCTCTGAAACGGCGAAGGTTGCCATACATGTCGAAGGCAAGGGAATTCTTTAGCGAAAAATTATGCAACGGATGGGTAACGGAATTTTGCGGTTGAAATCATTTTTATGAAAGGATGAGATGAATACGCCGGACAGTCCCCAAAAAACACCGTCAGATATCGCGAAGTCGTCCTCATACATGGAGGGATCACATATCCTCGAATCAAATCTGAACTACACCGGCTTTCTTGAACAACTGAAGCGAGAGGGACTGAAAGGCAAGATCAAGCTTTGGATATTTAAAGTCATAGGATTTTTCGCATGGTGGCAGGAACAAGTGAACAGTGCGCTCTACAACAAACTTGTCAAGCAGAGCGAGATGCTGGCCGGGCAACAGGCACAGTTGGCCAGACAGAATGAGCAGATAACTAAACAGGAAGCACAACTGGCCGGGCAACAGGCACAATTGGCCAGACAGAATGAGCAGATAACTAAACAGGAAGCACAACTGGCCGGGCAACAGGCACAATTGGCCAGACAGAACGAGCAGATAGCTAAACAGGAGGCTCAACTGGCCGGACAGAAGACCATAATTACGGACAGAGACAAGGTAATCGAAGATCTCTACCACAAACTATCGTTATCAAGCAGATTGGAAGATGTTCTCTATGAGGAACTGACGTCGCAACGGGCTGAAATGGTCAGACACCGCCGATATATTGATCTTGATAAAACAAAGTAATTTTATGTCGTACCGGGACGAATGGTCGACTCATTGCGCGCGTTCCGCCCGTCGAACTTGCCGATAGCGGGAAGGGCAAATATGATATACTAAGCGAGGTGACTGCAAATGAATGTGCTTTTCTTTTCGGTCGACAATCTCAGGTATGACTGCGTTGGCTTTCAGCCCAATAAGAGGGAACTGCATAATTTCGATGTGGTCAGGCACCTGGCGACTCCCACGACCGATCGGATAGCCGAAAAGAGCCTCTGCTTCACCCAATGCATCAGTACCAACACCTATACCACAGCGTCACACGCGAGCATTTTCACAGGACTCTACCCTCCCCGCCACGGGGTCAGGGCGTTCTACAATACGGTGATGAGTGCGCGGGTCCCCACCGTCGCGGAGGTCCTCAGGGGAAACGGCTACCGTACCGTGATGTACACGGATTCCGGGGAGCTCTTTGTCCCCCTCGGCCTCAGCAGGGGTTTCGAGTTTGTCGTCACTCGGTACGGCCTCACCGGCAACGATGACCGTCTCTTCAGGCTTCTGCATGACTTGCGCGGCCAAAAGATATTTCTCTTCGTCCACGTGATGGATGTCCACGAGCCGTTCCTCCATACAATGAGCGAGGACCTTCCCGATGCAAATGGGGATTTCTTTTTCGAGGTCTCACGGCTCTACGCCGAACACGACTATGCCAGGTTCTACGACCCTTCGAAGGAATACCACGAGCTCTGGAACAACTTGTTCACTAATCCTCTTAAGGAGCGCCCCGTCGAGCTCCTGTTGCCGCTGTATGTGAAGGGGGTCACGAAATTCGAGAGGGGCAGGCTGCCTTATCTCCTGGAAAACTTTGGGAAGACGGGGTTCCTGGAGAATGCCCTCACCGTTTTCTTCTCCGACCACGGGGAGGGGAGATGCTCGCATGAGGACAAGCGATATTTCAACCATGGAGAGTTCGTGTACGAAAACGTCCTCAGAATTCCCCTGATGGTAGGCCATCCCGACCTGCAGGCTGGGACGGACCACCGTCTCGTCTCATCCGTGGATATTGTCCCGACAGTGCTGGCGCTCCTTAACTTGCCGGCGCCTTCAGGTATCGACGGGATGAATATTCTCTCCGGCGGCCGCTCCTTCTGCTATGCGGAGCAGTGGATGAACTCGGGGGTCCTAGAGCACACGGACGAAGGTGACTTCAGAGTGATAGAAGCCCCGGAAGTGGTGCTCAGACAAAAGGCGCTCAGGTTTGTCGGAAAGAAGGTGGTCTTTAACAATAAGGGTGTCTCGGCACGGACCCTTTCCAGCGGCGGAATGACGGACAGTGACTTCGTCAAGCATCTCTACAGGGAGTTCCTGGGGAGAATAGAGAACCCTGAGGGGCAAAGCCACTATGTCGCCGCCCTTTCTGGGGGAGCAAGAAGGGCCGGTGTGCTGAGAAGCTTTCTGGATTCTCCGGAATTTCTCAATGTTTCCCCTGCCGCAGTATACGACCTCGGAGAGGACCCTGATGAGGACACGCCCTTGCCGCTCAATCCCCTCTCGCAGGATTTCGCCGAGGCGTTCAAGTTCATTGCGGACCTGGAAGAGAGGGCGGTCAGTACGGCCAGGTTTTTCGACCTGCCGGACGAGGAGCCATCGGCCCGGGATACAGCTGCATTGCCGCCCGCTCCCGCCGCCGCAGTATCTTTCTCTGTTTTCCCTGAGACGCCGCCGGTCCCGCCTCCTGCCCCGGCAATTGCCTTGACCGGGCTCGATGAAAAGGAGCAGAGGTCCCTCGATGTTATCCGGCAGGCGGTGGAGCTCTATGGTGAGGAGGGGATCGGGGTTGCCTGGACGGGCGGCAAGGACTCCACTACCGTCCTCCATCTCATAAGGCAGCTGTACGGAGGGAGGGTTCCCTTCAAGGTGATCAACATCGATACCACGGTGAAGTTTCCGGAGATTTATGCCTTCAGGGAGAAGCTTCAGCGGGAGTGGGGCCTCGACCTCAGGATATTCAGGAATGCAGAGGCGGCCGGGTGGATCAAGAGAGCGAAGGACCACGCTGAGTGCTGCTACCAGTTGAAGACTGTCCCGCTCAACGAGAGTATCACGTCCCTCAACCTCAAAGGCATCATCACCGGGGTCCGGTGGGACGAGCAGGAGGCCCGGTCGAACGAGGAGTATTTCTCGAAGCGGGACAACCCTCCCCACGTCCGCGTGCAGCCGATACTCCACTTCAGGGAGGTTGATATCTGGCAGTATATCAAGAGACATGGGGTCCCATACTGCGAACTGTATAACAGGAACTACCGGAGCCTCGGTTGCGCGCCGTGCACCAGCCCCTCTACCGGAAGCGGCCCGGAGCGCAGCGGCAGGGCGCGTGACAAAGAGGAGATTATGGCGCGCCTCCGGGAGATGGGATACTTCTGAGTGAAGGACCTCTCCGTTGAAAGTATCCGCCGGAAGATCGCGGCCAATCTCAGAAATAGGCGTGCTTCCGCGGGCGATGAGCCGCGACCGTTGTCGGGAGCGGTTCCGTCCGCCGCTGACCCCCGGCAGCCCGAGGAGATGCCTTCGCCGAAGCGGCTGTCTTCCTTCGAGGCGTTCCTCTGGAATTTTGGCTCACGGCATGCCGCTGCTGTGAAGAAGATGCCAGTGATCAAGGATCTGGCGGAGAAATATTATTGGAAACTATCGGTAAAACAAATGCATAAAATGCATAAGGAGAAAAGGATGACCCAACAACATCCTGAAGATCGTGATTTGGACTTTGCCGGCCGGCACCTCAACTATGAGCCATTTCTGAAAGAGGTCCGGCGGGAAGGGGTCAAGGGGTGGATCAAAGCGGCGATCTACAAGGTCATTGGGTTTTTCGGTTGGTGGCAGGCGCAGATAAACATAGCTTTCCACCGGGAGATCGACGGGCTGAAGAGGAAGGTATCGGGCTGGGAGAGAGCTATCGGCGACCTCAGCGCCGGCCTGCAGGCGAGGGAGCAGGCTGTCCGTGAGCTTGCGACCAGGCTCTCCAGCCGTGAACGGGAGATGGAGGAACTGAGCCGCAGACTTGGCGTTGTGAGCAGGTCCGGGGACGCCCTCTATAACGAGGTGAGCGAAATCAGACATGTGTTGGCGGCGAAGGACCGGGAGGTCCGGGAACTCAACGACCGGATCGGGGCGACGAGCAGAAACGGGGACGCCCTCTATAACGAGGTGAGCGAAATCAGACAGGTGTTGGCGGCGAAGGACCGGGAGGTCCTGGAGCTAAACGACCGGATCGGGGATGCGATCGCGGGCCTGACCACCAAGACAGAGAAGATAGAGGAGGACGGCGTCCGCATCCAGGATCTGCTCAGAGAACTTGCCTTTGTGAGACGCAGGATGGATATGCTCAACTACGAACTGAAGAAAAGGACTGGAATCTCCGCCGACCAGACGGTGAAGGAACTGGCGGACAAGCATTCCCTGGCCGAGAATTATATCTACTTCGCTTTCGAGAATACCTTCAGGGGTTCGCGGGAGCTCATTAGGGAACGGCAGTCTCAGTATCTGGGATATGTCCGCGAGGCATATGCCCGGGTGAAGACCGGCTATGTCCTTGACATAGGGTGCGGGAGGGGTGAGTTCCTCGAACTCCTCTCCGCGAGCGGCATCGCGGGCAAGGGGGTAGACGTAAACGACGAGTTTGCAGGGTTCTGCCGTGGCAATGGCCTCGATGCGGAGAAGTCCGACGCTCTTGATTTCCTTGTCTCTGTTCAGGACGGATCACTGGCGGCGGTGACCGCCTTCCAGGTGGTGGAGCATCTGGGGACCGATTACCTCATCGAATTGATAAACGCATCTTTTCAGAAGATCCGGCCAGGTGGAGTCGTTATCCTCGAGACGGTCAACCCTTTCAGCCTCTATGCGATGAGGAATTATTATGCTGACCTGACGCACCGCAATCCCGTGCCCCCTGGCACCCTCAAGTTCCTCCTTGAAACCGCCGGGTTCGTCGAGGCAGAGATTATCTACTCTTCCCCGGTCCCGGATGCCGTGAAGCTTTCGGGGTCCGACGAGAACACTGCAAAGCTGAACAGCTTCCTCTTTGGGTTCCAGGATTATGCAGTGATGGGGAGAAAATTAGGATGAAGGAGCCACGGCACAAACGATATCTGACGGAGAAATCCGTTGATGCCCGGGCTGTTCTGAGAGCCGCCGAGGACTACGTTGCAAAACGGAGCGAGGACCAAAATCAATGGCTTCTCCGAAAACCCTACGCGCCCCACGACCACCGCGTATTTTTCAGAGAAATGTATAACGTCTTAAATTTGATGCAGGCGATGAAGGTCGGCGGGCGGGGAAAATTCCTTGAAGTGGGTTGCGGACCAGGATGGGTGACAGAGATGCTCTGCATGCTGGGTTACGATGTGACGGCGGTAGAGCCTTGCGCCGACATGGTCGTTATCGCCAAGAAACGACTATCCGGCGCAAAGACGCACTATGGTTTGCCCACTGAGTTGAAGGCGGATTTTCTCATCCAAACACTCGAGGACGGCCTGGCTCTTGAAGAAGGATATTTTGATGCCGTTTTGTTTCATGCGGCACTGCATCATATTGTCGATGAAAGAAGAGGATTGGCGGAATGTTTTCGCGTATTGAGACCGGGAGGCGTTTTGGGCATTACGGAATGGGCATGGTCGCCCGGGAGTGCCTCCCTGGAGGCGCAGCTGGATGAAGAAATGAGGTGTTTTGGAACGCTCGAGAATCCTTTCACCCAAGAGTATCTGGATTACCTTCTTACGGAAATCGGATTCGAAAGGATTGAGAGATTTGACAGCATCAATGGTTTTTTTACCGCCGGGGAGAGTAAGAAGACGGTCGGAGAACTGGCACAGGAGCCCCTCGCTAAGACCAATAACCTTACCGCTTTCCGTCCTTCCTCGCACAATTGCGTTACCACCGCCGACCGGGCATCACGTGAGTCGACTCTGGGAGAAATACATGTGAGGTCAGTGGTTCGAGTTTCGTCGAATAAGGTTGACATAAGGGTGGTTCTGAAAAACAAGGGTGCATCGGTCTGGAACTGTCGGGGATTCGGCCGCATCCGACTGTCTCTATACACGGGTGAATGGGGGTCTGAGCGTTTCTCGGAGCTGAATCGATTTGATATTCCCCGCGAGGTCCTCCCCGGCGAGGAGATTGCAGTCGCGATTGTGGCTCACGCCAATTTTGAAGAAAGGCGCAATTATTGGCTTCATCTCCTCGCGGAAGGCAATTATTGGTTGTCTTTCCCGGAAGATGGGTGCAAGAGGGAAATAACATTTTAGCGTAAATGACCCGACCGGTCCGAACAGTTCGTCTTATCCGTTTTTAATAATGCTATGGCATGACCCGCCTGCTTCCATGCCGACCCGTTGCCAGGTGCGGGTGCCGTCCGACCTTCTTGACATGATTTGCGGGTAGGAGATAGAATCATTGGACGCGTTTTTTCTGCTTTTTATCCATGCGCGCAATTCCGATTCGGGAGGCATCAATGATATTCATGAAGGAAAAGACTGCATCTATCTCTGCCGCGGTAACGCTGGGCATTATCCTGGCCCTCTCGGGATGTGTCGAGAAGGCCGAAAAAACGAAGGAGCCTGTGCAGGGGCAGCCTGCGCGGCCCCGGACCGCGACAGACAAACCTCTTGCGGCGGAAGGGTTCAAAGCCGCAATCGAAGTAGATGGAAGCTTGCGGAATCTTAAGCCTGGCGCCGTGTCGACACTGAAGGTAAAGATCAGAAACCAGAGCACGGTGCCCTGGCCTGTGGCGGGGCAGTCGGGCGTTCCCTTGCAGATCAATCTGGCATATCACTGGCTTGACGCAGGCGGCAAACCGGTCGTATGGGACGGGCCCAGGTCCTTTCTGCCTCACGACCTGAACCCCGGCGAGGAGGTAGAACTGGCGGCCAGGGTGAAGGCGCCGGAGACGAAAGGGAAATATACCATCGAGTTCGACATGGTCCAGGAGAGGGTTGCTTGGTTCGCCGCGAGAGGCTCCGCGACAACCAAGATGGAGGTGACGGTAGAGTAAGGACGTGGCTACCGCCGGAACGGTTCATGTACAACAATGAAAAGCTCACTATAGCCCGCGTCATCGGGAATCTGCGGCAGCACCTGCCCGTTGCGGACATCTTCGGCAACAACTCAAGGCAAGGATGAAATGAGCAGGCATCTGTGAGGCTCCCCGGTTTCGCCGGCATAGAGTATCATTTCAGGAACAAGGCGAGTCGGCAGAGATGTCGGTGGATGCGCACATGAAAAAAATATTGATCGTGAATGCTCAGCTTCCTTTTGTTTACGGGGGGGCTGAATACGTGGCAGACCGGCTGAAAAATAAATTGTGCGAATTCGGTCATAGGGCTGATATTGTCAGAATACCCTTTAAGTGGTATCCCTCCGAAAGGATACCGGACCATATCCTGGCCGCCAGGCTCCTCGATTTGACCCAGGCTTCGGGGGAGGATGTCGACCTGGTCATAGGGCTTAAATTTCCTGCCTATTACATCAGGCACCCTAACAAGGTGCTTTGGGTATTGCATCAATTCAGGCAGGTCTATGACTTATGGGGAACACCGTACCAGGATTTTCAGGCTACACAGGAAGGGCTCGCTATCAAGGATATCGTCATTCACTCTGATAATACATTCCTGCGGGAAGCGAAAAAGACATATGCGATTTCGAAGGTCGTCGCCAAGCGCATGAGGGATTTCAACGGGATTGACGCGACTCCTCTCTACCCTCCTGTGGATGAAGCGGATTTGTATCATGACGAAAGATGCGGGGATTATTTGTTCTTTCCGAGCAGGCTCAATATGATCAAGCGGCAAGAGTTGGCGATGCTCAGCATGAAGTATGTGAAGACGGGCGCAAGACTCGTCATCGCCGGAAAACCTGACAGCACTCAATATGCAAGCTACCTTCAGGGGGTCATTAAGAAAAATGGCCTTGGGGGAAAAGTCGATCTCGTCTTCGATATGACGGAGGCGCAAAAAATATCTTGTTTCGCCAATGCGCTGGGCTGTCTCTTTGTCCCCTATGGCGAAGACTACGGATATGTCACACTTGAGAGTTTTTATTCGAAAAAACCGGTGATCACCTGTGCCGATTCCGGCGGCCCCTGCGATTTTGTGGAAGACGGGATCAATGGATATGTTGTGCCACCTGAGCCGGAAGCGATCGCACAGGCGATAGACGGACTTTACTCGGACAAGAAGGGGGCCGTTCGACTGGGGAAGGCCGGATACGACAAACTTAAGGCGCTTGATATCACATGGGACAAAGTCATACGGAGCCTTGTCGCGTGAAGCTCGCGTGGTTTACCCCTTTTCCGCCCGAAAAAAGCGCGATCGCGGAATACAGCTGGACAATCGTGGAAGAACTGCAAAAGAGCTACCTGGCCGACCTCTGGATATCCGTTACTGATGATGCAGACACGCGATATATAGAAGATCAATACGGGAGGAAATGCAATATCATCTTCATCGAGCAGGCAGACAAGATCCTGCAGCGGCTTGAGCAGTATGACGCCGTCATCTACAACATGGGAAACAATATGCCTTTTCACCGCGCTATCTTTGATGTTTCCCAACGCCATCCGGGGATCGTGATACTGCACGATTATGTGCTCCACCATTTTTTTGCCGCGTACTACTTAAATCAGCAGAAACGTGACTCATATGTTCGGGCCATGGAAACGGCCCATGGGGAAAACGGCAAGAAAGTTGCGAATGATATTTTGTCAGGAGCACGGAAGAGCATCTGGAACACCGACGAGGTGATCGATTATCCATTGAATTACGGCGTGATAGAAAAAGCCCTCGGAGTTATCGTGCATTCCAATTTTGTAAAGGCGAAGCTGGAAAGGGACTCCGACGTTTTGGTCCGGCAGATTGACTTTCCCGCCCCCCCCGCGGCGCCTTCTGCCGGCAACGTGGCAGAAGCGAGAAAGAAGGTCGAAGCCGCGGTATCTCTGCCCCCCGATGGCATATTGCTTCTTACTTTTGGCGAGATCATTCCGAACAAGAGAATTGATGCGGTCCTCAAAGTCCTCGGAGAAAATAGAGACTTGGCGGCCAGGGTCCGCTATGTCATCATCGGGAGGGAGCGTTACGATATCGGGGCGGTCATCGACCGATACGGGCTTCAGGGTTCTGTCATGAGGATAGGATATCAGCCCAGGGATGTTCTGGATGACTTTGTAATAGCAGCCGACCTCTGCATAAATCTCAGATATCCGACCATGGGAGAGTCCTCATGGAGTCTGTTGCAAGCCATGTTTGCCGGAAAACCGTCAATGGTGACCAGGGTGGGCTGGTATGATGAACTCCCCGACGACTGTGTTGTGAAGATCGATCCGGACAGTGGGGAAGAATTGTCACATCAACTGAGGAGGCTGTGTGAAGACGGCCGACTGAGAAATGAAATCGGCGGCCGCGCAAGGGCATATGCCATGAAAACCTATTCTACGGAATTATACTGCAAGGCACTTATTGAGTTTGTGGGGACGACGACACGACTTAAAGTGGCGGCCGACTTGATAGATGCGGTCAGTCATGAGCTTTCTTTGATGGGCGTCGGGGCGGACTCCGGGCTTGTCGATGGATTGTCGGGCAGGCTTTTTGAAATTCTCAAAAAGTGATGACCCCGAAAGAAATGTTGTGCGGCGAGTGGTGAAGGTATCGCTGGCATGCCGCGCCTCGCCTGCAGTGCACAGAGAAGGCGGGGCGTAAACACCTGCCGTGATGACGTTTTTTCAGCCGGAAGCCGCGGCCTCGCCATAGTGATAATATTGATTTTCTTCGTGCCCTTCAGTTAGTGTGTATGGTTATGTTTGGGTGGAGCAGGAATCACGGATCGGAAAAATTGCGGCGTAATGCCGCCGAACCTTTCCTCGTGATATTTTTCTATTCCGTTCTTTACCTCGCTTTTTTTTCTCCTGTAATTTTTTCTCATCGTCTCCTTGCTCCAGGCGACGGCCTTCGATACTATCTGCCCAATTTCTATCTCGGGAGAAAACTGTGGGACCCCCTCATCTTTTCAGGATTTCCCGTGGCAGCCGATCCTCAAGCCATGACATGGTATCCTTTGGCCTTCATACTATCTCTTTTCCCTCATTCATGGAATGTCTTTGTCATGTCAGCATATGTGTTGGCGAGTTCTTTCACCTATGGCTACATGCTCACTGTCACCGGTTCGCGTCTCGCAGGCTACGCGAGCGGCATTGTGTATGGCATGAGCGGCTTCATGATGGGACACCTGGGTCATACGAGCATCATACATGCGGCCGTCTGGCTGCCATTGCTCATATGGGCGCTCGAAAAAATGCACCGCGGTTTTTCCCCCTCTTGGTTCTTCGTCGCTAACCTGGCGGTTGCATGCTGCGCACTTTCCGGTCATCCACAAATCCTGGCATATGTCCTCTGTGTCGGGGCCCTTTATGCTCTGTTTCGGGGAAGGTCTCTGCAAGGGAAACGGCTGCGGTATTATGCCCTTTCTGCGGGCATTGCAGTCATAGGCCTTGCGCTGGCCGCCATTCAACTTGTCCCGACCATCGAACTTGCGCGCCTCGGGGTGCGCACTCACTGGACCTTCGCCGATTTCATCTCCTATTCTTTCCCCCTGCATCACGCGATTACATTGCTGTTTCCGTATCTTTTCGGGGGAATACCTGCCTCGATTTACGGGCTGCCATACTTTGGATCGTGGAACCAGGGAGAGATGGCCGCCTACGTCGGATTGTTGCCATTATTGCTTGTCGGCATCGGCGTCTTCTTGAACCGGAGAAATTCACTTCCATGGTTTTGGGCGGCAATCGGCGTCTTCGGCGTTCTGCTGGCGCTGGGAGATTCGACGCCACTCGCCAAGCTCATGTTCCACGTCCCGGTCTACAACAAATTTCGCATACCGGCACGGCATTTTCTGGAGATCTCTTTTGCAGCAAGCGTATTGGCAGGTTTTGGAATAAGGGCGCTTGAGGGACGGCATGATGCAAGAGGTCTGGTAACAAGAGCAATAATCGCAGGATCTCTGGTCATGGGCGGCGGGCTTGCAAGTATTCTCCTTCTCTCTGACAAATTGAGGGCTGCTGCTGCAAAGAATATCGCGCATGTCAGTTTCTCGCCATGGATGAATCACGCGGTCGGTGTCCCGCTTATTCTCTTCGCCGTGGGCAGCGCCGCCTTGATCATATGGGCCGGCAGGACACACTCACGGGTGAGGCAGGCTTTTCTGCTTTCTGTCCTGATCGTTGATCTCGGGAGCTTTAGCTTCTTCATCGACTGGCATTACTGGTCGCCGAAAAGCAGCAGTTTGGACCCGCCGTCTTCCGCGACCATTTACAGACCGTTGGTGGTGAACTCGTACCAGCGCATGATTTCTGTCCGTGGTACGCAGGGTTCGATCACCGAATTGCCGCCGAACACGTCGAGATTGTTCGGCATCCCCAACGCAAGCGGGTACGGCCCCCTCATTCTGTCACGGGTCAGTCAATTGCTCTCGATGGCGCACTACGGCGAGGTGGCGGGGACGTGGTCTGCTCCGGATGAGAGAAGCCTGGATCTTATGGCCGCACGATTTGTCTTCCTTGCCAAGGGCAGCGCCGACTCGGCAACCGTTGATGACCCGGCGGGGACCGCATGGTCCAAGGAAGACATGGGAATTAGGCTCGGTTCCGGATGCGGCATTTCACATAACGCCTCGATGGCCTTGGCTTTGCCGGCTCTGATGAGGACGACAGAGATCGGCATGATCAGTGCGATGTCCTGCTCGACAGGCATACCGGACGATGCCGAAGTGGCGCAGATTCTTTTAACCGATGTCCGGGGGAAGACGCAAACCGCCAGTATACGTGCGGGACGCGATACTTCCGAATTGGCGTTCGACTGCAGCGATGTTCGCCCTCTGATGAAGCACAGGCGCGCATCGGTTTTCGAGAGCTTCCCGGTAAACAGGAATTCCCAGCAGTGTGAAGGACACCAATATGCTGCGACGCTGCTGTTGGGTGCGCCGGCTGAGATCAAGAAGATAGAGCTTCGGTCGGTGGGGTCGGCCTCGGTACTTACGATTATGAAAATGCGGCTTCACGACAGGACTACCGGCAGGTCGTATCTGATTTCTTCCCGGACAAGTAGTCTTGCAGATACTGCGCGCTGGCGCCACGCGGAGGATATCGGAGAGACGAGCGTTTATGAGAACCTCAGGGCGATGCCGCGCGCATGGCTGGTGCCGGAAGTTGTGACGGCCCAGCCGGAAGAAATTCTCTCTGCAGTAAAGTCGTCACGGATGCCCGACGGCCGGATATTTGATCCGGCGAAGACCGCGCTCGTGGAAGAACCGCTTTCCTTTAAGGCGCAAGATGTGGATCCGGGTGCAACAGTGCAAGTTGCTCACATGTCGGATACTTCGGTGGAGGTTCATGCCGCATCTACATCGCCGACCTTTCTCGTTTTGAGCGACGTCAATTATCCGGGCTGGAAAGCCACAATAGACGGGGTTCCCATCCGCATTTTTCAGACAGACTATGTCTTGAGGGGAGTTATGGTTCCTTCGGGAGGACACATCATTATGTTTGAATTCAAGCCGCCGAGTCTATATATCGGCTTGGCCATTTCCGTGGTCGGTTTTGTTATAATCATATTCTGCACAGCAGCTTTTCTGAATAAACGAAAGCACAATAACGATGGAGCGCATGAAAAAAGAAGGGCCTCATAAGTTGTTAGAGAATACATTGATATCGGTCTCTCTATATTGTGATGTTTTTCATTATTCACAATCATTATTCACACTGCCATAGAGGCGAAAGGGACAAAGCATTCTTTCAGGATGGCGTCATGTCCGGCACATTGTCAGCGACTCCAAATAATTCAACGGCGCGTTCTCATGAGTCACGAAAGGATTTACTGAAGATGCTCAGAGATCACTGCTTAAGTGCGTGCACATAGTATTGTCCTGATTGGCTGCAGATTGCATGACGCACAGCCTATGATTTTATTTGTCAACAAGACGCCCGCATCAGCACTGATTTTATTGTTCCCTCAAATTATAACGCAAACGCCCGGTCTATTGGAAGGTTACGGGAAGGAGTTACTGGAATTAATTCCAAATGGCGGGTTTGCCAGGGAATGGGACCGGGCTGCCAGAGCCACTATGATTCGGGCTTATGTCCTGTCCGTCGCCCAGATCGTCAACGCCGAGATTCACCCTGTTCATGTAAGCTTCATAATCCGACATGGCCTGTTGGGCAACAGCGCTGAGACCGGGGTCCTCGGATTTGGATAAAGCGGTCAATGCCGTGGTTCCCTGAATATTCATGAATTCGGATTTTGCCGTGTTCTTCCATAAAGCCCTCGTGGCCAGTTCCCTAAGTTCAGCAGTCCCGCCCTTTTCGGCGATGCCAGCCAGAAGCATTGTAACCCGGCCGTCCTGGATGCCCTCGAGTGCCGCGACTGCCTCGCTCAACAGAGATGAGCATTGTTTCATGGCGAGTATCCTCTGTGCCCAACCGATGATTGCGTCGGTGGCGGCTTTGCGCTTTTCATTCGCGAAATTCGGCTGATAAGGGGTGGCATCTGTTAAAAAGGTTTCCGTCGATAGCAGAGGCTTTTCGCATCCCTGGGGATCAGCAGGCTGCTCACTTGGCGCAGCGGCGACAATGATTTTTTTCTCTTCACCAACCACATCGTTAACCGGTATGTACAATGCTGTTTGTGGTATGTGACCTTCGTTAGATCCTTTCAGGGTGAGTATGATTACACTCGGGCAGTCATTCTCCCTGTATTCCAATACGTAGCTGTAGTTCTTAAGGAGGCGCGCAATCGCCTCAGGGAAGGGTTGGTCAGTAAAGGATACAGAGAGGGGATCTGTTGAAAGGGCTGCGTCTGAAATTTTGAACTCCGCCGCTCCTTTCCGGCTTAGTTCGCTGAGTACCGTCCCAAGGGAGACATTGTCAGCCTCAACTGAGAAAAGACCCTTGTCATGCCTTATCGACAGGGCAGATGAAGTATTCTGACGGCCTTCCGCCTTTTTCTCAGCCCCTGCTCCGACAGAGCCTTCGGATATCTGGAGAGAGAAGGTCAGAAAAAAAATGAAAAAAAGAAGAGATTTCTTAGCTTCTGCCATCTATTTTTCCTTGACAGATTCAGGCCCGTGGCGACGGAGATCGCCACGGGCCGAATACTGTTGCTCAATTTATTAATAACTATCCGGAACAATTATCGCTTCGAACGTGTCCCAAAAAAAGGTGCCCGAGACGGCAGCGCCATCGGCGCATGCCGTCAGTTTATAGTTATAAGTTCCTGCAGCTACCGGACCTGAAGTGGACGTGTGGAGAGCAAATCTCTTCTCACCAGTATTGCCAGAAATCACGTTGCTTGCCAATACGGGGTCCCAGGAGAGGCAAGCGCCGGTCGTATCGCTTATGCACACATCAACAGCAGCGTTGGCAACACCCGGGGCATAAATACCGTCAGCAAATAACAGGATACGAGCACTTCTTGGGGTAGTGAAGGTTAAGTTTGCGAGAACTTCTCTCCCTGCGTTTGTACAAGGGCGGGGCCAGTTGATATCAACAACAGGGATACTCCCTTTTGATGTAAGTGCACGCCCTGCACGATTTATGATACTTCCCGCAGCCCCAGCAGGGCTTGCGATAGTCGCGGCAGGTCCCAGTGCCCAGTTGTTGTTGAAGACACCTGCCGATGTGAAAGTAGCCCTATAAAGTTTATTGTCCGTGCCTTGGCCCCAGAGAACAAATTGCCGCAAATTCTCGTCCCAGACAACTGTCGGCTGCGTAGTGAAATTACCCGAGATAAGTGTGAAGCCCGTGCACGTCGCCCCGAGGCAGGTTGCTTTGTACAAAGTGTTATTAGAGGCACGCACAACAAGGAGCTGTGTCGGATCCTCCGCCCAACCGACTGCCGCGACAGATAATACCAGCAAAAAAGTCAAAAGCACTGCCAAACTGACTTTCTTCATCTTTAAAACCCCCTTATGATTTTTTTCTAGGACATTAAGACGCTGATTTTTTTTGGAATGGCCGCGCAAAACCTGCCCGTTCCCTCCGCCTACCTCCCTCCTTTCTAGGTCCTTTGCTTAGTGATCGCTACTAACATCTTTTTGATAGATCGACCCTCTCTGACGTAATTGGACTTTTGGCCGATAATAATTACACTAAGAAAGTTAACAGAAAGTGAGTTTCTTGTCAATATGGAAATCAGAATTAGAGAGTGATAAAAAAAAATCTGAAAAAATAGTATGTTCTAAGGATGACGGGTTTTCTTGCAGCCCGTGAAACCCCGCGTTTTTCATAGCTTTACCGCAGATTAAGTGCTAAATGAAGATATTTCTCCGGAGTATGTAATACCAAAATAGAAATGTCATCGGGTAATGCTACACTGCCTCTTTTTAGATAGAGGAGTCGGGATGGCATGCGACGGGGAGAGTCTTAGGAAGGTTTTACGAATATGAAGTCACCGTCCGCCGATGGAGAGCTTTAAGAGGTATGCAAAGAAGTATGGGCTTCCTTGCTCCGTGTATCCTGATAAGCATACGTACTACAAATCCCAGGTGGAAAAAAGAGCGCTTCTCATAGCGGTCGATCGCCACGGACTTTTAGGGAAACTGATCCTTCAAGCTTGGAGATGTTCCCGAAATATCATAAAAACCTGTGGTATAATAATCAACTTGGTTGTGTGGGATTCTTTTTGCTGAAAATCCCGGCTACAAAAGAATGGAGCGGATGGGTTCAGATGCACAATGAGCACTCACTAGTCGATTTGACAGTTGTTATCCCTGTCTATAATTCAGCCGCTATTTTCCCGGAACTCTACCGTAGGCTTGTCGCTGCGCTTGAACCGCGGATCTCATCTTTCGAGATAATCGCAGTTGTCGACGGCTGCAAAGACAACTCTTTTGGTGTCATCAACGGATTTGCCGGGAAAGACCCGCGCGTGAAAGCACTCGAGTTCTCCCGCAACTTCGGCCATCAGGCCGCGGTGACGGCCGGACTCTTTCATGCGTCCGGCGCGATGATCGCGATTATGGATGACGACCTTGAGGACCCTCCCGAACTGCTGCTGTCGATGCTCGATACGGCACGGAAAGGATATGATGTTGTCTACGGCATTCGCCGGAAACGGAAACGATCGCTGCCGCTGCGGATTCTCTTTAGCATTTTCTACAGGATATTGGGCAAGATGGTTGACATTCCCATTCCGCGGGACGCCGGTGATTTTTGTGTAATGTCCAGGCGCGTCCTGCAGGTAATAAACAACATGCCCGAGAGTAACCGCTACCTCCGCGGACTCCGGGCCTGGTCCGGATTCAGCCAAACGGGCATCGAGTATGAACGGGACGGCCGGTTTGCCGAGTCATCGGGCTATACGCTCAGGAAATATGTGGCGCTCGCACTCGACGGCATATTCTCTTTTTCGTACCGCCCTCTTAAGTACGTCACCTGCATGGGCGTGTTGATCGCTGCCCTCAGTTTTGCGCAGGCCTGCCGGATTATTTTCCTGAAACTCACCGGTAGGATGTTGGTCGTCCCGGGATGGACGTCACTTTCGGTATCTATCCTGTTTTTGTCGGGGATACAGCTGATATCCATGGGCATCATCGGCGAATATGTTGCGAGGATATTCGACGAAGTGAAACGACGGCCTAAGTATGTAATCAAGACAAGCGTGGGTTTTGGGCGTGATGACCGCTGATACAGCAGCTGTATTTTTGGGAAAGAAGGTTCTTATTACGGGAGGGCTCGGCGTGATCGGCAGCACGATAGCCCTTAAACTCGTGGAATCTGGTGCCCAGGTGACACTCGTGGATGCATGCATCGGAGACCGGCGAACATTACGAATATCGGGAAACTCGGCGATGTCGCTGACTGGCGGCCGCTTACCGACCTTGCGGCCGGGATACAACGAACCTATGAGTATTACCGCGTGCATCGATCACGGTATTGGTAGCTTTTGAAGGATGACAGACGGGAAGCCTGAATTTGATTCTTTAGCCCGTGACTATGAGAAGATTCTTGACAAGCGCCTTGCCGCGTTTGGATTCGAAACCGGCTATTTCGACGAGTACAAGGTCCGCTATATGCATGATTTTTTCAGCCGGCTGCGCAGCGCAGATCATCCTCGTGCGATCTTGAACTTTGGGTGCGGAATCGGCAAGAGCGAACCCTATCTCCGGCATTATTTCGGTGGCGCGTCCATATTCTCTGTGGACATTTCCGAAGAATCTGTCGCGATTGCGCGCAGGAATAACAGCGGACTCTCCGACGTTTTTTTCACCGTCTTTGACGGAGTGCATATCCCGTTCGAAGTCGACTTCGATGCGATCATGGCTGCCAATGTTTTCCACCATATCCCCCGCGCCGACCACTTGGCGGTGGTACGCTCCATTCTCGGGAAGCTGAAAAGAGGCGGCCATCTTTTCCTGTTCGAGCACAATCCGCTCAACCCCCTTACGCTGCGTGTCGTGCGCTCGTGTCCCTTTGACGAGAATGCGGTTCTGCTGAGGCCGTGTTATGCTCGTCGCCTTCTCAAAGAGGCGGGGTTTTCGGAACTCACCCTCAGGTTTGTCGTCTTTTTCCCGAGGTCTCTTTCTCTCTTTCAACCGATTGAGGTTTTTTTGGGGGTCGTCCCGTTTGGGGCGCAGTATTGTGTGATCGCCTCGCGGACATAAGAAAAGCACGGCTCTCACGCGATAAAACAGCCCCACACAAAGACGATGAAGCCTGTCAGACGCGACCCCTCAAAGACACAGAGGAAACGCTGGCGGCCAAAGACCACGTTCGCTGCGCTGGTCGAAATAATGGTTGGGGCAGACCTTGAACGGGTAAAGAGCATCTCTCATAATCATCCGATCTCGACAGTCGATATTCCCCATATTCTTTCGGCATATTCCCTGATAGCCCTGTCGCTCGAAAACTTCCCTGCCCGCGCGATATTAAGTATCGCCATCCGCGTCCATCGGTCCGGGTCCAAGTAAGTCTTGCCCGCCATTTCCTGACATTTCACATAAGAAGCATAATCAGCGAGGACAAAAAACCTGTCTTTTTCGAGAAGGTTCTGTACAATAGGGCGGAACAACTCACGGTCACCGGCCGAGAAATGGCCATCAGACAGCTGATCGAGCACTTGTCTGAGTTCCGGGTCCTGCTCGTAATATCGGCGAGGACAATTTTCACCCTGCATCCTCATAATCGCCATCGCGTTCATCCCGAAAAGGAAAAAGTTTTCTTCCCCGACCTCTTCCCTGATCTCTACATTCGCACCGTCGAGCGTCCCGATGGTAAGTGCGCCATTCAACGTGAACTTCATGTTGCCGGTGCCCGATGCCTCATACCCGGCAGTGGAAATCTGTTCGGACAATTCTGCCGCCGGGATGATCCTCTCCGCGAGGGTGACACTGTAGTTGGGAACAAAAACCACATTGAGTTTATTTCTTACGGTCGTGTCGGCCGAGATCACGCCGGCAACATTATGGATAAGTTTAATTACCAGCTTGCACAGATAATAGCCGGGGGCAGATTTCCCCGAAAATAATACTGTTTTCGGGGCAAACGCCTTACCATGCCTTCCCTTCCTTATCCTGTTATACAGGGTGATGACGTGCAGGACATTGAGGAGCTGCCGCTTGTACTCGTGAAACCGTTTCACCTGGCAGTCCAGGAGATAATCAGGACGTAAATGTATGGCAAAGGTTTTTTTAAGATAAGAGGCAAGCGAAGCCTTGTTTCTCCTCTTGACTTCAGAAAACCTCGCACGAAAGCAGGCGTCATCGGCGAGAGGCTCCAGTTTCCGCAGTTCCTCGAGGTCTGACATCCAACGGTCGCCGATGGCCCCGGTAATAAGGTCTGAAAGACCAGGGTTCGCATGCAAGAGCCATCTTCTCGGTGTTATGCCATTGGTAACGTTCCTGAACTTTTCTGGAGTCATGAGAGAGAAGTCCTTGAATAATTCATCCTTGAGTATGTCGCTGTGGAGCTTCGAAACCCCGTTGACCGCATGACTGCCCACAATCGCAAGCCTGGCCATATTAATGCCCCTGTCACGTCCGTCCGTAATTATAGCCATCCCATCGCTAGCATCGTGCCTGTCGGGAAACCGCTCCTGCACTTGGATAAGGAATCTCCTGTCGATCTCCTGAACAATCTGCAGATGTCGGGGAAGAAGGTGGCCGAAGAGCCCTTCGGGCCAGACCTCGATTGCTTCGGGCAGAACAGTGTGGTTCGTATATCCGAAGGTCCTTGTCGTCAAAACCCACGCTTCGTCCCACGAGATACGTTCCTCGTCGACAAGAATTCTCATCAATTCGGCAATAGCTATCGAAGGATGTGTATCATTCAGCTGAATGGCGACTTCGTCCGGGAATTCCCGGTACGTAGTATGGAACTTTTTGTATCGTCTTATAATGTCCCTTATCGTGGCACAGACAAAAAAGTATTGCTGCTTGAGTCTCAGTTCCTTCCCCGCAAAGGAGTGATCGTTCGGATAGAGCACCTTCGAGATCGTTTCAGTGCTGCTCTTGTCTTCAACGGCCTTGATGTAATCGCCGCTGTTAAAGTACTCAAAGTTGAATTCCCTCGTTGATTTTGCTGCCCAGAGGCGGAGCGTGTTAACCGTCTCATTCCGAAAACCTGGGACGGGGTAATCATAGGCCATTGCCAATACCTCATCGCCATCCACCCACTCCATCCGGAACTTTCCCCCCGCTTGGGTAACAGTGTTGACCCTCCCGCAAAAATGGACGGGATACAGCAGTTCAGGTCTTGGAAATTCCCACTGGTTTCCGTATCTCAGCCAGTTGTCAGGAGATTCCACCTGGAATCCTTCGACTATCTTCTGGCTAAATATCCCGTACTCGTACCGGATGCCATATCCATATCCCGGATACTGAAGAGTCGCAAGGGAATCCATGAAGCAGGCCGCCAGTCTCCCCAACCCTCCATTGCCGAGTCCTGCATCCCATTCAAGCTCGGTGATCTCCTCGTAGGTAAGGCCGAGGACCTCAACTGCGCGCCGGTAGTCCTCGGAAAGGTCGAGGTTCAGGGCATAATTTCTCAGAAGCCGCCCGAGCAGAAATTCAAGCGAGAGGTAGTATATCCTCTTTGCAGAGGCTTTATAATACTTTTGCTGGGTAGCAATCCATTTCTCGACAAGATTCTCCCTGACGGACAACACCACGGCATTATATTTGTCGCGGGAAGTAGCAGAATACTTGTCTTTGGCGAGATCGTAAATTAGATGATCGAGCAGCGACTGATGCAGCAGCTCCTGTTTTTTTTCATTTCTCGTCATGATTATCTTCGGGCTATAATAACACGGCAACTCGCTTCGCGCAAAAATATCAGGTTATTTGCAGAAACCCTTTCCTCTCTCCTGAAGACAGAAAAATCCGGTGTGGAAGTTTTTTATATTGCAGTGTGCTGCAGCGCCTTCATCGGGCCGCGTCGTTTTAATACCGCCATCTGTTGCTCATTTCGCACAAGCATTGCCCCTGCATACGCAAGCGAATTAATTGAAATGCCCTCGAAAAATTCTCGCGACCTCGGCACGAGCAGCATCCATCCCCGCGTGATGATGAGACAGTAGGAACCCGATTGTCGTCCCCCTCTGTCTGTACTCGGGGCCTTCAGTCCCACATGGATCAGCATTCTGCAGTAAAGGGTAAAGATTTTTTCTGCTCCCATGTGCAGTGTCGTCAACACTGCCTCGTCTAGGCGGACAAACACATGGAGAAAAGAAAATCCTGGAACCACACCTAGTCCGTCTTTGAATTTCGCACTTGCAAGCAGGGGCTCAATGGGAATGCCGGGGCCTTCCGGTGTCAGAGGGAGCGGCACAAGCTGAAGATGCTTGTGAGACTGGCTTGCACCCGCGGCTGCGCCTCCGTTGTAGAAGCCAAGTCCGTCATACTCTAGCATACACGCCAGTAGCGCTTCAAAGTCACTTACCGTGAGCAAGGTCTCCTGGTCTTCAAACTTCCTCGTCACGATGAGAAGATGGTGATCTACTACGTTGAACTTGTTCAGAACCGCCACGTGGGATTCGGAAATATCGGCCACGTAAAGGGCTTTTTCATAAGGCAAGAAGGGGTTCACTCTACCTCCTTCCCTCTCGTGTTTCTTTATTTCCTCGTCCTTGCGAACCAGATTGGAGAGAATTCTTACAAAAAAACACACATCGCCGTCTTCGATAAACTCGTAATTGGTGGGGATGGGAAGAAGCGCGCTAGTGGCCAATGCATTTGCTGTGGTTTTTACGATCTTTTCCCAGAGAGTCCCCTTGTCAAATATGGCAGGTGATTTCACTTTCATGTGCTAAAAAGTACCATAAATTTCTCAAAACCACAACGTTGGATCGATATTCGCCGCCTTTTCGAAAGAGAGCCATTCCACCGTTGCAGTAAGCCATCTTACAGATATGTTACCCGATGTTGCCTTTTGTATAGCTGTCTTCTTGACAATACCAACGCCTTCGTTTTATATTAAATGGTTTTGTATTGAGGTTCTCGATCGTGGCTTTCCTTAGCGGAGGATGTGCAATTCTGTGAGGGTAATTGTGAGGCGGTTTCATGCCTTTGAGACAGCAAGAGCGTGAATTTGCCTGATCGAGGCATGAATATAAGAAAGGAGGTTTCATCATGGCAGGAGAGAAGAAATCCAAGACAGACGTCTCCGCAAGAGCAGACAACAAGAACAAGGGAAATTTCTGCAGTAACTGCGGGAAAAAAGTAGATGTCGTCCTCGCCGTTTCACCGAACGGGAAAAAGAGGATGAGGCGCATTTGCTGCGAAGGATAATGGAAAGTCTCCTGCGGCTAAACATCGTCGCAGGAGACTTTCACTCAAGCGGGGTTCATTAAGCGCCCGTCTCTTTCGTGAAGTTGTATTTGCCCATGGCGGCCGACACTAGAGCGAGGCACGACCCGTCTATCTCGTAAAGCCTCTGAAAGACCCTTTTTACCCTCTCGTCGGTCTCTTTGCCCAAAAGGTCATTTTGGTAACTTTCATTCTTCTTTTTCAGAAGACTGAGCACCATTTCAAAGGCATCCTTCAATGATACACCATCCTTCACCAGCATCTTTTTGAACTCTGTTGCATATTCGACTGCCTGCCTGACATATTGAAGGGTAGAGGGAACATCAAAATCAGTGAAGTTTTCGGGATCATTGAAGTTCATACCCTTGGCGATAATCTCTGCATGCGCCTCCTCGTCCATTGCTATTTGGCTCCATAATTCGGCTTCTCTCGGAAAATTCAGCGCCAATAGATGGAAAACAGCAGCACATGCAGATTCCATGAACATGCAGCTCCTAATTCTTTCGATCGAACCGTCCTTTTTCATATACCCCAATAAAATCATAGCAATAAATAACGGGAAATCAAGGGGAGGGCTTTGTCTGCCTGAGCAGGAAGAAATATCCTAATTGAACAGATCAATGACTTAAGGTAGATTTTATTGCCTATAACAAAAAAGGCCCGCATTTCTGCGAGCCTTTATTTTAATCCGGCAGCAACCTACTTTCCCAGGACCTCACGATCCAAGTATCATCGGCCATGGAGGGCTTAACTTCCGTGTTCGAAATGGGAACGGGTGTGGCCCCTCCTGCAATGCCGCCGGAAACCTTAATTTCCAAGCTTATTATTTAACACTAAATAACTACCTTTTGTCAATCTGTTTTTGACAACACGAGGGAAGAAATAAATAAGGGTCAAGACACACGGTCAATTAGTACTGGTCAGCTGAATGCATTACTGCACTTACACCTCCAGCCTATCGACGTGGTAGTCTACCACAGACCT
>Ga0316628_100000332_pt1 | contig 29329 bp, 15 predicted proteins | sample OWC_Aug_M2_C1_D5_FD_207648 | JGI IMG/M metagenome (GOLD analysis project Ga0316628, IMG submission 207648) | Wetland soil microbial communities from Old Woman Creek delta, Ohio, United States - OWC_Aug_M2_C1_D5_C | ecosystem: Environmental > Terrestrial > Soil > Wetlands | place: USA: Ohio...
TGTGGGATACGAAAAGACGTATCCGCGCATACTCTCCGCTCATTGGGAAATTCATCACGTACTCGATCCGCGGTGCATCGCTTGATTCCATGCGGTACGAAGCTTCCTTCAATTGCACGTCATACGCTTCGGCCGTGCCGTAGATCGCTCCTATGATTTCCGTGATGTCTTTTTCATCCGGAAGGGATTTGTAGAACGCATCTAATGCCGTCTGGCGGTCGCCTTGCGTGACAAACGCGAACCCGTAGCCAACCTCGGCGCGCGCGGCCTCAATACGGTTATGCATTACCGACTCCTGCCTTTCAAGGGGACCAATCGAGAGCATGTGGAAAACCGCCGCCAAAGCCAGCAACGCGATGCCATACATCCCTTGCCAGCCCAGCTGCTCCCTTGCATCGCTTAGCAGTCGCGAAATCATGAAGGCTTCACCCAATGCATATATATGATGAATTCCACGGGATGCTGCGGATCGTCCTGCCTTGTCTGCTGGCTGGAGAGATAGACATCGAAGAATGGCTTGGTCGCCCTGAGCTGGGCAACCAGGGTTAGCAGTGCGGGATAGTTCTTTGCCTCACCCGTAACGCGCAGCATACCCGTTTGCATCTCGGGAACAAGGGAGAGGATAGCAACATGTTTATTGGATACCGACTCAAGTCCGGAAAAGAACGATTCCCACGGAGTGGCGAGCCGGTTGACAATCTGCCGCGCCGCATCGAAATCCTTTTCAGTGAATTGAGCACGCCGATCAAGCGCAGACTCATCCAGCCTGAGTTTGGAAGCAGCGATCTCTTGATCCATTGCGGCAAGTTCATTATGGAGCCTGTGGTATGAAACGCCCATTTCTATCAGAAGTGCCAAGCCAGTCACCAGCAGCATTCCGCCTGCGTTTCGATTAGGCCGTTGCGCCGGTTTCAGAAAGTCCAGCTCCATTCGCTGCGCGCCCCTCATGGCCCGCGCAAGCAGCTGACTGCCACGTGAAACAATTCCTTGTGGCTGGCTTGGATCGAGTCGAACTATTTCGTACCGACTCTCCGGAAAGGGTGGCAAGGCAGTGTCTTCCGGCAGGTCGAGATAAGCTGTCCTGCAGGGCTCGCCGAGGGGAGCAGTGAGATTCTCTCTATCGAGCAGCAAGGGAAGGTCATCCAGGCTTTGATGATTCGCGCCGTGCACCGAGACAATCTTTCCTGCGCTCAGCAAGGCGAACTGCGAATGCCCAGATTCATGGACAACCAGCCATGAAGGATCGGCGCGAACGGACCTGCGATGGCGGCTGTACGCCACCATCAGCCGCGAGGTTACCGAGCGCAGACTGAGCGCGTGCGCGGAAAGAGTCTGGCGCAGGCTTTCCAGCAAAGCGCGGTCCGCCGTGCCGACAATCAAGGGGGCGGACGCACCTTGATCCCGGATGCGTAATTCCCAATGTCCGGCGACGGGACCGTAAGTCCCCTTCAGCACATGCCGCACGAACGCCTCTTTTTCCGTATACTTCTTGAGCTGCCCGTTGAACGGAACGACGGCATGCCGCACCACCTTGTTTGACAGCACAATATCCGCTTCGCTTCCCTGCCACTCCTGACCAGCCAACAGCTTCGCCAGCGCCCCGGAAAGCGCCTGCCACGGCGGCGCAAGCGCCGTTGGATCAAAGGAAACTTCGCGCCGCTCCAAAAGTTGCGGCCTGAACCCCTTCATCCTGAAGAGGCTGATCCGATCCGTGCCTATGGAGATCTGCAAGCGATTACGCCACGAAGGTGACACGATTGATCTCCTCCAATGTGGTCTCGCCCCTCGCAACCAGTTCCAGGGCGGCTTCCCGCAACAGCCTCGTGCCGTTGCGTCTTGCCGTTTCCTTGATTTGCCGCACCGGTGCATGGCTGGCGATCAACTCCCGCAGCTCATCGTTGAGCAACAGTATCTCCGCGACTGCCTTGCGGCCGGAGAACCCCGATCCCCTGCACTGCCCGCACCCCCGCCCGGCCATAAAACGATAGGAGGCGACCTTATCGGCATCCAGTCCTGAATCGGCGAGTTCTTCCTGCCCAGGAGTATCGGGTTCGGCGCAATGACGGCAGTTCACCCGCACCAGGCGCTGCGCCAGAACGCCGTTGAGCGCGGAAACAAAGCTATACGGATCAACCTCCATGTGCATGAAACGATTCATCACATCGAACACGTTATTGGCATGCACTGAGGTAAACACCAAGTGGCCGGTCAGAGCGGATTGCACCGCAATGTGCGCTGTTTCCGCATCGCGGATCTCACCCACCATGATCTTGTCCGGATCGTGGCGCAAGATCGAGCGCAACCCGCGTGCAAAAGTCAGCCCCTTTTTTTCGTTCACCGGGATCTGCAGGATTCCCGGCAACTGGTATTCCACCGGATCCTCGATGGTTACGATCTTGTCCCGCCCGCTATTGATCTCCGAAAGCATGGCGTACAAGGTCGTTGTCTTTCCGCTTCCCGTTGGACCCGTCATCAGCAGCATGCCGTAGGGTTCCCGCGCAAGGCGCCGGATTTCCCTCATTATGGACGCCTCAAACCCCAAGCTGTCCAAACTAAAGCCATTCAGATCGTCCGACAAGGCATTCTTGTCCAGAATGCGCAGCACCGCATCTTCCCCGAAGATGCTGGGCATGATGGAAACGCGAAAGTCGACTTCGCGCCCCTGCAGCGTGGCTTTGAAGCGCCCATCCTGCGGAATGCGGTGCTCGGCGATGTCCAGCTCCGCCATCACCTTGATGCGGGAGATTGCCTGCTCCGCGGGCTCGCGGCCGCGCACCTCCCCGATATGGTTCAACACCCCATCGATCCGGTTCTTGATGATCAGGCCGTGCCGCGTACTTTCCAGGTGAATATCGCTGGCGCCGACTTTCAAAGCATCGTAAAGCGCCGAGTTCACCAGCCTCACCGTGGCGCTGCCATCCTCGCCGATGGATCGCAGCGAGATGTCTTCCTGCCTCCCCGCTCCCTCCGCGGCGCCGGAAGCAAGCAGCGCATCATCCACCGCCCGAATGCGCGGCTCCTGCTGCGCAAAGTAGGCCGACAGATCCTTGCGATGCACCAGCCGCCATGAAGCCGGGTCAGGCGCCACCTCCTGCGCCCACGCGCGCAACCCGGTATCAAATGGATCAAAAAAAAGAAACAGCGTACCTCCGGCATCGTCCTGCCCGAGCACGCAGCCGCGCTTGACCGCCTCCTGATAGCTGACCACATCGAACGCAGGTTCCAGCCGATTCAGCTCTGCCATACCGATGGCCGGGTAATGAAACAGATCGGCGAGTTGCCCCACAAATTCCGCATCGCCCAACCCGCTCAGCTGCTGCAGCACCTCGATCACGCCCGCATCTTCCTTACGGCGAAAAGCCGCGCACTGGTTGCGCGCCTCACTGATCAGCTGGTGCGAGATACTTGGCATGGTTGCCGCTACTGGATGCTGCTTGCCAATTCAAAGATTGGCATGTACATCAACACGACAATCGCACCGATAACAATGCCGATAAAGGCCATCAGCAGCGGCTCGAACAACTTCGTGAACCAGTCTATCCAGCGCGCCAGCTCCTCATCCATGAATTCCGCCGTGCGCTCCATCATCTCGCCCATCTGACCCGTGCGTTCGCCCACGCGCAGCATGCGCGCGGACACCGCCGTACCGAGGCGATTGCGCTCCATCGCAATGGAAATAGAGATTCCCTCCCGGATGTCCTGCCCCGCCTTGCTCAGCATTTCCTGCAACTCCCCCGACAGCAGCCCCCTGGACATATCGATTGCGGTGACCACCGGAATGCCGCCGCGCAACAACATGCCCATCGTGCGATACAGCCGCGACAACTGGTAGCGCCGAACCCGCTCGCCTACGGATGGAATGCGATGTATGCTTCGCATGAGCAAGGCGCGAAACCCGGGCTGGCTCAGCCAATATGCGGTAATGCCAGCAAGCGCCGCAACCACCCCCACGATCAGCGCCGAATGCCCCGACACGAACCTCCCCCATTCCATCAGCAGCCTTGAAAACACGGGCACGTCGCCGCGAATATCCTCGTACACGCGACTGAAGCGCGGCACGACGTACAACATCAGAAACAAACTCACCAGGCCGCCCGCCCCCAACAGCAAGGCGGGGTATATTGAAGCGCTGACGATACGCTTCCTGATGACATCCGTCTGTTCCTGGTACTCCACATAGCGCCCCAAAGCCTCCGCAATGCCCCCCGTGCGCTCGCTTGCCCGGATCGTGGCCACATAGAATGCTGAAAACACCTCAGGGAACGCCAGCATCGCATCGGAAAGGGACTTTCCCTGATAAAGGGAGGTGCGCAACGCTTCCAGCAGCTTGCGGTTGGCGGCACCATTCTCCTTATCCACCAGCGTATCCATCGCTTCGGTGAGAGAAAGTCCGGCCGAAAGCAAGGCCAGCAACTCGCGGCTGAACAGCAGAACCGGGAATTTTCCTCTTCGCTTGAATTGCGTCAGGTCGAGCTGGAACTGCGCCCGCTCAACCGACAATATAGTGCATCCCTGCAATTCGGAATGGCCGCGTATGCTCGCCTCATCGGGAGCCTCCACTTCCAGAGTCAACAACCGGTTGTCGTCTCCGGCCGCCTTGACGAGATAGCGCATCCCCCTTACCAGTTCGTGATGTCCGAGTCTTCGCCGTCGCCGCCCGCATGCCCGTCCCTGCCATATGAGAACAAATCATATTCCCCGTGCTGGCCGGGCTGCCGATATTGATAGGCATTGCCCCACGGATCGGCCGGCAGCGCCTTCTTGAGATAGGGGCCATCCCACTTGGCCTCGCTCACAGGCTTCGCCGTCAGCGCAGCCAAGCCCTGCGCGGTGCTGGGATAATGCCCGTTGTCGAGCCGGTACTGATCGAGCGCCTTGTCAAAAGCCTCGATCTGCGCCCGCGCGACCTTCACCTCCGACTTGCCGACCTGGCTGAAGTATTTGGGGCCGACATACCCCGCAAGCAAACCGATAATCACGATTACGACCAGAAGTTCGAGGAGCGTAAAACCTGCGGTTTTGAAGAAGGATGAGAGCTTTGCGGGGCCGTTCATTGTCTTGCGTATTCCTGTACCAAGTGAGCTTCTGATTATGCTCATATTCTGCATGGACATTGCGGCCGAGGCAAGGATTGTTGCTGCTCGAACGCGCGGAATTCCAGGCAAAAATATGCGGTGCGCATATTTCGCATGTGTTCGTTACCTGGCGAGGGCACCGCACATTGGCCCCTCGCCTGCGTGGCGGGAGAGGGCCAACTGTCAGGTTGATAGCTGCCAATCGACGATCTGGCGCGTACCGTGGAAGCACGCAAACCATCGTATACGCCCATGCTCGCCTTAGCCCTCCTCTTGTTCCTCACTCTGGCGCTGCTCGCACACTTCAAGCATGCCGCCCCTCGCCGCCCCAGGCGCGCTCAACTCGCGCCGCGCATAGAAACCGTCAACCGCTCACGGCCCAAACCGGCCTGGGTAAGACGTGAGGTATTGCGGCTGGCGGCGCTTACTGGCGCGGGTTGCCGAACAATCGAGAAACTGTTCAACCGGCTCCATGCATCCAGTAAGAAAATGACAGTGAGCAAATCTTACGTGCATTACACGATGCACCGGCATCGCTATGAAATCGATGTGTTGCGTAGGCAGATCAAGCACCGCCCTCCCCGGCCTGTCCCGAGGCATCACGTCTGGGCCGTGGACATGACGGGCAAGGGAGATGCTTTTGGGGAGGTGCATGCCATTTTGGGCATCGTGGACCATGGCAGCCGCAGGCTGCTGGCACTGGAAGTGGCGCAGCGCCGCAATGCCTGGACACTGCTAGGGCATGTGTTCCTCGCGATTGGAGCGCATGGCAAGCCCCGCATGATCCGTTCCGATAACGACGCTGTGTTCACGAGCCGGGTATTTCGGACTGTCCTGCGGCTCGCCGGTATCCGCCAGCAGTTCACAGCTCCCGGCTGCCCGTGGATGAATGGAAGGATCGAACGGTTGTTCGGGACGCTCAAGGAGAAGCTGGATCGCGTCAAGGTTGATGGGCGGCACACGCTCAAGCTGCTGCTGGCGGATTTCCGGTTCTGGTATAACCGGGTCAGGCCGCACCAGAATCTGGGCGGACTGACGCCCTTTGAGGCATGGCATGGGGTCAATCCTTACGCCAATCCCCCAAATCGGTGGAGTGGTTCGAGGCGTGGGGTGGGCTGTTGCGGGGGTATTATTTGCGATGTTGACGCGCCCCGCCCATAGCTCACACAAAACATGCTGTCCACGGCAAACCACCGTTTGCCGCGGACGGGCTCGGGTGTTCGGTGAAATCGGGGGATTATAAGAGGGAAATCAGCGAAAAATGCAGCCGAAAAATGGGCTTCAAACGCGGGAACTTCCGCGGACGAACGTTTGGCATTCAAAAATCCGGCTTCGACGAGTCAGGGGGTGTGTGCTTGGACAGGTGGACGGGACAGCGCGAAACTTGGTACTTGGATTGGTATTTTACTTGGTGACGGCATTTACCATATGCGCTACCAATGATCGCGTTTTGCGCACCATGCTAATTACCACGTCCGTACCAATGAAATTACCAGTGTAGATAAGCAATTTGATTTACGGGTTGGAGACGCCAGGCGGGGTTAAACTACTGTTCGCGACCTGTTGTTTGACCTGTTCGGGTGCAGCAATGAATTCGGAACGCTTATAACCACCGTGAAGGTATTTTTAGATGATCTTCGTCCACCGCCCTCTGGCTGGGTCCTAGCACGCAGTCCACAAGAGGCAATCAGGCTGCTGAAATCAGGGCAAGTAGCAGAACTAAGCCTAGATCATGACCTTGGGGACGACACGAATGGCACCGGGTATGACGTCGTGCTATGGATAGAAAATGAGGTGGCGACTTCGAACTTTTCCCCTCCAGCTATAACCGTGCATTCTGCCAATACATCAGCAAGACAAAGGATGGAAGCGGGCATAAGGAGCATCGAAAAAATATATGCGCGGAAATCTAGTGAATCGCCCCCGAAGGAGTAAAGGCACTACTGGTTCTGTGTCAGAGAAGGTCATCGCTTCCAATTCAAATTACTGTACTCAGAGATCACCTTAAACAAACCTTGAGGCAAATCACTAGTTTCCACTCTTATGTGATCATTTCTCAGCGGTCCACCACTAATGATCAACGTGTAAACATTAGAAGCGCGCTCACCATCCGCCGAAAATAAAAAGGACGCTCCATCTTTCCTGATCCTGTCAATTAGTGGCATTGCTGAGCGCAACGCATTGCCCTCTTCAATAGCCGTGTTCGCGCTATAGGCCTTTGCCAGTTCGGCCAGATTGGTATTTGAATCGTCCATCAGAAGATGCTCCTTAGAGCGCTGGAAATGTCCTCTACGCTTCGAAGAGTACCACTTCCTACTTGGTCAATAATAGTGCGAAGCTTGCTGGACGACACGCTTATCCCATTTTGTTTGAACAGGGTTTCAACTAGTTCTTGCGCCGTCCGCTTGTTCCCGTTCTCAAACAGGTGGCCACCCGCAATGTCTCTTATCAATGACGCTGCTTGATTTAATGAACCTTCCCTATAGGACGCGTTGACAATGGCCGTGTACACATCTTTGCCGGAAAACGCGAGGCCATTACTGTACTTCATGTTGATTGCAATAATATCTTCGGCGGCAAGGTTGCTAATTAAGTTTGTGGCCCTCTTGAGCTTCCACAACTTCATGAGCTTAGCGATACCAAATGGTGCCGCTATGCCAAGTACCGTCAAAGTAATCGACTTTGCACTAAGAGCAGAATCCGGATCTAGTTTCGCGCTAATAAAATCCATCGCGAAGTTGGTCTGGGCATTATTCAACGTCGAAGCAATGCTTGTAGCTGCAGATGTTTCCGTCAGCCCAAATCGGCCGCTAGGATCAACGACGTTTACCGGATCCCCATTCGCATAGGTGTACTTGTTCAGACTTGTAGGCTGTTCTCGCTTGCCTCCGAAAGGATCAAGTCCGACAAACCTTCCGGTGTTTACATCCAGGTACCGAGCCCTGTTGTAGTAGAGGTTGGCGTCACTGTCGAACTGCTCGCCCGCATACAGGAAGCTGTTCTGGGTGGTGCCGGTCTGGCTCTGGAGTGCGCCGTAGTCGTCGTAGTCGTAGCTGTCGGTGATGGCGCCGGTTGGGTCGGTCAGCAGCCGGGTGCTGCCCAGGCCGTCGTCGTGGTAGAACGTGCCCTGCCCGCCTCGGGTCATCTGGATGCGTTCCAGGCCGTAGAGGTAGCTGGTGGTGGTGGCTGTCGTTCCGCTGGCCGCTGTTTCCATGGCCACCTGGGCATACGGCATGTTGCTGTCCACCAGATAGGTGGTGGTGCCTGTGGCTGTGGTCTTGGAGACGCGGTTGCCGTTGGCGTCGTAGGTGTAGCTGGCGATTGTCGTTGCCGTTGCTGCCGTGGTTCCTCTTTGTACTGTGCTGAGCCGGTTGTTGCTGTCCCAGGTGTAGAGGGTTGCCTGGGTGGGTTCCGTTTTCCGGGTGAGGTTGCCGTTGGCGTCCCAGGTGTAGGTGGTGGTTCCGGCCGGGGTGGTTTCCGTGGTCAGCCGGTCGTCGCTGTCGTAGGTGTATACGGTGGCGGTGGTTGTGCCGTTTTGGGTGACGGTCTTGCTGGCCCGGTTGCCGGTGTTGCCGTAGGTGTAGGCGGTGGTGCTGGTGTTGGCGGGTGTCCTGGCGTCGGTGAGGACGTCCTGGGTCAGGCGGTTGAGGCTGTCGTAGGTGTAGGCTCGGGTGCGGATGGTGCCTGCGGCGTCGTATTCCTTGACCGATGCCCGCTGGCCGTTGGGTTTTAATGTGTAGGCGTAGCCTTTGATGACGGCTTGCGTTGCCGTCGTCCTGTGCTCCACGCCTGTCAGGCGGTTGAGGGCATCGAAGGTGTAATTTGTTTCGGTGCCGTTGGGGAGGACGGTTTTGGTGCGGTTGCCGTTGGCGTCGTAGGTGTAGCCGGTCTGCTTGCCGTCGGTGTTGGTGACGGTGACGAGGCGGTTTAAGGTGTCGTAGGCGTAGTTGACGGTGCCGGCCGGGGTGCTGCGCTGGGTGGTGTTGCCGTTGGCGTCATAGGCATAGGCCAGGTAGCTGCCGTCGGGGTTGTCCTGGCGGGTGAGCCGGTCGCTGGCGTCGTAGGTGTATTGTGTGGTGCCGCGGCTGTCGGAGGTGCCGGATACCTGGCCGCTCGCGGTGTAGAGGTAGCCGGTGGTGTGGCCGGTGCTGTCGGTGGCGAAGACGATCCGGCCGTTGGAGTCGACCGTGTAGCTGGTTTTGTTGCCCAGGAAGTCGGTGTGGGCGATGCGGTTGCCGGCTTTGTCGTAGGCGAAGGTTTCGGTTTCGCCGTTGGGCAGGGTGCGGCTCGCCACGCGGTTGGCGTTGTCGTAGCTCCATTGGGTGGTGCGGCCCAGGGCGTCGGTCTGGGCAATCTTGTTGCCCTGTTCGTCGTAGGCGTAGCCGGTGACGGCACTCGCCCCGCTGGCGAGCATCAAGGTGACCCGGTTGATGCGGCTCACGGCGTCGTAGCCGTAGCTGACGGTGTTGCCGTTGGGGTCGGTTTCGGTGGCTTTTCTGTTGGAGGCGTTGTAGGTGATCGTCCTCGTGGTGCCGTCCGGGTAGGTGGTCTGGGTCAGGCGGTTGAGGGCGTCGTAGGTGTATTTGGTGATGTTGCCCGCGGCGTCGGTCTGGGTGAGGCGGTTGCCGTTGGGGTCGTAGGTGTAGCGGGTGACGTGGCCCAGGGCGTCGGTGCTGGCGACGAGGCGCCCGGCGGCGTCGTATTGGCTGCTGATGGGGTTGCCGTTGGCGTCGTGGGTGGCCACGGTCTGGCCGGCGGCGTTGTAGGTGATGGTGTCCGTGGTGCCGTCGGGGTGCAGGGTCTGGGTGAGGCGGTTTTTGCCGTCGTAGGTGTAGTGGGTGGTGCGGCCTGCCCTGTCGGTAGTGGCGGTCTGGTTGTTTTCGGCGTCGTAGCTGACGGTTTCGGTGGTGCCGTCGGGATAGATGGTGGCCACAAGGCGCGCCTGGGCATCGTAGCTGTAGCGGGTGACGTTGCCTGCGGGGTCGGTGACCTGGGTGGGCTTGTTGGCGCTGTTGTACTGGGTGGCGGTCACGCCGCCCAGGGCGTCGGTCTCGGTGATCATCCGGCCTTCGGCGTCGTAGGTCTTGCTGGCGGTGAGGGTGACCTTCACGCCGGCGGCGTTGGTCTTCTGCCAGGTGCGGGTGAGTTCGTTGCCGTTGGCGTCGTAGGTGTGGGTCACGGTATTGCCCGCGGAGTCGGTCTCCGAGGTGACGTTGCCCTTGCCGTCGTAACCGTAGGCGGTGCCCTGCCCATCGGCGACGAAGCTGGCCAGGTTGCCGCCCAGGTCGTAACTCAGGCGGGCGTAGCTAGTGAGCGGCCCGGTGATGTTCGTGGCATAGGTGAAGTAATCGTAGGTAGTGGCGTTGCCGTTGGCGTCCCGGGAGCCCACGATCTGGCTGTGGGTGGCCTGGTCGTAGTTGGTCACGGTGATGTCGCCCAGCGGGTCGGTCTCGCTCGTTTGCTTGCTGCTGATGGAATCGAAGGTCCGCTTCGTGATGTTGCCCAGGGGGTCGGTGACCTGGATTTCGTTGCCCAGGCCGTCGTAGCCGTAGGCGGTGACCGCGCCCATGGGGTCGATGATTTTGGTGACGTCGCCCGCGGTGTCGTAAACGTAGGTGGTGGTGCGGCCCAGCCGGTCGGTGAGGATGTCCTGGCTGTTGGCGGTGTCGTGGTTGGTCTGGATGGTCTTGCCGCTGGCGTCGGTGGCGGCGATCAGGCGGCCCTTGGCGTCGTAGGTGTAGCGCGCAAGCTGGGCGCCGGAAGGATCGGTGTAGCTAGCAAGGCCGTGCGTGCCGTCGTAGGCGAAGCGGCTGGTTTCGTTGTTGCGGTTGGTGACCGAGGCCAGGTTGCCGTTGGCGTCGTAGCCGTACTGGATTACCTTGCCCATGGGGTCGGTGATCTTGGTGATGCGGTTCAGCGCATCGCGGGTGAAGGCGACGCCCGTGCCGTCGCTGTGGACGATGCCGTTGCGGCCGTAGGTCAGCGTGTTGCCGTAGGGATCGACGACGCTGGTGATGCCTATGCCTTCGCTGATGTTGTAGACATAGCGGTCTTCGGTGGTGAGCTGGAAGTCCGTCGGGTTCCACGGGGCGCCTACGTCGCCGTCGTAGAGCTGGCCGCCCTGGGCCAGCAAGATCGAGGGAATGGCGGCGGGCACCAAAGTGGAATTGGTGCCGGGCTCGGGGGTGAACACCACGTTGACCGGCGGCACTTGGGCGGTGGCGCAGGGGGTGGCGTTGGAGGCCGAGAAGCGGTGCATGCTGCCGTCGGGCAGGGTGATGGAGATCTTGTGCCTGCGGCCGGGATACAGGCAGAGCTGCAGTGACATGAAGCCGCTATAGACGTTCCAGTCCAGGCCGAACAGCATGTTCTTGCGCAATTGCCCGGCCTGGTCGCCCACGGTCCAGCCGTAGCCGAAGTCGAACGAGCCGTTTCTCAAGCGCGTGTCGTAGGTGCGCGTGACGCGGATGGGAATGCCGACCGCGCTGACGTTGAGGTCGGCGAACGAGAGGCTGAACTGGCCGATCTTGAGGTCGCGGTAGATCTCGACGCCGATGCCGGCGGAGCTCTGCTTGCCGTTGGCGTCGTAGACGATGAGCGCCAGGTCATACAGGCCGTTGGCGAGGACGGTGGGGTCCAGGGTGCCGAGCTTGGCGGCCGCCACCGGCTGGTAGCCGCGGCCGATCTCGAACCAGGCGGTGTCCGGCGCGCCCGCCGGGCGCAACATGAGCTGGTACCAGGTCAGGTTGTCGTCGGTGGCGCTGCCGATGATGTCCACGGGGGCGCTGATGGCGGCGTCCTGCGCGGGCGCGGTGATCTGCGCCACCGGGGTGGTGGTGTCGGCCGGATCGCCGACGCCGTACACGCCCTGTTGGGTGAGCGTGGTGACCGCATCGGATGCGGTGGCGACGACGGTGTGGGCGCCCATGGCGCCCGCAGTGACCACGGCCACGCCGCTGGCGGAAAGCGCCACGGCCGCTCCGTCCACGGTGAGCCCGCGGGTGACGGTGCCCTGCCCGCCCATGGTGACGACGTTGATGGTGACCGGGCTGCCGGTGGTGGCGACGGCGGGGTTGACGGTGAGGTTGAGGCTGAGTTGCAGCGCGCCCTGGCCGATGAGCAGGATGTAGCTCTGGTCGGTGTATGCCTTGCCGTCGTCCGCGCGCAAGGTGACGTTGTAGGAGCCCTGCAGCGGGCTGGCCCAGGTCACCAGGCCGGTGGCGCCGTTGATGGCCATGCCGCCGGGGCCGGCGACGAGGCTGTAGGTGATGATGTCGCCGTCGGGATCGGTGGCACGGAAGGCGTAGCTGTAGGCTTGGCCGGCCGCGCCGTTGGTGACCGGGTTGCTCTGGATGACGGGGGGATGGTTGAGCAGGGTGCCCGCGTTGCCGTTGCTGATGCCGGTGCCCGCGGCAAGGCCGGAGGCGATCATGGTGGCCACCGCATCGCATGCGTTGGCGGGCTGGAGGGTGTTGAGGGTGGACAGGAACAGGCCGTTCATCACGTCTTCCTGCGCCGGGAAGTATTGCCAGCGGGTGCCGTCCATGCCGTTCAACACGGCAGCGGCGACGTTGTCGTAGGTGGCGCCGTTATTCAGGATATAGGCGACCGAGGCGCCGGCCTGGGCGGGGCTGTCCAGCCCGATCCAGGCCGCGCCCGCGGGCCACGCCGCGCCCGTGGCGCCCAGCAGCGGCCAGCCTGCGCCGCCCAGCGGATAGAGCACGCCATTGGTGGGCGCGGTGAGGCGGTAGTCGCCCATGCCGGTGGCGGTGTCTTCGACGACGTAGCCGCTGCCGGCCCAGCCGCCGGTGGCGAGCACGCCGTTTTGCACCAGTACCCGCTTGCCCGAGAGGGCTGCGTTCTGGATGTCGGCGATGGCGTTGGCGTCGATGGTCAATGTGGGCGCGACGGCAGAGGCGTTGGCAGCGTTGAGCAGGCGGATGGGCTGGCTTTGGGCGTTGGCTGCGGCCAGCGCCTTGACGGCGGAATCGCCCTGCGCCGGATGCTGGGCATCGGACAGCAGGTTTTGCAGGGCCTGGTGGATGTAGGCGGAGGCGCGTTCCATGCCCTGCCGGTTGTAAGCGGCGATCGGGCCGTTTTGCCTGGAGACGGCGGCGTGCGCATAGCGGTCTATGCCGAGCCGGATTCCGGGGGAGCCGGCAGCGATGACGATGCCGAGCGCGTACTGCGGCTCGATCCGGGCAATGGCGCGGATGTGGCTGGGCAGGCGTACGTCGACATTGCCGGAGGCACGCTGGAATATGCTGGTGTTGGCGTCGGCCAGGGCAAGATAGCCCATGGCGGTTTGCTGCAGCAGCAGGCCGGTGACGTCGTCCGTGCCCAGGGCGGCGTATTGGCCCGCCGCAAGCTGCGTGTTGACGCCGGTGAGCTTGGCGCTGAGCGCGGCAAGCTGGCTCGAAGCGATGCCCTGCCCGTCTGCGACGATGGCCTCGTATTCGCCTGCGTTGACGTCGTGGTCGCGGTTGTCCCACTGGCCGCTGGCCGGCACGAACAGGCCGGCCGTGGCAGCCAGCGGGCTGCCGAGCGTGAAGCTGCCGCCTGCGGCAACGGCCTGGCCGTCCACGCGCAGCTGCGCGCTGACGTTGATGAGGTATGCGGGCAGCGTGGCCGGGAATTCGCTGGCGAGTATGGGGGTGCCGTTTGCGTGGGGCTGCGGCAGATAGCTCGCCAGCGTGGCGGCATCGGCGGCAGTGGCCGGGACGAAGGCCAGGGTGAAGCGGTGCCCCAGCAGGGCGGGCAGGCTTGCGGTGTAGCTGGCGGTGTTGAGCCCCTGGGCGCGATCCATCGCGCTCGCATACAGGGCGTAGCTGAGTTTCCAGCGCAGGGCGTCGGGCAGCGCCGCGAATTGGCCTGCCACGGCGACTGTGGGGTATGGCAAGGTGCCCAGCAGGATGGGATGGTTCTCCGGGATGATGGCGCGGGTGCCGAGCACGTCACCCACCGTCAGGCTTGCGCCCTGCTGGGTGAGGTAGTTGGCGAGCTGGGACTTGTAGGCGGTGTAGGCTGCCGTGATGTTGGGGCCGTTGAGCGCCTGGGCGTAGTCGGCGGTGCAGGTGGCGCCCTGGCGGGCGGCATCGAGCACGCCCTGCGCGTTGAAGCTCACGGCGCCGGACAGGTTGAGGCCGGGCGTTTCGTTGTATTGCTTGAAGCTGGGGTCCATCTCTACCCAGGTGTCAGGGTTCTTGTTGATCGCGCCGCGGCTGGGGGTGTAATCCACCCAGGCCGACACCCAGACGTGTTCCAGCTCGACGGCGGTGGTCACGCCGCCGGCGGTGACGGCCATGCTCGGCACGCCGCCCTGCCCCAGCAGCTGCGCCGCAGCGTCGGGACTGGCCACGCCCATCCAGTTTTGAACGCGCGCCGCAGGCACTTGTATGGTGCCGTACACGTAGCGCGCGGGGATGTTGGCGGCGCGCAGCAGTGCGATCAGGAGGCTCGCGGTGTCCATATCGTTGCCACGCCGGGTTTGCAGGGTCAGGTCCGCACCCTGGATGGAGCCGTAAGTGGGAAGGTACTCGATGTTGTTGCGCACCCAGTTGTAGATCTGGACCGGGTTGTTGTTGAGGCTGGCGGCCAGCGCCTTGATCGCGGGCGTGAGGACTATGTCTTCCGTCGCCGCCAGGTCCGCTGCCGTGGGGGTGGCCGGCAGGCCGCTGGCGGGCAGGGTGAAGCCGTTGGGTATCGGGCCGGCAAGCATGACCGGCTCGACCTTGAACAGGCTGGCACGGTATTCGCGCTCGGTCGTGCGGGGCGCGCGCGCCTTGCCGGCGGGACCGGATGACGGCGCGCCAAACGGAAGTTTGTCGGGAGCCGCCTGGATGCGCGCCCGCGGATGCTGGGCGGTGTTCAGGTAGGCGTCGAGGTCGCGCAGCTTTTGTTCGCGCTGCTTCGCGTCATGCGCCTCGTCGGCGTCGGTGAGCGCCTTGAGCTTCTGCTTGAGGCCGATCTGCTGCACCTGGAATGCCTGGACCGCGGCCTGGTGCCGCGCCAGAATGACCGCTGGCAGTTTGTGGTCCTTGAGGTGCTTCTCGGTGGCGGCGAACTCGTCTTTTACGCCGGCTTCCATGGCGTCGAGCTGGCGCTGCTGTTCCCTCAGTTGCCTGATTTCCGCGTCGGCGTTCTGGCCCTTGGCCTGTTTGCCGCTGGCAGCTTCAGCCAGGCTCCGCAAACGCTCCAGGCCGCGCCCGTAGCGAGCGCCCGTGCTCGGCCCAGCGATCTGCGGGACCTGAATGGGGATGGCGGCCGGCAAGGGTTGCTTGCCCTTGGGTGCCTTTGCGGCAGGGGCTTGTCTTGCAGGATGCGCCTTGCCGGACGAACGTTTTGCGGCAGCCATTCCCGGCTTCTGCGCAGGCGGCGTTTGCTGCGTGCGGGCGACCCCGCCCTGCTCCGCCGCTTCGACGGTCTGCTGCAGTGTCAGCGTAGTGAAGGTCAGCAGGACGACCTGCGAAACGCGGCGCATGAAGACGGGGGTGAACATAAGGACCAGGCTCCCAGTTTCTTTCTTGTAGGTTGCTTAATGTGCGTGATGCTGCGCATCCGGAGTTTCTGCGGCTCCCCCGGTGCGCAGCCAGTTCCATTCGGTTTCCTGCAGCAGGTTGTCGAAGTTGAGGCGGATGGCGTCCGTATCCACGCTCTTGATCTTGCGCACCTGGTCCACCGCCTGCAGCATGGCCTCAATGGCTTCCCCGTATTTCGGCAGCGCAACGAGGGTCATGGCGCGCTGCAGTTTGGCCACGGCCGCGGCGCGTGCTTCGCGCTCTTCTTCGCCGCTAAGCACGAGGGCGTTCAGGTCGGCCGCGAGTTTGCCGCCCAGGGTGTCGGAGGCGGCAACTTGCCAGTCGTAGCTGTACTGCCCATAGCGGCGGCGCGTTCCGTTCCTGATGCTGTCTATGGTGGTCAGCGCCTTGTGGTCGCCGGTGATGCGCGGCAGGCGCATGGACAGCCACAGCGACTGGGTCGCCGCTTGCGGCAGGGTAAACAGCCAGGACGGCTGGCCGTTCGCATCCAGTGTCGCTTGCGGCAGGGTCTGCAGCAGGGTGGATCCCTGCGGCAGGTAGGCGGCGACGCCAAGGTCCACCTGCCTTGCCTGGTTCTGGATGTCGGTGTCGAATTCGACATACGCGCCCGCGCTATACGGGTTGGGCAGCGGCGGCATGAGCCAGGTAAGCCCGGTTTGCAGTTCCGCCTTCCAGGCGGCAGGCGCCGTGCTGTTTTGCAGGGTATCCACGAGGTCGAAGCCGAAGGTCAGGGCATGCCCTCTGCCATATTCGTTGCTGACGATGGCGGGCCAGGCCGGCGCGGGCTTGTTCCCGTCGTCCCCGTGATGGCCGTCATGCTGTTGGTCATCACCCTTGCCACCGCTGTTCTTGCCACCGCCGGTCTTGCCGTCGTTGCTCTTGCCGTCGTTGCCGCCGCCGGCCCCGGCGTCGTTCGCGTGGCTGACCTGGCTGTCGCCGTTGTGCCGGCCGTCGTCGCCGTTTGCAGGGAGGACGAAGGTGGCTTGGGCGACTCCGCTGGCGGCGCGCATTCTCAGGGCGTGGCCGGTGGTGGGCAGGGTTTGCGCCGGGAACACCAAACCTGCGGTGTTGAGCGCGAGAGCGGTGCCGGGGAGCTGGCCGCTGCCGTCCTTCAGGCCGGCGGCGTCCTCCATGGTGTCGCCGTGTTTGACGCCGTCCTGGATGAGGCTGTCGCCACGGTAGACCGCTTCGCGGATTTCCTCAGGAAGGAGATCCTCTCGATCGGCTTCGGAATGGGTGCGCTCGCTCGCGCCGTGGTCGTTCTTCCCTTTTGCCTTTCCTTGGCCGCCGTCGCCGCGATTCTGGTCTCCCGAGTTGCCGGATTTTTCGGCATCCCCCTCGCCCAGCTTGATGTCGCCGCTCAGCCAGTACACGTTGTACCGCCCTTCGCGGAACGCGTTCCTGAAGTCTTCACGGTTATAGGTGATGAGGTAGGGGACCTTGATGCCGCCCAGCAGGTTTTGCAGGAATGCAGTGCGGGTCTGCAGGCATGGCGGCATGGCCTCAGGCCGGTCCTTTCCGTCGTGCGCGCCGTGGCCGTCCTTGCCCTTGCTGTCGCCTTTGCCTTTGGTGTCACCGGCCGCCTTGTCGCCGCCCTTTGCCGCGCCGTGCGCGTCATTCGCATGGGCGTCCTGTCCGTCCCCTGCGTCCTGCTTCCCGTCGCAGGCGAGCCAGACCAGGACGCGGTTTTCTCGTACGCTGCTTTGGGTGACCCCCAGCTTGACCGGCGGGTAGGTGACGAGGAAGCTGTCTTGGGCGAGGACGATGTCCTTGCCCCCTATAGTCGCCGCGAGTATCGCTACGTAGGTGGAGCCTACGTTGGCCGGCGAGGTGTCCCAGGTGAAGGCGGTCTGGTAGGTCTTGCCTTGCGCAAGCGGGATGCTGTAGGTCTGTTGGGTCATCACGCCGAGGGTCACCGGGTCAATGATGGTGAGCTTCAGGGGCAGGGCCGCGAAATCCGCATTGCCAAGGTTGCTGGCGGTCCAGTTGAGCACCACCGGGTCGGTCTGCGGGACGATCTTGGGCAGTGCCCCTACCGTTCCCTTGAGGCCGTTGCCGGTGTTGGCGGTTGAGAGCACCGTGAAGCCGGTGGTGGCGCGGGCAACTTCAATTGCGGCCGCGTTCAGCACGGAGAGCACGACGCTGTACTGGCCGGCAGGAGCGGAGGCAAGTTGCGTTGCATACGCCTCGTCGATGACTGCGCCCGCCAGTAGTTGCGCGAGTGTCCTGGGCTGGGTGAACAGGACGCTGCCGTCCGGGCGATATACGGTAACCACTGGCTGCAGGCCGCTGAACGCCTGGTTCTGCGTGAGGTTGCTGATGCGCCCGCTGATGTTGACCAGGTCGAACGGCTGGTAGGTCTGCTTGTTCACGCTTAACGCCGCACCCACTCCGGTGAAGCCAGGCACCGCACCGCCCGCACCGGCAGTGATGTTGAACGCAGACTGGGCGGTACCGACGAAGCGGTTTTGTGAATCGTACAGGGTGGCAAGGACGTAGTAGCCGCCCGCCGCAAGGGTGCCGGTGCTCCAGGTGCCGGTCAGCGAGGTCTGGGCGCCTGCCGCCAGGTTGCTGAACGGCATGGGGGTGCCGACGACGGCAACAAGGCTGTTGTCGGCGGCGTAGATTTCCAGTTTGACGCTGCCGTCCAGCAGGCCAGCCGCCGAGGTGTTGTTGACTGCAGCGGTGATGTTGACCGGGGTGTTCGCGGGGTAGCTGACCTGGTCGGTGGTCACGCCCACGCCAAGGAAGGCGGAGGCGGTGACGCGCGGTATGCTGATCGGTGCAGTAGTCGGCTGGTTGGTGAAGGTGTTGTTGAAGGTGAGGTAGGCGTTGCTCGCCACAGGGCGGGTTTCGCCAAGCACCATGTTGTTCAGGGTAAGGTCGAAGTTGACGTCCACCCCGGCGGACTGGACGCCCGGCAGGTGCCATAGGTAGTCGGTGCCACCCGCCGCATTCGCCACCGCGCTCGCCGGCGCCATGGTCGGGTTCGCAAGCGCGACGCTGGCAGGCATGGAAACGCTCAAGTCGGTGTCTATGCCGCCGAGGCGGTCCAGCGCGATGGGCAGATAGATGGCGACCCAGGTGGTGGCCGCCATGTGCGTGCGGAGCACGTAGTCTTCACTCACCCACGAGCCGTCCGCTTGCTGGCGGCCGAGCAGGAACTTGATGGAATTTTGTAGCGCGGGATCGCTGGGCGACGGGTTCAGGTAATCGAGCCCGACCCCAACCATCGAGGTGACCATGGAATCGCTGGTGTTGTTATACGCCTCACTCCCACCCCCAATAGCATAGCCCCCCCTGCCCCAGCCGCCATCAGCGTTCTGGCGAGACCTTAGCGTGGCCGCCACCTGATCCATTTTGGCTCGTATGGTCGCACCCAAGGGGGTGCCCGCGAAATACTGGTTCGCAGAGCCAAGACCAATCAATCTGAAGGCTAAATGTATGTTATCTGCGCCGTCCACATTGCCATCAACCAGCAGCCACTTCGCCGCATTGGTTATTGGGACGTCAAACGCAGGGGGGGGCGGCATCGGGGCAGAAGTAATAACAGAAAGCGTTTGATCTGCCTGAGAGCCGACTAGCACTCTGCCATCCGGCGTCCTGGCCAAGGACGATATTAGCCTCTGCCCAGGCATAAACAGCGTGGCTTTCCAGGAACTGTCGTAGCGCACCAGGCCCAAGGTAGTGGCAACCAGCACGTTCGCGCCGTCCTGCAATATGGCAGTGGGAGCCCCGTTCGGAATGGCCATCACTGCAAAGGTTTTGTCGGGATTGACTCTGACTATCCCACGGAAAGGGTCGGCCACGAGCATTGCCCCCGTCTGGTCGAACGCGACTCCCCGGGGATTAAACAAATAAGCACCACCGCCCGTCCAGTAATCGCTAACGCCCCCCGCAGGGGTGATCTGGATGATCTTGCCGTCCCAGTAATCGGCCGCATAGATGTTTCCGTCCGGTCCGAGCGCCACGCTCATAGCCCTTGCGGTGGCCGCTACGCTCTTTTGCCCAGCCAGAGTGTAGCGGATCACGCCGCCCTCGGTGGCGATATACAAGGCACCATCCGAACCGAACACTGGCTGGTGTGGGCTTACCAAGCCGGAAAGCAGAGTCTGAGTTGTTCCATCCGGTTTGACCAGGGTCAGGGTGCCCAAACCAAAATAAGACGTAATAGACGTGACATACAAGTTACCCGCAATATCGGCAGCCGCTCCCTTGCCGCCCCCAGGAACCTGGCTGCCGGTCACGACTGGAGACAGGGAATAAACATTCGCAGGCGTTTGCTTGGCGGACGTCGCAACATCCACCAAACTTTTGGTATTTAACCCCGTGATAACCGCGCTATACCACCACCCGCTGTACGGTGAGTAGAAGGGCCAGTCGGGGAGCCAGCTTCCATCGGCCAGTTGCTTGCGTGCCACAAAGCTTGCGCCATTCACCAAGGCGGGCAGTATGTCTTGCTTGGCGTGCCAGTAATTCAGCGCCCACAACGACAAGTAGCTTTGTATCGGCGCATAATTAAACGACCCATCCGGCTCCTGTTCAAGCGCGAGCCAGTCAAAGATTATGTTACGCTGAGCCACGTTGTAGGTTGCAATCCGGTTGTTCTTTTCGCCGCCAACCAGTGCCTGCGCGCCGACATGGCAGCCGGAACATCTCCCGTTGAAAATCCAGCTGGATGCTGTTGCGTCGTTGTAGGTAACAGCTTTCTGGATGGCCCTTTTGATGAGCGGCGCCAAGGGATCGGTGATCGCGCCTTGGGCCACATCCTGTCCGGTGACGTGGATATTGCCCTTCACCACCTGGGTGCCCGGCGGCACAGCCAACTGGTTTACGCTAAAGGTTGCAGTGGCTGCGTTGCCCACGTAAAGCTTGCCGACTACATCGCCGAGCGAGGAACTGGGCACTGCCTGCACGTCAATCTTGAAGTTGCCTCCGCCCGCGGCGGGCGTCCAGCTCGCAAAACTCAGGCTTTGCAGCGCATTGGGCGAGAAGGCCGCGCCGTTCACCTGCTGGGTGGCGACTACGGCGCTGGTGGCCTGGTTAATGAGCGTCAGTTGATACGCTTGTGCCGGCAGATCCGTGTTGCCGTCGTTGACAAGGACAGCCGAGAGCTGAATGGGGGTGTTGGTGCCCGCCTGCGCCACCGGCGGATTGGCCGTGGCCGTTCCCGTGAAGTGCTGATCCGGCGTGATCGTCAGGGTTCCCTGCCCGCTTGCCAGCACCTGGCCCAGAGGAGTGACTTGGGTGATGCTGTTCGCCGCCACCACTCGCGCGACCAGGCTGTATGTGCCGGGCGGGAATTGCGCGGTGTTCCATTTGAACAGCACCGGCATTTGTTGCCCGGGATTGATCTGAGCTTGGCCTAGCAGGTTGGTTCCGGTCTTGTCATAGGCGGCTGCCGTGCTGACTACCGCGCCTCCAGCATTGACGACTTGCAGGGTCAGCACCACGGCAGTCTGGGTTCCGGTGGCAGCGTTTGAAACAATGGCACCGATACCGACGTCGGTGAGGCTCCCTGCACTGCCCGGATTCACCATTAATGCGCCCAGGCTCAAGCCCAATCCCGTCTGCGCCTGCAGCGGGAAGTCCTGGCTAACATTGATCGGCTGAGGCACGGTGAGCTGCAGAGATTGCGTGACATATCCAGTGGCACTGGCGCGCAGGTCGAATGTGGTGCCTGCCAAGCCGGAGAGGGTATAGGCGCCGTTTGTCCCGGTGGTCGCGACGGGTCCGTTGAGTACCTGCACTTGCGCGGCATTGATCGGGTTGCCGGTCGTGGCGTCCTTGACGATGCCGGATATGGTGGTCGTGGTCAGTTGCGGCGTGAGCGTAATGGTCCCAGCGTTGACGGTTCCTCCCGCTGTCAGCAGGAAGGTGGCGGTGGCCGAGTTATATCCCACCAGGGTAAATGCGGCAGTGTACGAAGCCGGGGCGAGCGTCAGGTTGAAGCTGCCGTCCGCCGCTGTGACGCCTGCGGCTGCTCCGTTGAGTTGTATCGAGACGCCTGCCAGCGGGAGCCCGGTCCCTGCTGCGACGACTTTTCCGGTGAAGGTGCCGGTGGTCGGGGCGGCGGCGACACTGGAGGCGTACAGTGCCGGCGAAAACGCCAGGGTTTGCCCCCCCAGGACATTTGCGGTAGCCGAGGCAGGTGCATAGCCGGTTGCGGTGGCACCCAGGGTAACGGCACCCGGTGTGACGCCTGCGATCTTGTAGACGCCATTTGCATCGCTCACGGCGCTGGCTGCGTTGACGGTTACGGCTGCACCGGCCAAGGCGAGACCCGTTGCGCCGTCGGTGACTTTGCCGGTGACGATGCCGGTGGTCAGTACCTGGGTCAGGGCGATGGTGCCGATGTTGAGGGTCTGGCTGGTGTTGACCTGGTAGGCGGCGCTGTAGCTGGTGTAGCCGATGCTGGCTATTTGCAGGGTGTAGCTGCCGGCGGGAAGGTTAGCGAAGTTGATTGCGCCGTTTGCGCCCGTGGTGAGGGTCGCGGTGGCCGCGCCGCTGAGGGTGACGGCGGCGCCGGCCAATGGTGCGGTCGTGGCCTGGTCAACGACCAGGCCGGTGATGCCGGAGTTGGCTGTCGTGGGTGCCGCCGCGGGCGCGCTTGCACTCAGCGCGCGCAAGACGACGGAGGTGACGAACGGGTCGCCGCCTCCCCAGCTGCCGTCCGCTCCTTGCAGGCCGGTGAGGTAGGTGCTGGCAGTGGAGCTGATGGTCGGGTCGGTTGTCAGCGGCGCGACCGCGGCAAGTGCCAGCGCGGTGAGGTTGCTGTTTCCGAGCCAGCTTCCATCTGCACCCTGCTTGAGCAGGAGCCAGGAGCTGATTTGTTTGAGGGCGGTGGCGGAAGCCAGGTCCTGCGGGAACATTTGCACTGCGATCAGGGACAGAGCGCTGGCGTTGATTCTGGCGCTATCGCTGCCGGTCCCTACTCCGCCGTCGGTTTGTATGGTGGTGAGCAGGTAGCTGCGCGCGGATTGGGCGATGGCGCTGCTGGCTTGGCTGTTCTGCGCGAGGGCGAGCATGACCCAGGCGGTATCCAGGGAGTCGCTGCCATAGCCTGCCGCACCGGCAAAGCCGCCGTCCGGGTTTTGCCGGGCTAGCAGTTGCGCAATGATCGCGGAGGCGTCGCGCCCCGCGAGGTTGAGTTCCATGGCCCGGCGCGCGAGGTATTCGGTATTGTTTTGGGTGTCGGCTGCAAGCTGGTCTGCCAGCGGGCTTGGCACGGTGGCCAGGAGCTTGAAGGTTTGCAGGGATTCGGCGCGGTTCTGCAGGGGGGTGGCGATCGAGAGCGCTTCGGTGGCCAGAACGCCGCTTGCCTGGACCTGTGACTGCAGCCAAGCGATCCCCTTGGTCACCGCGGGTGAAGGTGCCGCTTGGGCGGCGGAAACCAGGAAACTCGAACACAGCGTCACGCATGCGACAGCCAGGATCATCCTGCATGCCAGTTGTTTCACCTTCTGCTCCCCCCGGTCAGTGCTCGACCGCCCGACTGTTTTTCAATTCGTAAAAGACGCTTGTTGTTCGCTCGTTCTTCATCCGTCCAGCATTGTGGAGTGATGCCGTCCCCGCTGTGCTTTCCGCGACGTCGCGCGCGCATTGCCCGTCAGGTAAGGGGGGGTACTCTACTACAAGCGCAGGGGGCACACACCTATCAGTTCTGATAGGAAATTAGGCGTTTTGAATATTTTTTGCATGACTGGCGGACATTTAGGGAACGGGTGAAGGCGGTATATATGAAAATAGCCAATCAGCATATTTTTTTGTCCCCTCAAACACTACATCGGCATCACGAAATCCGGAGGTTTTGATCGGGACAGCTTCGGACAGACTGTGCACGCCCATGATGCCGCCTTCCGGAGCCATCACCAACCCCCATTGCGCCTGACTGGTGATGGGATCACGATAGATTTTGCGCAAGTAATGCTGAGGCGGGTTGTAGCGTCGATCGTCAATCAGGTTATCCAGATTCGCGGGGTAGCGCTTTACCGCGCCAGGCGTACGTTGGTAATACAAGGCGATTGCCTGCCTGAACTGGCTTCCGATGAACAAGAGCTCTCGCTCTTTCTCTCGCCGGCTGGCGTGGCTCCAATCTAAACCCGTTCCGGCAAGCATCACACCTACAATGGCAACCGCAAAGAGGATCGCCAGATAGGTAAAGCCCGCTTGCCTCTTACGCAGCACGGTGTTCACCAATCCCCGTAGGCGGTTCCATCCCGCGCGCTTCCGGGTGCTCCGCTCTTCACGTCGAAAACCGCGCCCTTTTCGCCATTGTCCGGTGGCACCAGTCTCCAGGTAGCGCTGCTTTGGGTAATCGGATCAACGGGCACTTTGCGGAGGTATTTCCCGGCGATGAGATCATCCAGGGTGTCGGGGTACTTGCCGCTATCCGCATGATACTTGTCCAGCGCCTCGCGCATCAACGTGAGGTCTTCCTTGAGGACATTTTCTTCCGCCTTGGACACGCTCTGAAAATAGCGCGGCACCGCAATGGACATCAGCAGGGCAACGATTGTCATGACAACAAGAAGCTCGATTAGCGTGAAGCCGTTGTGCAGATTCGTGCGGATCGCCATGGTTACCACTCCCGGTAGGGCACACCGTTGAGGCCAGTACGATCACTCAGCGAGTACACGTCGTAGATGTCCTTCCCCTCATGGGGCGCGTCAGGCGAGCTATCGTAGCTGCGTTTTCCCCACGACGCTTCCGCATCCAGATTCTCGTCTGCGAACGGATCCCGTGGAATCCGCCGCAGAAAATAGATTTTCTTTGCCTCCGCGCTCTTCGCATCCTTCAAACCTTCCACTAGTACCGATAGCTTCGGAGGATAGCCTGACATATCTACGGACTTCGAAATGTGACCGTCATCGACGGCTTGCTTGTAGGCATCGATCGCCGTGCGAATTTCACGCAGCGCGTCGCGCAACGCACGCTCCTTTGCGCGCTGATGGGAGAGTTCGGAGAGCGGCAGTGCGACGGAGGCGAGAATGCCGACGATTACCACAGTGACGAGCAACTCGACGAGGGTAAAGCCACGCTCCGGGCGGGGTGTACGATGCATGGCTATTGCATGGTCAGTTGCCGATTTCCAATGACGCTTGTGGCAACGCGTCAACCGGAAGCATGCGCCCTGTTGCATCAGAGAAGTTCGCCGAACCCACTCGCAACTGGGTGGTTCCAGCCCCTCCGGCCAGTGCCTGGAATTTCACGCTTGCCAGCGTGCCCGTCCCCTGAACGTCGCCCTGCCCGATGACGCTGACATTTACGCGGCCAGCCTGATCCTGCACCTGCTGAAGGAACTGCGTCTTGCCGTCCGGCTTCTTAAGGAGGTCACCCTCGGTAACATTGACCACCTTGAGTTTTTGCGGGTCAAACGACAGGTCGAGAAGCGCGTTCTGCAGGTGGTCGGCGGCCAGATTGATGTTCACGGTAAACTCCTTGCCAGATGACACTTGTGCCGGAACCTCCAGTGCGACCTTGGCATTTCCCGTTGGCGCAGAGGCCGCCTCCGGAGCCTTGGTTCTTTCCGGGGTCATATTCGTCTCTGCCTTGCCCTGCCCCGCCGCCCCTCCGACCTGGCCCTCGGGTGGCATCCGGTTCATTTCAAGACGTTTCAGGCTGATGGCCGACTCGGTGCCCGACGGAAATTCCTCAACGGGCGACTGCGAAGGAACGATATTGCGCACAACGTGCGGAGTGATCAGCAGTACGATTTCCGTCTTGCTTGCAGTGTCGGAATGGCTGGAGAATAGTCTTCCCAGGAGCGGCAGTTGCCCAAGAATCGGCACGCTGGTGGCCGCCTTTCTGTCTTCATTATCGATGAGACCTGCGAGCATTTGGGTCTCGTTATCCTTGAGGCGCAGGACGGTGGTGGCATTGCGCGTTCCGATCTGGTACACGAGTGATCCGCCGCTCTGAATTTGCTTGGTAATGCTGCTGACTTCCAGACCAACTTTCATGGAAACATCGTTGTCCAGATACACGGTTGGCTCGACATCCAGCTTGAGCCCCACATCGAGGTAGTTGACGGACTCGGACAGAAAGCCGGTTGACGTGGTGGTGTTGGTCACGACGGGCACTTTGTCGCCGATATGGATATTGGCCTTTTCGTGGTTCTTCACCCGTATCTTCGGGTTTGCAAGCAAATTGGTGTCGCCGTCCTGATGCAAAAGATTGATGACCAGAGCAGGGTCGGAAATCGTCGCCCGCACAAGACCAGCGTTACGGTTGAGATATTCCGGCAGCGTCACCGTTCCTGGCGTGCCGGCTGCGCCTACGACGCTGAAGCTCAGTTGGTTCGGATACTGAATGCCAATGTTATCCAGGACATTCGTTCCAACCTCAAGCACCTCGACTTCCAGCATGACTTCCGGCTCCGCCACATCCTGCGCAGCAATTAATCGCTCCGCCACTCGAATCGCGTCTGGCGTGTCGCGCATCAGGATGAGGTTGGCCTTCTCGTCAACGTAAATATCCTTGGTCTTGACTATGCTCTTGAGAGCCGCAGCGACGTCCTTGGCGCTCGCATTGGACAAATAGAAATTCTTAACCTGCAATTCCTGAAAATCCTTCAACTTCTGTGGAGTATTCGGATAAATGAACAGCGTGTTTCCGTTCAGCACCCTTTGTTCAAGCTGGTTGGACACAAGCACAAAGCGGATCACGTCCTCGATGCGGGCATCGCGAACGAACAGGTTGGAGCGTAAATCGGGACGCACTTCCTTATCCAAGATGAAGTTGATGCCGGAAACTCTCGCTATGTAGTCGAATATGGTTTGAACCGGTGCATCCTTGAACTCGATAGTGATTGGCCGAATCAGCTTGGACCTCAGCGTGGCGTCGGCCGGGCTCTCCATCCCTGCCATGGCATCGATCTTGCGCTGCAGCTTCAGGGCTGCGGGATTCGAGGGAGACTCGGCGAGCACGCGCCGGACTTTCTGCGAAGCACCAGACACATCGTTCTTTTCAAGCAGCGCCGACGCATCCGCCAGCCACTGGGCTTCGCTCTTCTCGGTGTTGAGCATGCCAACCCCAATCCTCGCACGCGGATTGGCGGGGTCGATCTTAAGGACATGGTCGTAGTCCTTTGCTGCCTCATCCCAGTCCGACCTGGCCTTTGCCGCCTCCGCCTGTGCCAGCCACTGGAAAGCAACCGACTCGCGCAACCGGAAGTACTCTGCCCGAAATTCGTTGTTGTCCGGATCCAGCTTATGCGCCTTATCGATTTGCGCCAGCGCCTCCTCCAGCTTTCCCTCCCGCAGTAGGCTCTGTCCATTATCGTATGCTCGCTGTGCGGCGCAACCCGACAGCATAAGGGCGAGCAACACCCCCGCGAAGAGATTCGTCCAGTTCATTCTATTTTTCTGCGGGATCGGTGGGTAGCTGCTGCATGCCACGGGAAATGGGCGCCGACACATTTGGTGACGAGTCGCTAAAGATCGAGCTGCCGACAGCTGTCGAGCCGAACGTTAGTGTCTGCTCTGTATTCGTAGGCAGATAGGTCAGAACGGCACTGACACCCGTAATCTTGTCCACTCGGTAGGAGTTATCGAGCACATCGTTCACCTTGGCAACATACTGGCGGTCGTTCTTTATCAGAAACAGCGTCACCTCGTTGCCATCGATCATCCTGCCGATAAAGGTGTAAGGTAACACCCCGGCTGCAGGCTGCCCCTGAATCTGCTGTTGGCCTTGCATTTGCGTTTGCCTTTGCTCCCCGTCCTGCATCTGGCCCTTCTCTTGGTTCCCTGCGTGGCCTTCCCCTCGCTCGCGCGCCTTCGCAGGCTGCGCGTTTGAAGACTCTTCGGGTACCGGAAGTGAGGCAAACCAAGACTTGGGATTGAACAGGTCACCGCCTTTAATCCTGGACGGAGAGGTGCGCTTGATCGCCGACAAATCGAAAGTCGCACCCGTAATCAAGTGCTCCGACTGACGAGTTGAAGCACCATCCTTTGACGCCGCCTCAACCACGTCAACTGGAGAACTTTCCTGCTGCGAAGAATCCGTGGCAAGAGCGGTCCCCACATAGAAGACGACAATCACCGCTGCCCTGTTGATTACCAAACCTGCCCCCGTGCATATTTTTGCGCATAGTATGCCAACACGGCGCCAAGTGGCAACGATACAATCCACTTTATGCGGCATGCATAGTCGCTTGCCGTGGTCAGCCCTCCGAGCCGTCGAGGCACCCCTATAGTAGACAAGCCCCTGCCCGCCTTCAGCGTTCTGCGCGGCCATGTCATTGCCCCCCGACACGCCGGCGGCGAAGCCCATGAGCAGGGTTTCCGGTGTGACGCCGTCGCCTTCCAAGGTTCGGCAAACTCGGGACGGCAATGATGATGAGTTGATTCGTGCGTATCATGGCCTTTTTTTCCTGTGTGATACGGCGCTGTCTTTGCGCTAGAGTTGACCTCGCGCATCCCTGCCTTTCCTGCAGTCCGCGGTTTGGGCTGTGATGAGAAATGCAGAACACGATATCCGTCGCCGCCTATCCGCTTTGTACGGCATGGTGAACTTGGCGCAGCTCAACGATTAGGTGGTTATCGCGCTTCATGTTATCTCCTCCCGTGTGTGACACGGCGCTTACATTGAGCGCCGTGTGACCCGAGTGATCCGGCTTAATGGTCGGGCGAATCCGCATTATCCTGTTCGGCGCGATACCGCTCATACGCGTGATCCAGGCTCTGCTTTAGTTCCAGCGTTCGAGCCTGCAGCGTCTCCGAGCACATTTTCGCCCCTTCGATCACCTCGGGTCGCTGCGCGTCATCGCTTGACATGACTGCGGGCAGCGCACTCAAGAGGAAGGCGCTGATGCAGGTGTGCTCGGCAAAGTCGTCGACCAACAGCAGCAACTCGTGCTTCAGGGGCTGATCAACTTTCATAGTGGTTCTGCGTTTCATAGTGAACTCCTTGTTCTTCTGCCCGGCGCTCACCGCGAACGCCGTTGCGCTTCCCAACTGCACCGAGTCGGAGCCGGGTCAAGGGCGCGAAGCGGCGCAGCGCACCCTTGTACGCGGCGAGCACGGTGCTATCATGGGAGGTCAAACGGCGTGACCCATTCCACTGCTCTATCACTGTTTTATGTGCTGATGGAACCAATACCGCGCAGCGACAAATAAGCGAAGGGGCGGCGCATGACCAGCCCCGAACACCCACGAGCGAGACAACCCCTAAAGGCGAGCTTCTTTTTGCTTTTTTGGCGCCCCATATACCGGCACTCGTCAGATAAAACGCAGGCATGGCGATGGCTTTCCAGCGCGAGTTGGATATTGTGCAAGAAGAACCCCGTGTTGCCCCGGGACTTGCTTATCCCCTCCCAGCGTACTGAACCATCGCGTGGGCGAGTTTCTTCTCAACATCGAGTTCCTCGATTGGGACGTTGTTCCAGTACGCAAGGAGCAGCAGAATGACTTTTGCCATGATTCATCTCCGACGGTGGCAAAAAGCGCCACCTCGCCCCGCGTGCGGCGAATCCCGATCTGTGCCGGGGAAGTTTCCGAAGCGAGTGCGACAAGATGCATGACAGAGCGTAGCGATGGCATGTCATCTTGCGGACTCGCAGGGATGAGCCGGATTGGGTGGCGCTTTTTCCAACGGCGGAGATATGGCAACAGGCATGCTGCCAGGCGTTACTAAAACTTAGTCAAATGGTGGCACTCGAGTTGAAATCGATCCGTGTCGTATTCCGCGCGAACGTGGAACGGGGTTACTCGG
>Ga0316628_100000333_pt1 | contig 29301 bp, 28 predicted proteins | sample OWC_Aug_M2_C1_D5_FD_207648 | JGI IMG/M metagenome (GOLD analysis project Ga0316628, IMG submission 207648) | Wetland soil microbial communities from Old Woman Creek delta, Ohio, United States - OWC_Aug_M2_C1_D5_C | ecosystem: Environmental > Terrestrial > Soil > Wetlands | place: USA: Ohio...
CCAGCATGGGAACCGACCGCTTGACCAGCCTGTGCACGCAACTTGGCAAGCTGAGCGACGCCGAGCTGCGGCTGCAGGCCACGGGGCTCTTCAAGTCGGTGAGCGCCGAGCTCGCCGCGGCGCGCGCTGAGCTCGAGCGCTACCTGCAGAACAGGCAGCGGTCCACCGGTTGAGCGGTCGCGCTACAATCGCGGGGCCCGCGGCAATGCCGCGCCCCTATAGCGAGAGCAGGAGAATTATCCGCATGTCCTTTTTCATTACGCTCGTCGAGATGACGGACACGAACCGTCGCGAGCTAGAGAACGTCCCCAAGGTGCACTCGATGATCCACCATGGGCTGACACTTGCGGAGTACCGCGCCTTCCTGCACGACCTGTATCACATCGTTTGGCATTTCTGCCCGGTGATGGCGGCTGCGGCGGCACGTTGCGACGACGCCTTTCGCGGCGTGCGCTACGAGCTGTATGAGCGGATCGAGGAGGAGAAGAACCACGAGACCTGGGTGCTCGAGGACATCGAGGCAGTGGGAGGCGATGTGCGGGCCGCGCGCACGGAGGCACCGAGCGTGCCGGTGCAGGCCATGATCGCGTTCAACTACTACAGCGCCGAGCGTGTCCATCCATGCTCGGTGCTGGGCATGCTTTATATGCTCGAAGTGGTGTCGTCAGTCTACGGTGGCAGGGTATCCGATTCCATCGCACGCGCCATTGGGCGCGACGTCGACGCAGGCGGGTTCAAGTTCCTCTCGTCGCACGCGACCATGGACCTCGACCACATGGCGAAGCTGAATAAGCTCGTGAAAACGGTCGAGGATCCTACGGCGCAGACCGCGATCATCAACTCGACGCGCGTCAACTTCTACCAGTTCAGCCACATGTTCGGCGAAGGCGGCTTCACCTCGGCTGTCGCAGGCTGACGGGCGCTGCGGCGACGGGGGTCGTTGGTCCGAATCAGCGCGTCATCTCAGGCCGAAAGTGCAAGCGCCTCCGCCGTTACGTCGGTGACATCGCCCGATTCCAGGCGGCGCATCTGCGCGCGCACGATGCGGCTCATCATCTTGAGGTCGCGATCCTCGAGGCGCATCGCGGCGTCTACCCAGGTGTCGGTGATCGCGTCGAGTTCTTCGCGCGTCACCGGCTGCACCAGCTTGCGCGCCTTGAACACCGCCTGCATCCCGTTGCGGCGCTTCGAGCTCTTGGCGATCCATTCGCGCACCGCGTTCTCGCCCTCGCCGTCCTGCGCCAGCACGTCGATCACGCCCATCTCGTGCAGGTCCTTCGCTGGCAATATGCGTCCGGAGAGAATCAGCTCCTCGGCCGCGCGCATGCCGATGCGGCGTGCGAGCAGGCTGTAGGCGCCCATTCCTGGAAACAGGTTGAACAGGATCTCGGGCAGGCCCATCTGCACGCTTTCCTCGGCGACGATGACATCTGACGACAGCGCGCATTCGAAACCGCCGCCCAGCGCGTCGCCCTGCACCAGCGAAATGGTGGTGAGCGTCGGCGAGTAGAAATCCTGCATGCGCGGGTACATGTTGTCGATGCATAGCTTCGCGTAGTGCGCCAGCGCCTCGCGGTCGCGTGCCTTGATCAGCAGCACGAACAGCGCCAAGTCGCCACCAAGATTGAACACGCGCGGCGTGCGCGAGCCGAGCACGTAGTAGTTGACCTTGCTTGAGACGCCGTCGACCTCGATGTGACCGCCATTGACGGCGAGCGCACTGTCGTGGGCGCGGATGTCTTTCAGCAGCCCGAGGCTGAAGCAGGCTGTTCCCTTCGGATTGAAATAACCCCAGAGTGTGCCGCTGGCCGGCTCGAACTCGGTTTCGAACTGGGTCTTGGTGTTGCCGTAGGGCATACGAAGCCCGATAGCGTCGCGCATGTTGCTCATGTGCTCCTCCTTCCCCGATAAGAAGCCCCCAAGGAATGGGGGCAGATTCACCTCGGCCCGGACGCGGCACGATGCCGGACCTGAGCCTCCCGAGCCCATTAAACCTCTGTTCGTCAAGCTGTGCAATGTTTCGCGGGGGGGAAAAACGTGACAAATTAGGCTTATTGTCCGAATACCTAAGACGGTTTCGATGCCCCCTTTCGGGTCACGTCAGCGCCTGGATGGGGCGTCGAGGGGACGGGGTGCTGGCAATTTGTGCGCAACAGCACTCCCTGTTGAAGCAGTGCGGCCTGCAGCGCGGGCGCTTCCACGGCACGTGGCTCCACGCCGCCGTTAGCTGCCAGCGCGGCGGCGACGCCGGCGGCCTGACCCGTCACCCAACACTGCGGAATTTCACGAAGAAAACTGTGCGAGGTGGCATCGCACGACATATGTCGCCCGCAGGCGAGCAGCCCGTCCAAAGACACTGGCACCAGGCATCCATACGGGATCGAGAGATTGGGAAATTTGGGAGAAAGACTGGGCGTGATGCGGATCTCGTCCTTCCAGACAGCTGCACCAGGCCAGTGCGCTGGTGTGACTTTTTTCACACCGGCCAACGGCCGGCTATGCCGCACGCCGAGTTGCGGGGCACTGAGCAGCAAATACGCGTTTTCGAAGCCGGGCGCGTGCGCCCGGTAGAACTCGAGGTGCTGGGCCATCAGTTCATGTGAGCGCACTTCGACGGCCGAGAGATCCTCCACTTCGAGTGGCGAGTAGCCGGATTGGCGCGGCCCCATGAACAGCGCGACATCGTTGCGCCACGACACAAACGGCTTGTCGAAGAAGCGCAGCGCCTCGCGCCCGCGGCGCATGAACTCGGAGTACTGCTCGGCGAGCGATACCTTGAACTCGAGCCAGCGCCTCATGTCCACCCCGCCGAACAGCCAGGCGGTATTCATGCAATGGTGGATGTCCGATTCCTCGATATCGGATTCGTATGCAGCCCCGGCGCGGGCGAACAGGTCGCCGTCGCCGGTTGCGTCGACGATCGCGTGCGCAAGGATCGCGCGACGGCCTTGTTTGCTCTCGAACACGGCGCCGCGCACCGCGCCATGCTCGACGATCGGCGCCGCCGCCCATGCGTGGAAGACGAGGCGCACGCCGTACTCGAGCACCATGCGCTGCGACAGCAGCTTGAGGCGCTCGGGATCGATGGTCGGCGACCAGGTCACCACGCCGTGAAACGCGCTGGTGCGCTGCGCCCAGTGGGCCGCACGGCCTGGCTCGCGCGAGCCCCACTCCTGCGGCGGCGGCCCCGCGACGGCGTCCGGCGGCAGGCGCGCGAAAACGTCCTCGGCGAAGCCGCGAATCACGCGCTCGCCGTTCCAGTCGGTCATGCGATCGATCTAGATCACGAGGCCACCCGTGGAAAGACCGCCAAGGTGGTTGTAGCGCTCGAGCAGGATGACCTCTGCGCCCAGCCGCGCCGCGGCGACCGCGGCCGCGGTGCCGGACGGACCGCCGACGACGACGAGTACGTCGCACCGATCGTGGACCGGGATTTCGCGCGCGGCTTCCGTGTAGCTTCCGAGATTGCGCGGCGCGCGGCATGGCGCATCGTTGACGCGAAAGATCTCGGAGGTGAAGAACTTCTCGTCGGAAGACTGCAAACCCATGAGCCTCTCGGCCGGGCCGGTGCTGGGGAATCAGGAATTCTAACGTTGCGCCGCGGCTTGCCTTTCGCGAGGTGGCCGCGCAGTGGCAGATTCACCTGCTATCGGTTAAATTCGGGTGCGAATGGCTTCGCGCTCAGCGATCACGAAGGGGGCAGCATGTACGCGATCGTCTACAAGGCTGATGGTTTCCCGGTCTGCCGCCAGGTACCGGGGGTGAGTCCCGACCCGGTCGTCACGTGGAACACGGAAGACGCGGCAAGGATCTTTATTTCTTCAAAGGGCGGCGAGGGCGATTTTCTGCCGGTACAACTTACCGACGAGGCCATGGACAAGCTCGCCAGCGCGATGGGCTGCGCGGTCGAGTCGATCACTTTCGAGCCCTATCCGGGCTAATCAGGTCTCGACGTTGTCGATGAGCCGCGTGTTCCCAAGGCGCGCGGCGCCAAGGACCACGAGATCGCGATCGGCGGATCCGGGCGCGGCTAGGGCACGACGTTCGCGTACCTCAACATAGTCGGGTTTCCAGCCCGAGGCACCGAGGGTGCGCATCGCCTCGGCGCCGAGCGCGCCAAACTTTCGCTCGCCCGCAACGATGCGGTCCCTTGCGCGCCTGAGGGCGCGGTAAAGAGAGGGCGCTTCCGCCCGCTCGGCGGAGGAGAGGTAGGCGTTGCGCGAGCTCATTGCCAGCCCATCGGGCTCGCGCACGGTCTCCCCGCCGACGATCTCGATCGGTAGATCGAATTGCCGCACCATGCCGCGCACGACAACGAGCTGCTGGTAGTCCTTCTTGCCGAATACGGCGAGCGAAGGTTGCATGCAGTTGAACAGCTTCAGCACCACCGTAGCCACGCCGTGGAAGAAACGCGGTCGAAAGCGGCCCTCCAGCTCGCCGGCGATCGGCGGCGGATCGACGATGTAGTTCTGTGGCTCGGGGTAGAGCTCGCGTTCTTGCGGCGCGAATACCAGATCCACGTGCTCCCGTTCCAGCTTGTCGCAGTCGCGCTCCAGGCTGCGCGGATAGCGCTCGAAGTCCTCGCCCGGGCTGAACTGCAGCCGGTTGACGTAGATGCTCACCGCCACGTGATCGGCGCGCTCGCGCGCCATCCGCACGAGCGCCAGATGGCCCTCGTGCAGGCTGCCCATGGTGGGCACGAAGGCGAGCGTTCCATGATTGCGTGCCTTCCGCAGAGTGGCGATATCGTGCACGATGCGCATGGCGCGCGTCAGGCGAGGTTGAAGTACTCGCGGCGACTCTTCATGCCGCGCATGCGCTCGACGAGCAATTCGAAATCCGCGTCCCGCTCGACGAAGTTCAGATTCTCGGAGTTCACGATCAGCACCGGCGCGGCCGTATAGTGGTAGAAGAAGCGCGCATAGCCCTCCGCGAGCAACGCCAGGTACTCCTCGCTGATGCCGCGCTCGAAAAGTGCGGCGCGTCGCTTGACGCGCTCGATGAGGATATCGGATTGCGCCTGAAGGTAGATCACCAGGTCGGGCGCCGGGGCGTGAGGGCGCAGGGCCTCGTAGATGCGGTCGTAGAGCGCCAGCTCCTCGCCCGCGAGCGTGATGCGCGCGAACAGGGGGTCCTTGTCGAGCAGGAAGTCGGACACGGTGGCGCGGGAGAACATGTCCGGCTGCGCCAGCGGCTCGATCAACCTGGCGCGCTGAAACAGGAAGAAAAGCTGCGTCGGCAGCGCGTAGCGCGGCATGTCCTGATAGAAGCGCGCGAGGAACGGGTTTTCTCCCGGCTGCTCGAGCAGCAGGTCGGTTCCCATGCGCGCGGCAAGCCGCCGGGCGAGGCTCGTCTTGCCGGCCCCGATCGGACCCTCGACGACGACGTAGCGATAGCGCTGGCTCATGTGATGCGCTCCACCTCCTGCGGGCCGCAACGGCGCAGCAGCTCGTCGGCTCGGCCCTGGCCGGGGACCGTCGCGCCAGGGTCGAGCTCGACGAGCGGCATGAGCACGAAGGCGCGCTCGTGCATGCGCGGGTGCGGCACGGCGAGCTCGGGCGAGGAGATCACGCCGTCGCCGTAGAGCAGCAGGTCCAGATCGAGCGTGCGCGGCGCGGCCGGGAACGGCCGTTCGCGGCCGTGACGTGCCTCGATCGCGTGCAGTTCGGCGAGCAGTTGCCGAGGCTCGAGCGCAGTGTCGAGCTGCGCGACGGCATTCACGAAATCGGGCTGCCCGGTGCTATCCACGGGCGCGCTGCGGTACAGCGCGGAGCGGCGCACGAGACGCGTGCCGGGGAGGCGATCGAGCTCATCGAGCGCGCGCAGCACCTGCTCGCGCGGGGCCTCGAGGTTTGAGCCCAGCCCCACGTAGGCGGTACGGCGGCTCACGTGGGCTGCGCGCCTGAAGCCTCAGGCTGCTTCTTGCGGCGCCTGCGTCGGCGCTTCTTGGGCGCGGTGTCGGGTACCAGCATGGCGGCGCGCGTATCCGCGTCGGCGCTCTGAAATGCGCGCCACCAGGTTTCGAGATCGGCGCTCACCTCGCCACTCGCCGCGCGCAACGCGAGGAAGTCGTATGCCATGCGAAAGCGCGGTGATTCGAGCAGGCGATACGGGCGCTGACCGGAGCGTTGCTCGAAGCGCGGCTGCATGGTCCAGATCTCGCGCATGGTGGCGGTCAGCTTGCGGGTAATCGCGAGCTTCTCGCATTGCGCATTGAGCACGTCGTCCATGGCCGCATCGAGTGCCGGGAGCGCGCGCTCGCCGCGCTCCCCGCGCGCCTTCGAAGCCGCGAGCACCTGGTGCCAGAGCAGCGCCGCGAACAGAAATGCCGGCGACACAGGGCGATCCGACTTGACCCGCTCGTCGGTTTGCGCCAGTGCGAGGGTCACGAAGCGCTCGCCGAGCGGCTGCTCTAGTATCACGTCGAGCAGTGGCAGGACGCCGTGGTGCAAGCCTTCCTCGCGCAGCTGGCGCAGGCAGGCGCTGGCATGTCCAGAGAGCAGGAGCTTCAGCATCTCGTCGAACAGGCGTGCCGGCGGCACGAGCTCCAGCAGCGAGGCGAGCCGGCGGATCGGCGCACGCGTGCCCGGATCGAGCGTCAGGCCGAGCTTCGCGCCAAGGCGCACGGCGCGCAGCATCCTGATCGGGTCCTCGCGGAACCGGACCTCCGGGTCGCCGATCACGCGCATGGTGCGCTTGCGCAGGTCGGCGAGCCCGCCATGGTAGTCGACGACCTCCTCGGTCGCGGGATCGTAGTAAAGCGCGTTGATGGAGAAGTCGCGCCGCAGCGCGTCCTCCTCCTGCGACCCGAAAACGTTGTCGCGCAGGACCCGTCCGTGCTCGTCCTTCTGCGTGGTCTCGCTGTCCGCAGCCCGAAACGTCGAGACCTCGACAGTCTCCTGGCCGATGATCACGTGAACCAAGCGGAAACGCCGCCCGATGATGATCGCCCGGCGGAACAGCGGCTTGACCTGCTCAGGGCGCGCGTCGGTGGCGATGTCGAAATCCTTCGGCTCGATGCCGAGCAACAGGTCGCGCACCGCGCCGCCGACGACGTAGGCGGAATAGCCCGCGCTGCGCAGCACATCGCAGACCTTCAGCGCGCCGGAGCTCACGTCGCCGCGCGACAAGCCGTGCTTGCCTCGCGGCACGCGCAACGGCGCTTGCGAGCGCAGCCCCAGGACGCGTCGGATGAACCGTTTGATCATGCAGGGGCCGGATTTTACCTGCGCAGGGACATCAGGGGCCAACGGCGCCGCTTCGCTTCGGCGGCCAGTTGCGTGTCAGGGTCAACCGCTACCGGGCGACTCACGCGCTCAAGTAGCGGCAGGTCATTGTGCGAATCGCTGTAGAAGCTGCTTACGGCGAAGTCCGGCAGCCGGCGGCCGTGCGCCGCGAGCCACTCGTCCAGGCGCCGGATCTTGCCCTCGCGAAAGCAGGGCGTGCCCGCTACGCGCCCGGTGAAGCGCCCGCCGCGCGACTCCGGCTCGGTGGCGATCAGATGCACTACCCCGAACTCGCGCGCGATCGGCGCCGTCACGAAGCTGTTGGTCGCGGTCACGATCGCGCACAAGTCCCCGGCGTCTAGGTGTGTCTTCACCAGGGCGCGGGCCGGTGTGCCGATCATCGGCAGGACCCGTTCGCGCATGAAGTCCGCGTGCCAGCGCCCCAGGTCCGCGGGCGTGTGCTCCGCGAGCGGCCGCAATGCGAATCCAAGGTATTCGTGGATGTCGAGTGTGCCGGCAACGTACTGCTCGTAGTACTGCTGGTTCTGAGCTTCGTAAGTCGCTCGATCGAGCACGCCGCGGTCGACCAGGAACTGTCCCCATTCGTAGTCGCTGTCGCCAATCAGCAGCGTATTGTCGAGGTCGAACAGCGTGAGGTTCATTGGCCACACGCCTTCAGCGCTTCGCGGACCAGCGGCAGTGTGATGTGGCGCTGCTTGGCGAGGGAGTAGCGATCTAGCAACGCGACCACGGCGGCGAGCGAGGGAAGGTCGCGCGGCAATCGGGTAAGCAGGTACGACACGACCTCCTCGGTGAGCCGCAGGCCACGGCTCTCGGCCTCGCCGCTGAGGTAGCGCACCTTGTCCTCGTCGGTGAGAGGTTTGAGCTGATAGACCAGGCCCCACGCGAGGCGGCTACGCAGCTCGGGCCGCAGCGCGAGCTGTGCGGGTGGTGCACTGCCCGCGACAAGCACCGCGCCCTGCCCGTCGCGCGCCGCGTTGATGGCGTTGAACAGTGCGATCTGGGCCCCCTCATCGAGCGTCTCGACGTCGTCGACCGTCGAAAGCCGACATCCGGGTTGGCCCCCGCCCGCGGCGGCGCGCAGCAGGTGCGAGCGCCCGCAGCCCCGCTCACCCCAAAGGTAGACGATCGCTTCGCGCAGGCGGCCGGCTGCGAGCTCGCGCACGCGCAACAGCGCTTCGGCGTTCTGGCCGGCGACGAAATTATCGAACGTGGGCTCGGGCGTCGGCGAAATCTCGAGCGGCAGTTGTTCCATCGGATGCGTCAGGAGGTGGGTCTGGCCCGTGCGGCAGCCGCCGCCCTGGCCGGCGAACACCGGTGTTCCCATTGCAGGGTAGAATTCCGGCAAACACGAAACTCTATCACGCTGCTGCGGCGCACCGCCGAGCGTTCCTGGGACATGCCGGACAGTCTTTCTTATCGCGACGCAGGCGTCGACATCGATGCGGGCGATGCGCTCGTCGAGGCGATCAAGCCACTCGCCAGGCGAACCACGCGTCCAGAGGTGCTGGCGGGGATCGGCGGTTTCGGCGCCCTGTGCGAAATCCCGAAGAAGTACCGTCATCCGGTGTTGGTTTCCGGGACTGACGGTGTCGGCACGAAGCTGAAGCTCGCCTTCGCGTTTGACCGCCACGATACGGTGGGCATCGATCTCGTCGCGATGAGTGTCAACGACGTGCTGGTGCAGGGGGCCGAGCCGCTGTTCTTTCTCGATTATTTCGCGTGCGGCCATCTCGACCGGCGCATCGCGACGGAAGTAATTGGCGGCATCGCGCGCGGCTGCGAGCTTGCGGGCTGCGCGCTCATCGGGGGCGAGACAGCGGAAATGCCCGGGATGTATCCCGAGGGCGAGTACGACCTGGCCGGGTTCTGCGTCGGCGTGGTCGAGCGCGAGCGTATCCTGGATGGCCGTTCCATCGCGCCAGGCGACGCGTTGCTGGGACTCGCCTCCAGCGGCGCGCACTCGAACGGCTATTCACTCGTGCGCAAGATTCTGGAACGCGCCGATCCGGATCTCGGCGCCGACTTTCACGGCGTCCCGCTACGCGATGCGATCCTTGCGCCCACACGCATCTACGTGAAGCCGATCCTCGGCCTGATACAGCAGGTGCCGGTGAAGGGTCTGGCACATATCACCGGCGGCGGCATCATCGGAAACGTTCCGCGCATCCTGCCGCATGGCACGCGTGCGGCGATACGCGTAGAGGCATGGCCGCGACCGCCCCTGTTTCGCTGGTTAAAAGAGCTGGGCCGGATCGCCGAGGACGAGATGCATCGGGTGTTCAACTGCGGCATCGGCATGGTCGTTGTGGTGGCACGCGAGCACGCGGCGCGCGCAGCGGAGGTGCTGCGCGCTGCCGGGGAGACCGTCTACGACATCGGCGTGATCGAGGCTTGCGCCCCGGGCGAGGCGCCGGTTCTGCTGCGCTAGCGCGAGCCGCGGCGCGCGAGGTAGATTCCAGCCAGCACCACGACACCGCCCGCCACCTGCAGCGGCGCCAGCGCTTCGCCGAGCAGCGCCCAGGCGAAGGCCGCCGCCATCACCGGCTGGAGGAGCAGGCTCACCGACGAGAATGCGGCGGGCAGCGATGCCAGGGCGTAGGCGATCAGCCCCTGGCCGGCGGCGTGCGACACCAGCGCCAGGCCGACCAGCTTAAGCCAACCGATGCCGCTATGCGGAAGGAACGGCTCGCCGGAGGCGAGCGCCAGCGGAAGCAGAACCACCGCGGTTATGCTGCTGGTGACCGCCATCAGGCGCAATGTCGTCGCGCCGCGGTCGCGTAGTCCCTTCACGGTGAGCAAATACCAGGCGTAGAAGATCGCCGTGACGACGCCGAGGGCATCGCCTGCGAGGCCGCTGGGCGACAGCGCCGCGCTGGTGTGCACCAGCAGCGCCACGCCGCCGAGCGCCGCTGCGAGCCCGACCATGAACAGCCCACTCGGCCGTTGCCGCCAGATCAGCCACGCCGCCAGCGTGACAAAGATCGAGGCCAGGTTGGCAAGCAACGTCGAGTTCGCGACTGAGGTGAGCCTGATGGAGCTGTGCCAGAACGCCAAGTCGCCGGCGAATGCCACCCCCGCGGCCACCAGCAGCGACCATAGCCCCAGCACGGGCGCGGTGTGCGCGCCGCGCCGCGCGACGAGCAACATGAGCCAGAGCATCGGAACCGCAAGGGCGACGCGCCAGAAGGCGGTCGGTATCGGTCCTGCTTCCGATACGCGCACGAAGATCGGCGACAGCGCGATGCACGTCGCACCGAGCATCAGTGCAGCGAGCGCGATGCGCGGGTCAACGAGCCTGGCGGGAGCGGCCGATGGCTGCATGAGCGGGCAAATGGTACCCGCAATCGGCCGACAGCCGAATTCACCGCGATGTCTGGCGAACGAGCGTTGCAGCGCCGGAACGCCGCATCGAGGTGTTAGAATTTTTCGTACCCATGGCCGCGCCGCGCTTCGTCCATCTCCGCATGCACAGCGAGTATTCGGTGACGGACGGAATCGTCCGCATCGACGATGCGATTGCGCGCGCCGCCGCCGACGGAATGCCCGCCCTAGCGATCACCGATGCCGCCAACTTCTTCGGCATGGTCAAGTTCTACAAGGCTGCGCGTGCCGCCGGGGTGAAGCCGATCATCGGCGCGGACTGCTGGATACAGAATGAAACCGACCGCGACAAGCCCTACCGCATGGTGCTCCTTTGCGCATCGCACACGGGCTATCTCTCGCTTTCGGAGCTCCTGTCGCGCGCCTGGCTCAAGAACCAGCACCGCGCGCGCGCGGAAATCAGTCGGGCGTGGATCGAGGAGCGCGGCAGCGAGGGGCTGATTGCGCTATCGGGGGCTGCGGCCGGCGACGTAGGGCAAGCACTTGCGGGCGGCAACGCCGCCCTCGCCGAGCGGCTCGCGCAGCAGTGGGCAGACCTGTTCCCGGGTCGCTACTACGTCGAGCTGCAGCGCGCGGGCCAGCCGCAGAGCGAGACGCTGTTGGCAGGCTCGGTGGAGCTCGCCGCGAACGTCGGTCTGCCTGTGGTAGCCACGCACCCGGTGCAATTTCTAGCCGCCGACGATTTCAAGGCCCACGAGGCGCGCGTGTGCATCGCGCAAGGCTACGTCCTTGGCGACCGGCGCCGGCCGCGCCCGTTTACTGCCGAGCAGTACTTCAAATCGCAGGACGAAATGTCGAAGCTGTTCGCCGACATTCCGCAGGCGCTGGAGAACTCGGTGGAAATCGCGCGCCGTTGCAACCTGGAAATCGAGCTTGGCAAGAATCGCCTGCCTGTGTTCCCCACTCCGCCGGGAACGACGCTCGAGCAGTACCTACGCCAGCAGGCCATGGCTGGGCTCGAGCGGCGCATGGCGAATCGCTATTCGGAGCAGGCCACCCGCGAGCGTGAAGCCGCGCGCTACCGCGAGCGGCTGGCGTTCGAGCTGGAGACCATCGTGCAGATGGGATTCGCGGGTTACTTTCTAATCGTCGCCGATTTCATCAACTGGGCGAAGTCGAACGGGGTGCCCGTCGGGCCCGGGCGCGGATCCGGCGCGGGGTCGCTGGTAGCCTATTCGTTAGGCATCACCGATCTCGACCCGCTGAAGTACGACCTGCTGTTCGAGCGCTTTCTCAACCCCGAACGCGTGTCGATGCCCGACTTCGACATCGATTTCTGCCAGGACGGCCGCGACAAGGTCATCAATTACGTGCGGCAGCGTTACGGAGAGGAGTGCGTCTCGCAGATCGCCACCTTCGGCACCATGGCGGCGCGGGCCGTGGTGCGCGATTGCGGGCGGGTACTCGACCTGGGCTACAACTTCTGCGACCAGATCGCGAAGCTCATACCGTTCCAGCCCGGCAAGACCATCACGCTGCGCGAAGCGCGCGAGATCGAACCGCTGCTTGCTGAGCGCGAGCGCAACGAGGACGAGGTCAGGGAGCTGCTCGAGCTCGGCGAGAAGCTCGAAGGCCTGACGCGCAATGTCGGCATGCACGCGGGTGGCGTGCTGATCGCGCCGGGAAAGCTTACCGATTTCTGCCCGTTGTATGCCGCCGAGGGCACGGCAAACGTCATCTCGCAGCTCGACAAGGACGACGTCGAAGCGGTGGGACTGGTGAAGTTCGACTTTCTCGGGCTGACTACGCTCACCGTCCTGGACTGGGGCGAACGCTACGTGCGCAGGCTCGGCGATGCGGAGTTCTCCCTCGAGCGCATCCCGCTCGACGACGAGGGCACCTACGCACTGCTGTCCTCGGGCAACACCACGGCGGTGTTCCAGCTGGAATCGCGCGGCATGCGCGATCTCATCAAGCGTGCGAGGCCTGACCGTTTCGAGGACATCATCGCGCTGGTCGCTTTATACCGGCCGGGACCGATGGACCTGATTCCCGACTTCATCGCCCGTAAGCACGGCCAGCAGCGCGTGGAGTACATCGATCCGCGCCTCGAGCCGATCCTGGAGCCGACATACGGGATCATGATTTACCAGGAGCAAGTGATGCAGATTGCGCAGGTCATCGGCGGCTACACGCTCGGCGGCGCCGACCTCCTGCGCCGCGCGATGGGCAAGAAGAAGCCCGAGGAGATGGCCGAGCACCGGGACATCTTCGTCGCCGGTGCCGAGAAGGGCGGGCTGTCGAGGGGCCGTGCGACGCAGCTGTTCGATCTGATGGAGAAGTTTGCCGGCTACGGCTTCAACAAGTCGCACGCGGCTGCCTACGCGCTGGTCGCCTACCAGACGGCGTTCATGAAGGCGCATCACGCCGCGGCCTTCATGGCGGCGAACTTTTCCTCGATAATGGACGACACCGACAAGGTGCGTGGCATCTACGAGGACAGCTTGGAGAACGGCCTCACCGTATTGGCGCCGGATATCAATTCCTCCGAGCACCGTTTCGTGCCGGTCGACGCGAAGACGATCCGCTACGGGCTGGGTGCGATTCGCGGCACAGGCGAGTCGGCTGCGAAGGAGATCGTTCGGGCACGAGAGGCGGGCCCGTTCCGCGACCTTTTCGATTTCTGCGCACGCGTCGACAAGCGCATCGTCAATCGCCGCGCGATCGAAGCGCTGGTGCGGGCCGGTGCGTTCGATTCGATCGACGCAAACCGCGCGAGCATGCTCGGCACCGTCGGCCGGGGAATCGAGGCGGCCGAACAGGCGGAGAGGCAGGCCGCGCAGGTGAGCCTGTTCGGCGATGCGGACGCGGCGCGCAGCGCTTCGCTGCGCATGCTGGAGGCGAAGCCCTGGGATCTGAGACAGACGCTGACCGAGGAGAAGACGGCGCTCGGGTTCTGTCTGTCGGGGCATCTGTTTTCGGTTTACGAGCGCGAGCTGGCGGGCTTTCCGCGCGTTCCACTGGCAAGGGTGCAGGTGTCGGACGGGAGGCCGTGGCTGGCCGGCATCGTGGCCTCGGCGCGCAGCCAGATGACGCGCCGCGGCCGCATGATGGTCGTGTTGCTAGACGACGGGACGGCCCAACTGGAGATCACCGTGTTCAACGAGCTGTTCGAGCGACACCGCGACAAGCTCAAGGAGGATGCGCTGCTGGTGGTCCAGGGCAAGGTGCAACGGGACGATTTTTCCGGGGGCGTGCGGGTAAACGCCGAGGAGCTGCTCGACCTTACAGCAGTGCGCGAGCGGTTCGCGGCGCGCTTGCGCATCGAGATGAACGGTCAGGCCGATGCTAGGCGTCTGGCCGAGCTCCTCGCGCCGTATCGCGGCACGGGCGAGGGAACCTGCGCGGTGCTAGTGCACTACGAGAACGGCGCTGCTTCCTGTGACGTCGCGCTCGGCGAGAGCTGGCGCGTGCGTCCCGACTCGCGGCTGATGGAGCAGCTCGCCGCCTGGCTCACACCCGAACGCGTGCGCCTGCTGTACGCCAACGGCGGCCTCGCGCACTAGTTCGACCAGCGTACCTGGCAGAGCTCGCGGCTTAGCAGGCCGCGATAGTGGTGATACCAGGAGTTCTGCAGCCTTTCCTCCGGGTCGCGGCGCCGCTTTTCAGCGAGCAAGGTCTTGAGCTCCGGGTAGCAGGCCTCGGTTTGCTCGCGCGACGCGTCAAAGGTGCTGGCGATCGGGAAGCCCCCGCCGCCGGCAAGCGCGATGTCGATCAGCTCGCGGCGCAGCTGGACGGAGCGCACGGAGCCGCCGATCGCGGCGGGGACTTCCAGCCTCAGCGTCAGCTCCGCGCACTCGTGACGCGCCCAGCGCAAGAGCGTCTCGCCCTCGGGCAGGATGCGGCGTGCCTCGATGCCGCAGATCGCGATGCGCCACTCCGCACAACGCTCGCGCATCTGCGCCAGCAGACTGTCCATGCGCTGCTGTGGCAACAGGAGCCGGAGCGTGCACTGCACGCCTTCACCGACGACAGGCAACTCGAGCGTCGCCGGCGGCTCGCAGCTTCGTGCACTGCGCCGCAGCGAGTCGACGCGCAGGGTGACACTGTAGGGTGCACCGAAAAGATCCTGGCCGCCAACGGCCAGCGCGAAAAGCTCCCTGTTTGCGAAGCGGCTGGCACGCCGCAATTCGCCATCGGGGGTCACGAGCGCCAGGGCTTCGACGTGCGACACCATCGGGCGCCCGTCCTGCCCGGCGACGTTGGCGGCAACGCTTTCGCCGACCGTAGGGGGCATGCCGCCGGCCTCGGCGAACGCTGCCAGCTCCGGAGCGCGCTCGGCCAGATATGCGCATAACGCAGACCACGGGGTGCCTGCCTGCACCTCGACCAAGTGGCGCGAGGCGTCTAGCCGTAGGACGCGGTCGAGGTCGGACGCATCGAGAGCGATGGCGGCGCCGCGGGCGTGACGCATGGCCCTGCGGAGCTCGTCCGCCGACCGCGCCCGGATGGTGCGCACCAGCGCGGGACGTGGGTCGGCAAGCGAGGGCAGCGAGAGTGTCGCGAGCATAGTGTCCTCCCGGTTCGAATCGTGCGGCGGATTGTTGGCGCAGCGCGCGCGACAACGCAATACTCATGTCCGAAGTATCAAAATCTGATACCTTGGGTAACATGCCTTCCGCAGGCCGATTCGTCGAAGCCCTAAAGAAATGCGTTCGGGCGCATGGCCTGACCTACGCCCACCTGGCACGCGAGCTGGGGCTTTCGGAACCAAGCGTGAAGCGCATGTTCTCTCGCGGTACTTTCACGTTGCGGCGCATCGAGGAGATCCTCGCACTGCTTGAGCTCGATCTGTACGAGGTGGCACGCATGAGCCGTGGTGGGCGCGACGGACCGGCGGAGCTGACGCTGGAGCAGGAGTCCGCTCTGGCAAGGGACGAGCGCCTTCTTTCGGTCTTCTGGCTAATCCTGAATGATTGGCGCTTCGACCAGGTCATCGAAGCGTTCGCGATCTCGCGCAACGAACTGACGCTGGCGTATGCGAGGCTCGCGCGCCTGAAGCTGATCGACTGGGGACCCGGAGAGCGGGCGCGGCTGCGCGTGCCCAAGGACTTCCGCTGGCGCGCCGGCGGGCCCGTCAAGAAGGCGTATGGTCGGCGCGTGACGCAGGAGTTCCTGAAGGGGCGCTTCGACGCGCCGCTCGAGATGCTACGTTTCGAGACGCGCGAGATGTCGGCTGCTTCAGCGGCGGTGCTCAAGCGCCGGCTGGAAAAGCTGGTCGCGGAATTCAATGATCTGGCCGAGGTGGACACCAGCGCAAGCTCCCAGCGTGGCATCGGCGTCGCCTTGCTGGTGGCTTGCCGGCCCTGGCAGTTCTCGGTGGTGAACGCATTGAGGCGGCGCGCCGCGCGCCCGCCGGGCTAGGCGGTCGGCAGGCGCTCGAAGCCGGGGTAACTGTGGCGCAGCATTTCGGGGGCATCCCGAACCTGCAGCGCGCTCACGCGGGCAGCAGGGGGTCCCAAACGCGCCCATTGCACGAGCGCCTCGAGCGCATCGCGCCTGCCTTGGACCACCGCCTCGACGCTGCCGTCGATGCGGTTGCGCACCCAACCGGTCACCCCTAGCCGTACGGCCTCAAAACGCAGCGCGTCGCGGTAGCCGACCCCCTGTACCCGGCCGCCGACGATCAAGTGGTAGGTAACCAGATCGTCCATCTGTGGAGTTGTTCCTGTGCGCTCAATCGGTCTGGACTCCATGATAAAGTTTTGGGAGAACAATGTTTAGCGCGTCCTGGCATCGCCGGCCCGGTCGATCAGCGGGGCGCCACATTCGGGGGAGAAAATGAGAAATGTGCTGTTGGGTTTGGCGGTGCTCGCCTTGATTGGATTCATCGTCATTGCGGTGGTGCTGCCACAAATGGCCGGTGCGGAGTCTCGCGAGGCGGCGCAGGCGCTGATCGCGGGAACGGAGGCCGCCAAGGGGCAGGTGGCCGCCGCGTTGGAAAAAGCCGGCAAGCTGGCTGGGGCAGGCTCGGGGGTGAAGATTGCGCCTAGGAACGATCCCAAGCACGGCGAGCTTAAATGGATCGTCGAGGACGACGGCACGATTCGCGGCTGGAACGCACAGAACGCGATTGAGATCGCCGTGACGCCCAGCCTGCGCGGCGGCAAGGCGAGCTGGACCTGCAAGGGCTACCCGAACGACGCCATGCCCGCGTCCTGCGGAGGCAGCTGAGCGGCAATGATCCCGGCTGTGGCGGCGCTCCGCTCGAGCCTGCTTGCCTCCGGCTGTGCATTTCTACTGGCACTGGCGGGATGCTCCGGCTTGCAGGGCGACGCCGGGCGGCCGAACAAGGTGGTCTACCACTTCAGCGACGGGCTCGAGCAGGCCTCGGCGGGCCTGCAGTACATGCGCAATCAGCTCGAAGCGGACCCGACGGTCGTGATCGTGGCCGTCGCGCACGCGCGCGGCGTCGATTTCCTGATGAACGGCGCGAAGGACAGGAACGGCAACAAGTACGAAGACGTCGTCGAACGCCTGGCGCTTGGCGGCGTGCGCTTCGAGGTCTGCGAGATCACGTTGCGCGAGCGCAATCTGTCGCGAGACAGGTTCATCGACTACGCGAGCTTCGTACCCTCGGGCGTCGCCGAGATCACTCGGCTGCAGCAACGCGAAGGCTTCGCGTACCTCAAGCCCTAGCTCTTGCGCTGCACGGCGGTCAGGATGCCCTGCACAATCGCCGCCGGCGGCGGGGGGCAGCCAGGCACCGCGACATCGACCGGAATCACCTTCGCGATGCGGCCGCAGCTGGCATAGCCCTCGCCGAAGATTCCGCCGGTGCAGCCGCAATCGCCGACCGCCACCACCAACTTGGGTTCCGGCACGGCGTTGTAGGTCCGACGCAGCGCCTCCTGCATGTTGCGCGACACCGGACCGGTCACGAGCAGCATGTCGGCATGCCGTGGGCTGGCGACGAAACGAATTCCCAGCCCTTCGATGTTGTAGTAAGGATTGCTGATCCCGTGAATCTCGAGCTCGCATCCGTTGCACGATCCGGCGTCGACGTGGCGGATGGCGAGCGCGCGCCCGAGAAGACGCAGCACTTCGTCGTTCAAGCGGCCGGTGATCTGGCGCAGCGCCTCGTCCGGTAGCGGCGCCGCCTCGGTGCTGATCCCAACCCTCGCGATCTGGCGCAGAAGCTTGTGCATCGTCAGAGGTCCTGCCCTGCATAAGAAAGGTTGAATGACTTGTTGATGAGCGGGAAGTCCGGGACGATGTTGCCCAGGATGGCGTGCTCTAGCGCAGGCCAGTTCTGCCACGACGGGTCGTGCGGGTGGCAGCGGCGCACGGTTCCGCCGGCGCCCGCCTCGAGCGCCACGAACACCTCGCCCCGCCAGCCCTCTATCCAGCCGAATCCCAGCGAGCCGGCCGCAACGGTGGGCAACGGAGCACGGCAGTCTCCCAGCGGCAGCCGGCGCAGGATTCGACGCTCGAGCCTGAGGGACTCGAGGGCCTCCTCGAAGCGCACGTTCACACGCGCCGCGACGTCACCATGCCGACGGGTGCACATGCGCGGCTCGAGCGCGTCGTACGGCGCGTGGGCCGGATATACGCGGGCGTCGAGCGCCAGGCCGCTCGCGCGCGCTGCCAGCCCGACGACCCCGAGCAAGGCGGCGGTCTCGGCGGTGAGCTTCCCGCAGGCGACGAAGCGATCCTGAAGCCCTGCATGATCGTCGTAAATCGCGCGTAGCCGCCGTATGTCGCGCTCGAGGCGGTCAGCCTCCTCCAGCAGCACGGCCGTCGCAGCCGTGTCGACGTCGATCGCAACACCTCCCGGAACGACCCGGTCCATCAGGTAGCGGTGACCGAAGACCCGAGCGTTGGTGCGCAGCAGATCCTCCTTGAGCCGCGAGAACTGGGCCAGCCCGAACGCGAGACCCCCGTCGTTGCCGAGATAGCCCAGGTCCCCGAGATGGTTGGCGATGCGTTCACGCTCGAGCAGCAGCGCCCGCAGCAACAGCGCCCGCTCGCTAGGCACTGCCCCGGCCATAGATTCCAGCGCCATGGCGTATGCCCACGCGTAGGCAACAGTGCTGTCGCCGGAAACCCGCCCTGCCAGCCGGATCGCCTCCTCGAGCCCCATCTCCTCGAAGCGCTTCTCGATACCCTTGTGCTTGTAACCGAGGCGCTCCTCGAGCCTGAGGACGCGCTCCCCCACTACTGAGAAGCGAAAATGCCCGGGCTCGATCGTGCCGGCGTGCACCGGCCCGACCGGGATTTCGTGTACGCCGTCGCCCTCGACGGGAACGAAGGCGTAGCGGTCTTCGCCGGCAGGCCAGACTGTGGCCATGGCGATGTCGCGCCGCAGGGGGAATACGTCTGCGGGCCAAGCGGCGTGCCGCAGCCAGCCCCGCTCGTCGGCCGGTTGCCCGCCTGCGGCGACGGCGCGCACGCCGACGAGGTCATAGATCGCGCGCTGCATGCGTGCCGCGCACGAAAATAGATCGGAAAGGTCCGGGAAAGTCGTGGCGCCTTCGGGCAGGAGCAGCTCGAGGCAGACCAGACCTTCGTAGCACACCAGCAGTGCGCGCACTCGGGAGCCGCCGCCGAGCTGGCGCTCGTCGCTTGCCCAGAGGGCACCCAGCCTTGCGCCGGCGGCGGCAGCCGCCTCGGTCGCGCCGCGCCAGCCCTGCGCGTCGACCTCGGCGCGCCAAGCCGGCGCTGCGCCGGGAAGCGGAGTCAACTGAAGTCCAGGTATCGCCGGCGCCATGGCTATCCGATCAGGCGGGCTGCCTGCCGGTACCAGTCGGCAAGGTAGGGCGGCATGTACAGACCGAGCAGCAGCACGATCGCCAGGTGAGCGAATACCGGCACCAGCGCCGGCGGGTGCGGCAGGCGCCTGGCGGTCGTGTCGCCGAACACCATCGGCTGCACCTTGCCGAAGATGGCCGCGAATGCCACGCCCAGGGCGCCGAGCAGAATCGGTGCGGCCCAGGGATGCAATGCAATCGCTTGCGTGAGGATCAGGAACTCGCTGGCGAAGACACCGAAGGGCGGCATACCGAGAATCGCAACCGTCCCGAGCATCAGGCCCCAGCCGACGGTCGGACTGACCCGGATCAAGCCGCGAATGTTCTCCATCAACTGAGTGCCGGTTTTTTGCGCGGCGTGGCCCACGGCGAAGAAGATCGCGCTCTTGGTGAGCGAATGCACGGTCATGTGCAATAGGCCGGCGAAGCTCGCCACCGGCCCACCCATGCCGAAGGCGAAGGTGACCAGCCCCATGTGCTCGATCGACGAGTAGGCGAACATGCGCTTGATGTCGCGCTGGCGCGAAAGGAAGAACGCCGCCACGACCACCGACAGCAGGCCGAATCCCATCATCAGCAGGCTCGCGAACGGCTTGCTGCCTACGCCGAGCAATGAGCCGTCGGTGATCACTTTGCAGCGGATCAGCGCATACAGCGCGACGTTGAGTAGCAGGCCGGAGAGGACCGCCGAGACCGGCGTCGGACCTTCGGCGTGTGCGTCGGGCAGCCAGTTGTGCAGCGGCACCAACCCGACCTTGGTGCCGTAACCCACCAGCAGGAACACAAAAGCGATCGACATCACCGTCGGCTCGAGACTCCCCTTTACGGCGTCAAGGTGCGTCCAGAGAAGGGAATTGACCCCTGGGCCGAGCACTTTTGCGGCGGCGAAGTACATGAGGATCGTGCCGAACAACGCCTGCGCGATGCCGACTCCGCAGAGGATGAAGTATTTCCACGCCGCCTCGAGCGAGGCATGGGTACGGTACAGCGCGACCAGTAGCACCGTGGTAAGCGTCGCCGCCTCCATCGCCACCCACATGATGCCGAGATTGTTGGTGGTGAGGACCAGCAGCATGGTGAAGCTGAACATCTGATACATGCTGTGATAAAGGCGCAAACCCGCCGCCGAAACCCGTCCATGATCGCGCTCGATACGCATGTACGGACGCGAAAAGAGCGCCGTGGTCATGGCTACGAAGGCCGTAAGCGTGACCAGGAAGACGTTCAGGGAGTCGACGAACAACTGCTGCTGCAGCACGCGCAGTGGTCCGTGCTCGATGACGCGCGTGGTGAGCGCCGCCGCGGCGAGGAAGGTCAACCCGCTGAATGCGGCGTTGATATCGCCCGCGCGTTCGCGGTGGCCGTACAGAGCGAGGACCACCGCGCCCAAGAGCGGTGACCCCAGCAGCACGATCATCTCCACCATCAGTGTTCCTTGAGCTTTTCGAGGTGACGGGTGTCGAGCGAGTCGAAGCGTTCGCGGATCTCGAAGATGAAGATGCCGAGAATCAGCGCGCCGACCAGAACATCGAGCGCGACGCCGAGTTCGACCACCATCGGCATGCCGTAGACCGCTCCGGTGGCCGCGAAAAACAGGCCGTTCTCCATGGCGAGGAAGCCGATTACCTGCGGGATCGCCTTGGAACGCGTGATCATCATCAGGAACGAGAGCAGCACGCTAGCGAGCGCGATGCCGAGTGTCGAGCGCGTGACGGTGCCGGCGAGTGCGGAAATGGGCAGCGCGAGGTTGAATGCCAGCACCACCAGTACGATGCCGACCAGCATGGTCGTTGGGATGTTGATCAGCGTCTCGACGTCCCACTTCACCTTGAGTCGTCTGATCAGGCGGTGCAGGATCCATGGTAGGAGCAGCACCTTGAGCGCCAGGGTCAGCAGCGCCGACCAGTAGAGATGGTGCTGCCCGGTAACCGCGCCCACCAGGCTCGTGGTGAGAAATAGCACGAACCCCTGCGCGGCGAACAGGTTGATCAGCGACAGCATGCGGCGCTGCGCGAGCATCGCGAACGCGAGCAGCAGCAGCACCGCCGCGAACAGGTTGATCAGCTGTGGGCCGTAATGCTCCAGCATGTCAGGCTTCCAACAGCACGTGCACCAGCATTGCGAGCACCGCGAATACGAACGCCGTACCGAGGAATTCGGGCGCCCGGAAAATACGCAACTTCGCACTCAGCGTCTCGATCAAGGCCAGGGCCGCGCCGCCGAGCGCGAGCTTCACCAGCAGCGCCGGCAGGGCCAGGACGATGCCGAGCCAGTCGCCGCCTTGCGCGACGCCGAACGGAAAGAAAACCGCCAGGCCCATGCACGAATAGACGAACAGCTTGAGGCTCGCCGCCCATTCGATCATCGCCAGATGGCGCCCGGAATACTCGAGCACCATCGCCTCATGGATCATGGTCAGCTCGAGATGCGTGGCCGGATTGTCCACGGGGATGCGCGCGTTTTCCGCCAGCGAGACCATGGTGAAGGCCACCCCCGCGAACGCCATGCTCGGGTAGATCACGAATTCCTTGTGCGCGAGTGTCTCAACGATCGTCGAAAGCGAGGTGGAACCGGAGATGAGCGATGCGGTGAACAGCACCATTAGCAGCGCCGGCTCGGCAAGAAAACCGACCATCATTTCACGACGGGCGCCGAGCGAGCCGAACGCGGTGCCCACGTCCATGCCGGCAAGCGCGATGAACAGCCGCGCCAGCGCGAGCATGCCAACCAGCGCGATGGCATCGGCCGCTTGATTGAGAGGCAGTCCGGTATCGAGCGTCGGCACGATCGCCGCGGCGAGCGCCAGGCTGCCGAAGATAAGGTATGGCGCGATGCGGAACAGCGGGCTCGCGTTGTGCGCGAGCACCACCTCCTTCTGGAACAGCTTATTGAGCGTTCTGTAGGGTTGCAGGAGTCCCGGCGCGCTCTTGTTCTGCAGCCAGGCGCGGCACTGGTTGACCCAACCCGTGAGCAGCGGGGCGAGCAGCACCGCAAGCACGACCTCGGCGAATTGGGCGGCGATCCCGGCGAGGTCGATCATTGAACCAGGAACAGAAGCAACAGCAATGTGCCGAAGCTGTACATGAGGTACACCGAGATACGCCCGCGTTGCAGCACGGTGACCAGAAACGTGAGCCTGTCGACGCCGCGCGCGAGCGGCAGATAGAGCCAGCTCCAGAGCCGGTCCTCGACCACCTCGCGGTAGCGCGGCCGCGCGTCAAATGGCGTCGGCACCGATTGCTCGACACGGAAGAACGGCTCGAACACGTGGCGCACCGGCTGGCCGAAGCCCTCGGCGGTGTCCTGCATGCGCGCGTCGAGGCGCGGAAAGCCGCAATCCCAGGGGCCCGTGCGGCGCACACGGCCGTGGTAAAAGGCGCGCACCGTAAACCATGCCAGCGCGACCAGGAGCGCGGTCAGCACGAAAATCAGCAGCGGACTGTAGCTCGCGCGCTGCGGGTCGATCGGTGCCAGGAACACCCACCCATGGGCCAGGCTGGCGATGCCATGCCCGGCCAACGCGCGCGTGATCGGGTCGAGCATTCCTATCACCGTTGCGGGCACCAGCCCGAGGACGACACAGGCGGCGGCGAGCAGCAGCAGGCCGACGCGCTCCCAGGGCCCGGCATCGTGGGCATCCGCGAGCTTCGCTTCGCGAGGCTGTCCTAGGAACACCACGCCGTAGAACTTGACCATCACGTAGCCGGACAGCGCGGCGGTGAGCGCGATCGAGGCCGCAGCGATCGGCACCAGCATGTTGAGGTAGGAGTGCGGCAAGGTCGGGCTGAACAGGAACGCCTGCAGCAGCAGCCACTCGGACGCGAAGCCGTTGAGCGGCGGCAGCCCGGCGATCGCCACCGTGCCAATGAGCGCGGTCCACGCCACCCAGGGCATGCTGTGGATCAGCCCCCCGAGGCGTCCGAGGCTGCGCTCGCGCGTCGCGTGCAACACTGAGCCCGTGGCCAGAAACAGAAGGCTCTTGAAGAACGCGTGGTTGAGGCAGTGGTACAGGGTCGCCGTGAGCGAGAGCGCGGCGAGCGCGTTCATGCCGAAGCCGCGGAACAGGATCGTCAGGCCGAACCCGGCCACGATCAGGCCCAGGTTCTCGATCGAGGAATAGGCGAGCAGGCGCTTCATGTCCGTCTGCACCGCCGCATAGATCGCGCCGAACAGCGCAGAGACGAGCCCCGCGGCGAGCGCCACAACGCCCCACCACCAGATCGGAAAGCCGATCAGATCGAACGTGACCCGCAGCATGCCGTAGACCGCCGTCTTCAGCATCACGGCGCTCATCAGCGCCGAAACCGGGGAAGGCGCCGCCGGATGCGCCTCGGGCAACCATGCGTGCAGCGGCACGATCCCGGCCTTGGCTCCGAATCCGATCAGCGCCAGCATGAACGCGGTCGTGGCCCAGCCCGCGGACGGGGCCATCTCGCGCATCGCCTGGAAGGTGTAGTTTCCGCTGCCGCTTTGCAGCGCGCCGAAACACATCAGGATCGCGATTGCGCCGAGGTGCGCGAGCAGCAGGTACAGATAGCCCGCGCGCCGAATCTCCGCGTGGCGGTGGTCGCTGGTGACGAGGAAGAACGACGACAGCGCCATCGATTCCCAGCCGACCATGAAGAAATAGGCATCGTCGGCAACCAGCACCAGCGCCATGCTCGCGAGGAAGGCGTGGTAGTAAAGACCCTGCAGGCCGGGGGGCGTGCCTTCGCCCCGCCGGAAATAACCGCACGCGAATACCGAGACGGCGGCAGCGACCGCGCCGAGAATCAGCAGAAAAAATGCCGAGAGCGAATCGAGGCGTGCGTGGAACGGCAGGTCTGGCAGCCCGAGCGGCAGGATGCGCACCGCCGGCGGGTCGAACATCGCCGAGAGCGCCACCGCGGCGAGCGCCAGGCCGACGAGCGCGCCGGCGGGAAAAAGGACACGGCTCGCGAGCCGTATGCTCGCGGGCGCGACGAGTCCGCACAGTCCTATCGCCAGCCAGGCGGCGGCCAGCGCGAGTGTCGCGTCAAGCGGGCTGAGGTGCACGAAGTGATTCTGCCGGGGATGGCGCGATTCTAACCGCGCGCACTATTCGCCGCGCTTTCCTTTCACGATGCCGCGCGCGACGAGCGCGCCGAGGACACCTGCCCCGGCCACCAGCAGCCAGTCGCGCCGCCGCCAGCCACGGCGCGCAGGCTTTGGGACCGAGCGCAGCATCTGCGTGGCGGTCAGCGTCTGCTCCCCGACATTCGCGGCATTCGTGTCCGGCTCCAACCCGGTGAGCGCCGCGAGATGCTGCGTTGCCTCGCTGGAATCGAAGCTGCGCAACATGCCGCGGGAGGGAGTGTCGGCGGCCGGGACCGTGTCCACGTCCGCATGCCGCGTGCGGTCGAAGGTTCGTTCGAGGACGCTCGCCCTGGCATCGTCGCTCACCATAGCGGCTTGCGGGCCGGTCGAGAACGCCGACGCGGGTCGCTGCGGTGCAGGCGGTACCCCCTCGCGCGCGGCGAGCTGGCGCTCGCATTCGTGCAGATCCTGCGCCAGCTCGGCAGCGCTCTGATAGCGCTCGTCGAGGGACTTGGCCAGCATTTTGGCGACAATGTAGTCGAGCACCTCGGGAACGTCAAAATTGACCACGCTCGGCGCGGGCGGCGCGAGGTTGACGATCTGGTACATGAGCGCCGTGACGTTCTCGCCACCGAACGGCGCCGATCCGGCGAGCATTTCGTACAGGATGATTCCCAGAGAGAAGACGTCCGAGCGGACGTCGGCGCGCTTGCCGAGCACCTGCTCGGGCGACATGTACTTCGGCGAGCCGAGCATCATGCCAGTCTGGGTCAGCGACTCGGAGGCACGCATGCGTGCAATGCCGAAGTCGGTGATCTTCACCGCGCCATTGGACATGATCATGATGTTGGGCGGCTTGACGTCGCGGTGCACGATGCCGCGCTGGTGCGCGTAGGCGAGCCCTTCGGCAACCTGCACCGCGATCGACACGGCCTGCGCGACCGGCAGCGGACGCCCCTCGCCGATGAGCGAGCGCAGCTCGACACCCTCGATGAACTCCATCGCCATATACGCGATCTCGCCGCTCTTGCCGATGTCGTAAATGGTGACGATATTGGGATGGCTGAGCGCCCCCGCTGCCCGAGCCTCCTGGTAGAAGCGCCTCTCGTAGTTCTCGATGCCGTCGCGCTCGAGCGCCATGTTGATCGTCTTGACGGCAACTGATCGCTCGAGCAGCGGGTCGGTGGCCTTGTACACCACGCCCATCGCACCGCGGCCGAGCTCGGAGACGATCTTGTAGCGGCCGAGCGACGGCGTTTCCACGGCGAGCCCGGTCCCCTCGGGCGGCTTCAATGCCCGGCCTTCACCGAGCGGAATACCGGGCCCCAGATGGGATGGCCCGCCTCGGCCGCGTCGAGCTGCATCGATGGATCGATGTCGAGCGCAGCACGGAACTCGTCGCGGCAAAGATTCTCGCGCCCGGCGGCACAATCGATGAAGGCGAGGTACTTGTGCGCCTTCACGCGATCCTGCTTGGACAGCCCCTGCTCGAGCGCCTGCTGCAGGCTCCTCGCCGATTGCACATAGTTGCCGTCCTCGTAGAGCCGGACGCCCTTCGCGAGCGCCGGCTCTCCCTTGTACTCGAACACTTCCTTGATCGAGCGCTGGATGTCGCGCATCGGCTCGGACTGGCACGCCGCGAGCAGCGGCAGCGCCATCAAGGCAAATACTAATCGGGCCATCCCCACTCCCTCTCCCTGCTGCGTCCCGCCCGGCGATCGCTGCGCCATTCAGCGGAATCTGTGGCGGAGCCGGACCGACTCGCCGGACCGTACGGTGATGTTCTCGACCCGGGTCGGGAACGTGGTGTTGCGTATTTCAACGGTGTGCTTCCCCGGCGGCAGCTCCAACTCGCGCAGTGGCGGGCTGACCCCCCGGTTCGCACCGTCGACAACGACCTCCCCCCATGGGCTGATCGCAAGCTGAATCGTACCGGAGGCCGGGGCGAACGCGGTTGACGTGTGCGACTCGGCGGAGGCTGGGGCCGTCTGGCGCCCGGCCGGCTTGGTCGGCTTGTGGCCTGCGACCGGTGCCGCCGGGGGGGGCGCTGCCGCGGGGGCGGCCTTTGCCGCGGGCGGCGTTGGCTCCCGGCTTGCCGGAACTGCAGGCGGCGGCGCAGCGGCGGCAGGTGCGGCCGATGTTTGCGGCGGCGGTGTCTCGCGCGTGGGTTCAGGGGTCGGGCCGGGCGCTGCGGCGCTGGCGGAGGCGGTCGTATCGGTCAGTGGCTGTTGCGCGTCCCGCGGAGCCGGCTGGCGCTCGAGGTTGGTCCGCAGCGCGATGCCCGATCCGGCGAACAGCAGAAACACCATCGGGGCGACGGCCAGCGCCGCGCGGTGCAGCCCGAGCGGGCCCGGCAGCGAGAACCAGCCGCTCTTGCCGTGCGTGCGGTGCACCCGAGTGATGGTCTCCTCGACGCGGCGCGATGCCGTGGCGCCGGAGATTACGGCATACACCTCGTGCTCGCGCACATGCTTGTCGGTGCGCAGCCCAGCATGCGTGAAAAGCTTCGTGTAGTCGCGCGACAGGCGCGATACCACTTCGTAGAAGGAGCGCGACACCAGCAACTGGCCGGGGTAAGCAAAGCCCATTACGCGCTGCGCGACATTGATACCGTCGCCGATGATGTTCATTTGCCCATTCAGGTCCTTCAGCAGCCGTACCGGTCCCAGGTTGACCCCGATGCGAACCGGCAGCGAGCCGATGGAATCGCGGATCGACATCGCCGTGAACAGCGCGTCCTCGGGATCGCCGAGGAAAGTGATCGCGGCGCCATCGCCCGTGTCGAGAATGATGCGGTCGCGTGGGGGCACCTGCGCGACAGCGTCGGCGAGGATACCGTTGAATGCCTGCTTAAGCTGCAGCTGCTCGCTTACCGGCTTCTTGGAATACTCGACGATATCCAGAAACACTATGCAGCAAACCAGCGTGCGGCTGGATGTTTCCATCAATCAGGATCGCCCCGATGCGGCCCGGAAGGCCGCGACGCGTTCATTTTACGCGCATGCCCGCTTTTGCTCCTGCGTCAGGCGCGACCAGGAAGATGCCGGGTTCCTCGCCCGATGCGGCGAGCACCATGCCTTCGGACACGCCAAAGCGCATTTTTCGCGGCGCGAGGTTCGCGACCATGACGATATAGCGCCCTTTCAGCGATTCCGGGGCATAGGCCGACTTGATCCCGGCAAGCACGGTGCGGGTATCGGTCCCGATGTCGAGCGTGAGCTTGACCAGCTTGTCGGCACCTTCGACCGGTTCGGCGTCGACGATGCGCGCTACGCGAAGGTCGATTCTGCCGAATTCCTCGATCGAGATGGTTTCGCTCATGGCACCCTCCTTGACGGCGTGTTGCTGATGCTCGGCATGACGTTGTTGTGAGTGGGGCTGGGCCGCCGGCTGCAGGCTTTCGACGTTGGCCTGCACCAGCGTCGCGATCGACTTGCCGTCGAGCCGCGTCGTCAGGTGCTCGTACGCGTTGATACGCGTCGGACGCCGCGACAGGGCGTCCCAATCGAGGCGCGGCGTTCCGAGGAACGCCGCGGCCTTCTGCGCCAGCGACGGCAGCACCGGCTTGAGCATGATGGTCAGGCGGTAGAAGGCGCAGATCGCCTCGCTGCAGACGCGCTGCAGCCGCTCGCGCGCTTCCGGGCGCTTGGCGAGATCCCAGGGCTTGTTGGAATCGACGTACTGGTTGACCTTGTCGGCGTAGGCCATCGCGGTGCGTATGGCCCTGCTGTATTCGCGCCGATCGTAGGCCTCGGACACTTCGCGCGCAGTTTGCGCGGCGGCAGCCGCCGGCGCCTCCTCGCTTGCGGCCTGGGCAAGCTCCCCGCCGAAGTGCTTGAGCAGAAAACTCGATGCGCGGCTTGCGATGTTCACGTACTTGCCGACCAGGTCGCTGTTCACGCGCGCGACGAAATCCTCGAGATTGAGGTCGATGTCTTCCATAGTCGGCCCGAGCTTGGCCGCGTAGTAGTAGCGCAGCCACTCAGGATTGAGCCCCAGCCGCAGGTAGCTCTCGGCGGTGATGAAGGTGCCGCGGCTCTTCGACATCTTCTCGCCGTTTACCGTGAGAAAGCCGTGCGCGAAGATCTTCGAGGGGGTGCGGTAGCCCGCGTGCTCGAGCATCGCCGGCCAGAACAGCGCGTGGAAATAAAGTATGTCCTTGCCGATGAAATGCACCATCTCGGTATCGGCGCCGGGGCGTAGGAAATCGTCCTGCGCCAGCGCTGCGCCCTCGGCGCGCCGACGCGTCACGTAATTGGCGAAGCTGGCGAAGTAGCCCACCGGGGCGTCGAGCCAGACGTAGAAGAATTTCTCGCCGCCGGTGCCCGGGATCGGGAAGCCGAAGTACGGCGGGTCGCGCGAGATGTCCCAGTCGGCGAGGCGGTTATCGCCCGGTTCGCCCAGCCACTCCTTCATCTTGTTGGCCGCCTCGGGCTGCAGGCGCCCCTCTGCCTGGGTGAAGCGGCGCAGGAAGTTCTCGCAGCGCTCCTCCGACAGTCGAAAGAAGTGATGCTCCGACGCACGCCGCTCGGGTTTCGCTCCCGAAACCACCGAATAGGGATTTTTCAGGTCAGTGGGCGCATAAGTGGAGCCACAGACTTCGCAGGAATCGCCGTACTGGTCGCGCGCGCCGCATTTCGGGCACTCGCCCTTGATGTAGCGATCCGGCAGAAACATCTGCTTCACCGGATCGTAGAATTGCTCCACCGAGCGGATCGCGATCAAGTCGCGCTTCCTGAGCTCGGCATAGATGTCCTCGCAGAAGGCCCGGTTTTCGGGCGAATCCGTGCTGTAGTAGTTGTCGAAGCCGACGTGAAAGCCGTCGAAATCGCGCTTGTGCTCGTGCCAGACGCGCTCGATCAGCT
>Ga0316628_100000334_pt1 | contig 29223 bp, 32 predicted proteins | sample OWC_Aug_M2_C1_D5_FD_207648 | JGI IMG/M metagenome (GOLD analysis project Ga0316628, IMG submission 207648) | Wetland soil microbial communities from Old Woman Creek delta, Ohio, United States - OWC_Aug_M2_C1_D5_C | ecosystem: Environmental > Terrestrial > Soil > Wetlands | place: USA: Ohio...
GCCAGCCCTCGAGGAACTCGAGCACGCGAAAGCGCGACTGGCCCTGGACTACGAGGTGGTGCGCGCCTTCCGGCGCGGTGACGTAGCGCACGATCTGGCCCGCGGTGCCGACCCAGTACAGATCGCCCGGATCCACTTTGTCCTTGGCTGGGTCGCGCTGCAGCAGAAAGCCAACCTGGCGCTCGGCGCGCGCGGCTTCCTGCGCCGCGGCCACCGAGCGCTCGCGGCCGATGGTGACCGGAGCGATGATTCCGGGAAACAGCACCGTGTTGCGCATCGGAACAAGGGCGAGCGCGTCCTCCGGCAGCGGCTTCAACGCGCCGTTGGGCTGCTTTGGCTGCGGCGCGGCGCCGGGGCCTTCCGCGGCGGACAGCATCTTGTGGAACTTCGGCCAGAGGTTCATGCAGCCTCCATGCGTTTCGCCAACGTGAGCGTGAGACAACCGTCCTGCAGGATCCTGCCGCTCAGCTCGAGCGCCTGCATCGGCAGCGCGATGCGGCGCTCGAAGCGACCGTAGGGAATCTCGACGCGGCGGATGCGCGCGCCGCCTTCACGCGCGGGAAACGCGCGCAACGCGGAGATCGTGACCCCGCCCGCGTCCACGCCGATGGTGACCGCGTCGGCCGGCACGCCCGGCAGCGCCACGTGGATCACGACCGCGTCCGCGGTCTCGACCACGTCGATCGGCGGCTCCCAGGACGGTGCCTGTGCGCGGGCCGACTCGAGCCGGAAGAATTGGCGCTGCAGGCGGTCGGCCTGCTCCAGGAGCGACAGGGCCTCGCCCCACATCAGGCTACGTAAGTCGCGCGATTTCATGGTCGCTAGATGGCGCCCGAACCCTCCGGATTCAAGGGAGCCCCGAAAAGCGCTACGGCGTCAGCGTGTTACGCCGCTTACGCGTAGGAGCGTAGCCGCTCCGCGATCTCCCGCAGGGGCCCGATGCCGCTCGCCTCGGCGCGCCGGCACCAGTCCTGCAGCTGCCTGACGAGCTGCTCGCGGGTAGCCGAAGAGCGCCCCCATACCGCCGCGAGGTCGCGGCGCATCGCGACCATGGTCTGCAGCACGCCCGACCTCGGCAGCAGCTCGGCAAGCGCCTTGCGCTCAGCCTCGCGCAGCGTCCTTTCGTCGCGATCGAGCCAGCCCCCGAGAGGCTCGAGCATGCGCGCGTCCTCGGGCGCGCGCGCGCGCAGCTTGCGCAGCTCCTCGGCATAGGCGCGCTTCAGCGAGCCCGCGTACTTCGCCAGCACGTCGTAGCGGTTGGCGATCACCGCTTGCAGGGTGAGTGGATCGACCGCCGGCTTGGGCGCGGCGAGGCGCGGCGTCGGCGCGACGTGCTTGACCTTCGCCAGCCCGGCAAGCTCGAGCATGCGGATGTACGCCCAGCCTATGTCGAGCTCGTACCATTTGCGGGAGAGTTTGGCCGAGGTCGGATAGGCGTGGTGGTTGTTGTGCAGCTCCTCGCCGCCGATCAGCACGCCCAAGGGCACGATGTTGGTGCTCCAGTCCGGAGTCGGCCAGTTGCGGTAGCCCCAGTAGTGGCCGATGCCGTTGATGACGCCCGCCGCCCAGAACGGAATCCACACGATCTGGGTAAGCAGGATCAAGGCCCCCGGCACGGCGCCGAACAGCACGATGTCGACCGCGCCCGTCATGACGATGCCGACGACCTGGAACCTGGAATACACATGGCGCTCGAGCCAGTCGTCGGGCGTGCCGTGGCCGTAACGCTCGAGCGTCTCGTGATTGCGCGCTTCCGTGACGTAGAGGAACACCCCGAGCCAGAGCACGCGGTTGATGCCGAAGACCTGCGGGCTGTGCGGGTCCTCCGGCGTGTCGCACTTGGCGTGGTGCTTGCGGTGCACGGCGGCCCATTCCTTGGTGACCATGCCGGTAGTCATCCACAGCCACAGCCTGAAGAAATGGCTCACCAGCGGATGCAGATCGAGCGCGTGGTGCGCCTGGTGGCGATGCAGGAACACCGTGACCGCGACGATCGTGACGTGGGTCAGCGCCAGCGCGACCAATGCGTACCCCCACCACGGCAGGTCGAACACCCCCAGGAACAGTAGCGAGTCCATGGCCCCTCCCATCGCCATTTTTGTTAGGCTAGCCTGCGGGCCGGGAGGGAATATTGATCCAACTCAAGGAGCGCGCCGCGGGCGCCGTCGTACTCCGCCGCACCGATCGCGGCGTGCGGCTGCTCGTTCTGCGCGCCTACCGCAACTGGGACTTCCCGAAGGGCATGGTGGAGCCCGGCGAGAGCGAACTCGACGCCGCCAGGCGCGAAGTCGCCGAGGAGACCGGGCTCGCCGACCTGGACTTCCCGTTCGGCGATGTGCATTGCGAAACCTTGCCTTATGCGCTCGGCAAGGTGGCGCGCTACTACCTCGCCGAAACGGAGCAGCAGGCGATCGAGCTGCCGGTGTCGCCGGAGCTCGGGCGGCCCGAGCACCACGAGTGGCGCTGGGTCAGCTTCGACGAGGCCGAGGAGCTGCTGCCGCCGCGCCTCGCGCGGGTGCTCGACTGGGCGCGCGCGACCGTCGCCGGCGGCGGCAGCGCTAGAAATTGAACGCGTTCGTCAGGTCGCCGGCCTTCTCGCGCACCCCCGGCAGCGGCTCGAGGCCGAAGCGTTCGGTGATGAATTTCAGGATCGAGGTCGTGTCGTAGGGCGTCTTGTCGACGAAGCCGTGTTTCGCGAACGGCGAGACGATGATCGCCGGGATGCGCGTCCCCGGCCCCCAGCGGTCGCTCCAGCCGGGGCCAGAAGGAGGAGGGATGTGGTCCCAGAAGCCGCCGTTCTCGTCGTAGGTCACGATCACGGCCATGTGCGGCCACTGCGGGCTCTTGACGAGCCTGTGCAGGAGCATGTCGATGTGCTCGTCGCCGCTCATCAGGTCGGTATAGCTCGGGTGCTCGGTATAACGCCCCGCGGGCTTGTAGAACGTCACCTGCGGCAGCGTGCCGCGGTCGATCGCGGCGACGAAGTCGGTTTCGTCCTTGAGGTGCTCGGCGCGGTCGCGCGTGCCCGGCGCAAAGCGCGCATAGTAGTTGAACGGCTGGTGGTGCGGCTGGAAGATCGGGCTGTCGGCGTCATGGTTGTAGATCACCGCGCGTTTTTTCTTCGGGTCGCTGCGGCCGTCGGCGAGCGCCAGGTTCCACGCGCCCGCGTACCACGCCCAGCTCACGCCTTTCGCGGACAGCGTATCGCCGACGGTCTTCGCGGTGAGCGGCGGCGACGGGTGGCGCGCCGGATCGGCATAGTCGCGGTCGCCGCCCGCAGCGGGCGGAAAGCCGCTCGGTTGGTAAGGAGGCTGCGTGGTATTGACCAGGAAGCCGTCGGGCGAGACGCGGCTCGGGCCTACCTCGACCGGTCCGTCGAGCACCGACCTCGGCGAGCCGGGCTTCTTCAGCAGCCTGCCCTCGGAGTCGAGCGCGGCGCGGTCCTTGGCGGGCGCGTTGGGGTCGAACGGCGTGCAGGCGCAGATCAGATACTGGTGGTTGAGGAACGAGCCGCCGAACGCCCCCATGAAGAAGTGGTCCGCGAGCGTGTACTCGCGCGCCCAGTTCCACAGCTTCAGCCGCGAGCCGTCGAAGTACCCCATCACCCAGGCGCCGACGTTGGCCATGGCGACGAACATGTCGTTCTTGCCGCCGTCGATCTGCTCGCGGTTCTGGTAGTACAGGTGCCAGGGGCTCGGCAGCACCGTGTCGAGCCGGCCGTTGATCGGCGGCGCGTCGATGCGAAACGGCCCGTTCGGCAGTCCCGCGGTCGGGAAGCGCGGATCGGGCTTGCCGTGCGTGTACACCGGCGGCAGGTGCGGCAGCGGCCGGCCGTCGTGGTCGACCTGCGTTTTTTGCTCCGCGGTTGCGTCGGCGATGCCCTCGGCGCCCGGGAACATGCCGTAGAGGTGGTCGAAGCTGCGGTTCTCGGCGTAGATCACGACCACGTTCTGGATCTTCCCGAGGTCCCCCGTGCCGGCCGGCTGGCCGGCGCAGCCGGCGACGAGCGCCGCCGCGATGCAAGCGAGGATCGCCGCCCTCACCCTGCTCAATCGTTTCATTTTCTCCCCCCGGTTGGTCGTGAAAAGATACACCAACGCGTGGCGCTCAGGCAGGCGCGACCGCTTCGCGGTACGCGTGCCAGGCGCCGTGGCCGATCAGCGGCAGCGCCAGCACCAGCCCGAGGTGCCACGTGGCGAAGCCGAGCGCGGTGAGCGCGACGATCATCGCCGCCCACAGCATCATGGGCGCGAAGTTCCTGCGCAGCACGTTGAAGCTGACGATCATTGCCGAGATCACGTCCATGTTCTGGCGATCCAGCAGCATCGGCAGCGACACGGCCGAGGTGGCGAACACCAGCAGCGCGAGCCCCGAGCCCGCCGCGGCATAGGCGAGCACGAACAGCCACGCTTCCGGCGAGCGGGCGAGCTGCGCGGCGAAGTCGGCGGCGCTCGGCACGCCGTCGGGGAAGAACAGCGCCACCATGACCACCGAGACCCGTATCCACACCGCCAGCGATAGCGTCAGGATCAGCGCGTAGAAGCCTATCGCCGGGGCGTTGGCGCGCCACGCGGTGAGCGTCGGCGCAAGGCGCGGGGGCTCGCCCCTCTCGCGCCGGCGGCTGACGTCGTACAGGCCGATCACCAGGAACGGGCCCACCAGCAGGAACCCGGTGGTGAACGCGAGGCCCACCGCGCCGGCGTAGTAGCGCGTGAGCAGGAAACCCATCAGCGCCAGGCACCCGCCGTAGAACAGGCTCGCCGCGGGCGCCGCGCGCAGGTCGGCGAAGGCCTTGCGCAGCCAGCGGCGCGGCGCATCCATGCCGATCGCCCGCACCTGCGGCCAGACGAAGGGCTGCTCGTCGCGCGGAGTGGTGTCGTCGGACATGTCCGCAATCCTAAGCCAGGTTCCGCTTGCCTAGACCGTGGCGAGCCATTCCTCGACGAGCGCAGGGTCGACGCGCATGTCGCGGTGCGCGAGCGTGACGTTCGATTCGACGATCGCGTCGGCGTGGATGTAGGTGAGCTGCGCGCCGGCGAGAAACGCGATCCAGTGCCATAGCGGCACGTGCAGGCCGCGCCAGCTGAACACCCCGACCTTCGCAAAGGGCGCAGCGAAGGCAAGATTGGCGAGCGCCGAGCTGTCCGGGCTGACGATCGCCTCGGCGTGCGCGAACAGGCGCAGCTGCTCGGCCACGCCGAGCGCCTCGGGATAGACGGTGCGAAAGCCGTGCCGCTCGAGCAGCGGCAGGATCTCGGCCTCGTTGCGCACGTGGCGCCGCGGCATGCGGTTGCGCGACAGATAGACGCGCTTGGGCGAGTCGGCGACCGCGGGCGCCGCGTCGAGCAGCCGCTCGCGCAGGAACTGCACCGCGAGCGGCGACAGCAGCTCGCCGCGGTTGAGGAGCGAGGGCGCATAGAGCGTCCGGCAGCGCACCGACGCCCCGGGCGGCACGCGCACCAGGCGCTCTTGCGGGAAGTCGAGCATCGCCAGCAGCTCGAGCGAGGTCGGATACAGGTCGGCCGGCACCAGCGCGGGCACGTCGCGCGCGACGCCGTACCGTTCCACGCTCCAGATGCGCGGCAGGCATTCCATCAGGAAATGGAAGTGGTTGTTCGGCCGCCCGAGCACGATGCAGGGCCCGTCATGCTCGATCGGATCGTGCGGCAGGTCGAGCACGACGCGCGCATCGCTGCTCGCGTACTTGACCTGACCGCCCCCCTTGCGCGGAAACACGTCGGGCGAGGTGACGAAGCCGTCGAGGAACAGGCAGGCGTCGGACGACAGCACGGCGAACTCGGGGCCGAACACCTCGGCTCCGTGGAGCTTGCCGATGAAGATCTCCGGCACCTGCCCGGTGCGCGCGGCCCACAGGCGGCTCTCGGACGCCGGTATCACGCCGGGCTGGGGAACGTTGAGCGACTGCGGCGCCGCGAGGACACGGCATTCGCCGCCGCCGGCGTTCGCCCAGGAGCGGAAGTCCATGATCCACGCCTCGAGCACGCGCCCGCCCGCGGCCTCGCCGAGCGCGGGCCGCTGGCGCACGGCGTCCATGTAGGCCCCGATCGCGGCCTCGGTGTCCCCGCCCTCGAACAGCGCGTGGCCCTCCATGAAGCGTGCCACGGCGCCGGCGGGACCCGCGACGCCGACACGCCGGATGCGCGCCAGCGCGTCCTCCCACTCGCCCAGCTCGACCAGCAGCTTGGCGAGGTCGAGCTGCGCGGCGGCGTCGTTCGGCAACAGGTCGGCATGGCGCCGCATCGGCGCCAGCGCCTCCGACGGCTTGCCGGCCTGCCAGAGCATGAGGCCGAGCATCCTCCAGGGCGCCGCTTGCGCGGGATGCGCGCTCGTCAGGCGCGCGAGCTGGGCGGCCGCTTCGTCGTGGCGCGCCTGGTCGAGCAAGGCCTGCACGAGGATCAGGCCTGCGTCGAACGACCCGGGATCGATCTGCAGCGCCCGCTCGACGAGCTGCACCGCCTGCGCCGGCTTGCCCTGCAGCCGCAGCGCCTCGGCCTCGCGGCACAGCCGCGCGCCATCCGGCTGCACGGCGCGCGTCACGTTCCGTCCAGGAACCGCTTTTCGAGCTCGAGCAGCTCCCGGCTGCGGCGCTTGAGCTTCTTCGCGGGCACGCCGAAATAGATCCACCATGCTTCGCAGCTCTTGGTGACGAGCGAGTGCGCGCCCACCGCGGCGCCCTCCGCGAGCGTGACCCCCGGAAGAATGGTCGAGTTGGCGCCGACGATGACGTGCCGCCCAAACACCACCTTGCCCTTGTGCAGCCGCGGCCGGTAGCGCTGCGGCACCGTGGGATTGGTGAGCGAGTGGCCCGAATAATCGTCGGACTCCGAGTACACCAGCACCCGCGCCGACAGGCCGGAGAAATCCTCCATCACGATGCCCGAGCCGCCGAACAGCGCGCTGTAGCAGCCCAGGTGCACGAAATTCCGGAGCTCGATGCCGCCGCCTCCCGCCAGAACGCAGAAATCATCGATGCGCACGTCGTCGCCGATCGAAATCGCCGCGGGATTGTAGAGGCTCGCCTTGCGGCTGATCGAAACGCGCTTGCCGAGCGACGCGAAGCCGATCGCGCGCAGCTCCGCCTCCGAGAAGAACGACGTGTCGGTCATGAGGTCCCCGCCGCACGCGCCTCGGCGAGCCCGCCGACCACGGTCGCGACCTGCTCGCGCGTCATCTCCTCCCACAGCGGTAGGCTGAGCACGCGCTCGGCGAGCGCGTCGGTCTCGGGCAGCGCGAGGCGCGCGCAGCGCTCGAACGCCGGCTGCCCGTGGCACGGCGGACGGAAGTAGGTCCTGATCTCCACCCCGCGCGCGGCAAGCGAGCGCTGCAGCGCGACGTTCGAGACGCCGGCCGGCGCGAGCAGCGGGAAGAACTGGTGCGCCACCTCGCCGGCCTGCCGCTGCATGGCCCAGCCCCCCGAGCTGAGCCCGTGGCGCGCGAGCTCGTCGCGGTACCAGGCGTAAATCTCGATGCGCCTGCGCTTCTTCGCCGGAAATTCGTCGAGCGTTGCCAGGCCGATCGCCGCGGCGACCTCGGGCAGCTTGGCGTTCAGCCCGGGGCTGGCGCAGATCTTGTCGGGTCCGAAGCCGAAGTTCGCCCCCTCGCGCAGGCGCGCCACCAGCTCGGCATCGGCGCTGTACACCAGGCCGCCTTCGCCGATCCCGAACGCCTTGGTGGCGTGGAAGCTGTACACCACGGCGCCCGCGAAACCGGAGGCGAAAGCCGCGCCCGCGCGCGTGGCGCCGAAGCTCGCCGCGGCATCGACCACCACCGGAATCCCGCGCGCGACGAGCCGCGCGTAAGGCGCGAGATCCATCGGGTGGCCGAATGCCGCGTAGGGCACGACCGCCGCGACTTCGTCGCCGTGCAAGCGCAGCGCCTCCTCGAGCGATGCCTCGCTGATGCAGAAGTCGTCGCCCCGCACGTCGACGAACAGCGGCTCGAGCCCGGCCCAGATGGCCGCGAGCGGCGTCGCGGGGAAGGTGAAGCTCGGCATGACCGCGTAGCGCCGGCCCGGCGACTTCGCCAGCGACAGCGCCAGCATCAGGCCGCTGGTCGCATTGTTGACGGTAGTGACCGCCCCGCGTCCCTCGAAATACTCTTCCCGGATTCGCGCCTCGAAGCGCGAGTTGAGCGGCCCGTAGTTGGAATAGAGACGGCGCTCGTCGATCCCCTGCAGGTAGGCGCGGTATTTCTCGAAGCGCACCAGGTTCGGCCGCAGGAACGGGATCGCCGGTGCGCCGGAAGGATGGGGAGGTTCGTTCCTGCTGTCCGGCATCGCCTACCTCGGGGGCGGATGTTTTGCCGCCGGATGCTATCGTAGCATTCGAGATCGCGAACCATTCGTCGCGGTGGTTGACGCTGTCACCCGCCGGACGCAACATTGCCGCATCCGCCATCCCGGAGCCGACCATGGCCATCGCACGCGCCGTCGCCAGCATGCCCTTTGATCGCAGCGACCCGAAAGCGGTGCGCCGCGCGGTGCGCTCGGGCGCCTACGCGGGGCATACCGCGGGGCTCGCGCCGGGCTACGTGCAGGGCAATATCTGCATCCTGCCGCGCGAGTACGCCGACGACTTCTTCGTCTTCTGCCAGCGCAACCCCAAGCCCTGCCCGCTGCTCGCGGCGAGCGACGCGGGCGACCCCCGGCTGCCGGCGCTCGCCGGGGACCTCGACATCCGCAGCGACGTGCCGAGCTACCGCGTGTTCCGCGATGGCGAGTTCGTCGAGGACCTGCCCGACATCCGGCATCTGTGGCGCGACGACCTGGTGGCCTTCGTGCTGGGCTGCTCGTTCTCGTTCGAGGAAGCGCTGATCGACGCCGGCGTGCCGCTGCGCCACATCGCCGAAGGCCGCAACGTGCCGATGTACCTGACCAGCGTCGACACCGCGCCCGCCGGCCCGTTTCGCGGCAAGCTGGTGGTGTCGATGCGCCCCTTCTCGCCCGCCAACGCGATCCGCGCGATCCAGATCACGTCGCGCTTTCCCAGCGTGCACGGCGCGCCGGTGCACATCGGCAAGCCCGGGCTGATCGGCATCGAGGACGTCGACAAGCCCTGGGCGGGCGACCCCACCGAGGTGAAGGACGACGAGCTGCCCGTGTTCTGGGCCTGCGGCGTGACGCCGCAGTCGGTGGTGCGCGAGGCGCGCCCGCCGCTGTGCATCACCCACACGCCCGGCCATATGCTCGTTACCGACCTGAAGAACGCGAGCCTCGCGATCCTCTAGGAGGAAAGCCATGCCTCATGCCAAGTGGCAGGTCAGCGGCGAGTACATGGAAAGCTGCAACTGCGACTACCTGTGCCCGTGCATCTACACCAACCCGCAGGCGCCGGTCACGCATGACCAGTGCACTTCGCTCCAGGTCTACCGCATCGACCGGGGAAACTTCGGCGACGTGAAGCTCGATGGCCTCGCGTTCGCGCTCGTCATCCGCTCGGGGCGGGTGATGTCCGAGGGCAACTGGGTGCTCGGCGGCGTGATCGACGAGCGGGCGAACGAGCCGCAGCGCGACGCGCTCGGCGCGATCGTGAGCGGCCAGGCGGGAGGCATCCCGGGGCGCATCCGCCAGACGCTGGTCGGCGACTTCCGCGGCGTCGAAGTGCGCCCGATCGCGTTCCGCATGGACGGGCTCAAGCGCTCGGCGTCGATTCCCGGGATGCTGGATTTCGCGATCGAGGGCGTCGCCTCGCGCGCCAACAACGGCGACCCGCTCTACCTCGACAACACCGCGCACCCGGCGAACCGCAGGCTCGCGCTCGCGCGCTCTAGCGCGACGCACGTGCACGGCTTCGGCCTCGACCTCGACATGGCGGCGCAGGGCAACAACGGCCACTTCGCGCCGTTCAGCTGGTCGGGCTAGGCGGGCTCCAGCTTCATGATGCGCCGCGCGTTGCCCTCGTAGATCGCCTGGCGCTCCTCCGGCGAGAGGTCCAGCCGCTCCATGATCTCGATGGTGGTGCGCGTGTACATCGAGCCCTTCTCCGGGTCGAACGGCGCGTCCGAGGCGAACAACACGCGATCGCTGCCGAAGAACTTCAGCCCGCACTTGGTCGCCTCCCAGGCGCCGAACAGCGCCGTATCGGCGTAGAACATCCTGAAATAGTCGAGCGGGCGCTTCTTCAGCTTGCGCAGCAGCCTGGTGTAATCGACGTCCGAGGTTCGCGCGCCGAGCTGGTCCCAGCCCGGGCCGACGCGGCCCTCGAAGTACGGCGCCATGCCGCCCATGTGATGGGTGATCACCTTGAGCCCCGGGAAGCGGTCGAACAGCCCCGCGAACACGATGTGCGCCATCGCGACGCTCGTCTCGTACGGCCAGCCGAAGGTCCACCAGATCTCGTAGTGGCTCTTCTGCTCCGACTTGTAGTCGGGCGTGTCGGCGCCGCGCGCCGGGTGCATCCAGATCGGCCGGTCGAGCTTCGCCATCAGGTCGAACAGCGGCAGCGTCTCGGGCGCCGTGAGCGGGCGGCCGTTGACGTTGGTGAACACCTGCACGCCCGCGGCGCCGAGCTGCTTCACCGCGCGCACGGCCTCCTTGAGCAGGCCCTTCGGATCGTTCATCGGCAGCGAGGCGACGAACGCCGGAAAGCGCTTCGGGTGCCTGCGCACCAGCTCGGCCATGCCGTCGTTGGCGAGCATCGCCATCTCGGCGGACACCGGCGGGGGCCCGAACACCTCGATCGGCGGCGAGCCCAGGCAGATCACCTGCGCGTAGTCGTCGAACCGGTCCATGATGCGAAAGCGCGCGTCGAGATCGACGATCGACGGGATCGCCCGCACGCGCTTGTGCATGTCCTTGCCGTTCGGCACGACCTTGAGCATGCGGTCGAAGTACTTCTTGGGGAAGATGTGGCAGAAAGCGTCGAGCTTCACGGGTGCCCCCTGTCGGCGCCCGGTGTCGCGCCGCTGGCGCCATTAGCGCAGCTCCGGCTCGCGGCCGCTTGATCTTGCTCAAAGGACGCGCGCGATTGAGGTATCGTCGCGCGATGCCCCTCGTCACGCTCACCGGTGCGCAGCTCGCCTATGGCCTGTTGCCGCTGCTCGACCGCGCCGAGCTGGCGGTGCAGGAAGGCGAGCGCATCGGCCTGATCGGCCGCAACGGCAGCGGCAAGTCGTCGCTGCTCGCGGTGATCGCGGGGCGCGTGCAGCTCGACGACGGCGAGCTGCGCCGCCAGGACGGCCTGCGCGTGTCGCTGGTCGAGCAGGAGCCGGCGCTGCCGCCGGCGGCGAGCCTGCGCGACAGCCTCATCGCGCGCGGCGGGCTCGACCGGAACCAGGACGAGCGCGAGCGCTGGCGCGCCGAGGCGCGCCTCACCGAGCAGCTGCACCGCTTCGGCATCGACGGCGGGCTGGCGCCCGCCGAAGCCTCGGGCGGCGAGAAGAAGCGCGCCGCGCTGGCGCTCGCCTTCGCGCTCGAGCCGGACCTGATCCTGCTCGACGAGCCGACCAACCACCTCGACATCGACGGCATCGCGCTGCTCGAGGGCGCGCTGGCGCGCGGGCCGGCGGCGATCGTCGTCACCCACGACCGCTGGTTCCTCGACCGCTTCGCGACGCGCATCGTCGAGCTGGATCGGGGGCTGCTGCGCTCCTATGCGGGCAACTACTCGGACTACGCGCGCATCAAGTCGCGCGAGCTCGCCGCCGAGGAATCGGCGAGCCGCAAGTTCGACAAGTTCTGGCGCGAGGAGGAAGCCTGGATCAGGAAAGGCATCGAGGCGCGCCGCACGCGCAACGAAGGCCGCGTGCGCCGGCTCGAGCGGCTGCGCCGCGAGCGCGCCGCACGCCGCGAGCAGCTCGGCAGCGTGAAAGTCGCGATTGACGCCGGCGAGAGGAGCGGCAAGCTGGTGGCCGAGCTGATCGGCGTAGGCAAGCGCTTCGGCGAGCGCGCCGTCGTCCGCGACCTGTCGATGATCATTTCGCGCGGCGACCGCATCGGCCTGATCGGCCCCAACGGCGCGGGCAAGACGACGCTGATCCGCATCATCCTCGGCGCGCTGGCGCCCGACTCGGGGCAGGTGCGCCTCGGCGCCAACGTGGTGCCCGCGTACTTCGACCAGATGCGCGAGCAGCTCGACCCCGACAAGACGGTCGCCGAGACGGTCAGCCCCGGCTCGGACTGGGTCGAGGTGGGCGGCGCGCGCAAGCACGTGCTCTCGTACCTCGGCGATTTCCTGTTTCCGCCGCGCCGCGTGAACTCGCCGGTGCGCATGCTCTCGGGCGGCGAGAGGAACCGGTTGCTGCTCGCGCGCCTGTTCGCGCGGCCCGCGAACGTGCTGGTGCTCGACGAGCCGACCAACGACCTCGACATCGAGTCGCTCGAGCTGCTCGAGGAGGCGCTGCAGGACTATTCCGGCACGCTGCTGCTGGTGAGCCACGACCGCGCGTTCCTCGACAACGTCGTCACGCAGACGCTCGCCGCCGAGGGCGGCGGCGCCTGGCGCGAGTACGCCGGGGGCTACAGCGACTGGCTGCGACAGCGTGCCGAGCCCGCCGGGAACGTTCCATCCGAGAAAAAGCCGTCTCCTGCGGCGCGCGAGCGGCCGCGCGTCAAGCTCTCGTACAAGGAGACGCGCGAGCTCGAGGCGCTGCCCGCCGAGCTCGAGGCGCTGGAGGCCGAGCAGCATGCGCTCGCGCAGAAGATGGGCGATCCCGCGTACTACCGCCAGGACGCGGCGGCGATGCGCGGGGACCAGCAGCGCGGCGAACAGATCGAGGCGTTGATCCACGAGAAGCTCGAGCGCTGGGAAGCGCTCGAGGCCAAGGCGAAGGCGGCGTCCTAGCGGCCAAGCAGGGTTTCGAGCTCGCCCCTCGCCATCATGCGCTCGAGCTCGTCGGCGCCGCCCACCAGCACGCCCTTCACGAACACCATCGGGAAGGTCGGCCAGCCGGTCCACATCTTGAGCGCATTGCGCCGGCGCCAGCCGCGCAGGTAGCTGCCGTGCCCGATGTACCGGTAGGTGATCCGCTTGTCGTCGAGCAGCTTGCGCGCTTTCTTGGGGAACGGGTTCTGCGCCATGCCTACGATCACGATGTCGTTGGCCGCGATCGCGGCCTGCACCTCGCGCACGAAGTCGGCGTGGTGGACGGCGATTCTTTCGCGGATCGCGGGATGGATGTGCGCTTCGTCGAGGATGCTGCGGCTCAAGATGACTCTCCGGTGCTCGCGACAGGCGCTAGTCTAGAATGGCGGCTGTATACAAAGCGAGACTCCCATGGCGTCCACCACTACCCCCAGCGGATTGAAGATCGAGGAAGTCGTCGAAGGCGGCGGCGCGGTCGCCGCCGCCGGGCAGAGCGTCACGGTGCACTACACCGGCTGGCTCACCGACGGCGTCATCAAGGGCAGGAAGTTCGATTCGAGCAAGGACCGCAAGGATCCGTTCGTGTTCCCGCTCGGCGCGGGCCACGTCATCAAGGGCTGGGACGAGGGCGTGCAGGGCATGAAGGTCGGCGGCACGCGGCTGCTGACCATACCGCCCGCGCTCGGCTACGGCGCGCGCGGCGCCGGCGGCGTCATCCCGCCCAACGCGACCCTGCTGTTCGAGGTGGAGCTGCTCGCGGTCGGTTGACGTCCTAGCGGATCGGCGAGAACGCGGTCGGCCTGAGGTAGCGGTTTTCCTGCGTGACGAGCAGCGGCACGACCTTCTTCAGGTAGGCCTGCCACGCGGGGTCCTGCGCCAGGCGCTCGCGCCGCGCCGCGCGGTCGTCCAGGCTGTCGTAGCCCCACATGAACACCACCTGATTCAGGTTGCCGTTCTCGGTGGTGAAGTAGCCGATGAAGCGGCCGAGGTACTTCTGCTGCAGGGCTAGGCCCTCCTCGCCGTACAGGCGGACCATCTCCGCAACCTTGCCCGGGTGCAGCGTGTAGACGCGCTCTTCGACGATCATGGGATTCAGCTCCTCACGCTGACGGCGCCGCGGTCGATGACGAATATGCGGTCGACCATGCGCTCGGAATGCTGCAGGTCGGATTCCGACAGGATCACCGACATGCCCTCGAGCTTGAGGCTGCCGACCACCTCGACCAGCCGGTGCGCGAGCGCCGGCGCCACGCCCTCGAAGGGCTCGTCGAGCAGCAGCAGCTTGTCGCCGCACATCAGCGCGCGGCCGATCGCCACCATCTTCTGCTGGCCGCCCGAGAGCTGCGTGCCCTTGCGCGGCGCGAAGCCGCGGATTTCGGGGATCAGGCGGTAGACCTTCTCCAGGCGCGCTCCAGCGTCGGGCAGCTTCGCCGCCCAGGCCGGCACCAGCAGGTTCTCCTCCACCGTGAGGTCGGGGATCAGCCTGCGGTCCTCGGGCATGTAGCCGATGCCCAGGCGCGCGCGCCCCCAGGTCGGCGCCGCGAGCAGGTCGGCGCCGTCGAAGCTGATCGCCCCGCTCGAGACCTTGAGGATCCCCATGATGCTCTTCATGAGCGTGGTCTTGCCCGCGCCGTTGCGCCCGATCAGCCCCGCCATGGTGCCGCTCGGCAGCTCGAGCGAGACGCGGCGCAGGACCTGCACCGACTGTATCGAGACGTCGAGGCCGTCGATCCTAAGCACGGCCCCTCGCCTGCGCTTCGTCGATGCGGTGCAGCTCGCCGCCGACCACGAAGCGCTTGACCTCCGGGTCGTTGAGCGCCACCTCGGGCGGCGCGTCGGCGATGATGCGCCCGTCGTAGAACGCGAGCACCCGCTCGGCGAAGCGGCTCACCACCTCCATGTCGTGCTCGACGAACAGCACCGTGACGCCCTCGGCGCGCACCGCCTTCATGATCATCTCCATGATCGCGAACTTCTCCTCCGCCGACACGCCGCTGGTGGGCTCGTCGAGCAGCAGGATCTTGGGCTTGGCCACCATGGTGAGCGCGATGTCGAGCAGCTTCCTCACGCCGCCCGGCAGCACCTGCGCGTTCTTGTCGCGGTACGCGGCGAGCCCGAAGCGCTCGAGCAGGCGATCGGCAGCGTCCTCCGCCGGCAGGCCGTGCCCCGGCACCAGCGGCCGGCCGCGCGACAGGAAGCCGCCCAGGCCCGCGTTCCTCAGCACTACGCCGATGCCGACCATCATGTTCTCGAACGCGGTGAGCGAGGCGTAGAGCTGGGGGATCTGGAATGAGCGGCAGATGCCCAGGCGCGTGATGTCGCGCGGCGCGAGCCCGGTGATGTCGCGCCCTTCGTAATGGATGCGCCCGCGGTCGGGCTCGAGGTAGCCCGTGATCATGTTGATGAAGGTGGTCTTGCCCGCGCCGTTGGTGCCGATCAGGCCGACCACCGAATCGCGCTCGATGGCAGCGTTGATGTCGCTCGCCGCGGTGACCGCGCCGAAGCTCTTGTGCAGGCCCTTCGCATCGAGGATGGCAACCATCTCAGGCCGCCTTGCGCCGCGCGAACAGGGACCACACGCCGTTCGGCAGGAACACGATCAGCGCGAGCAGCGCCGCACCGAGGGTCATCTGCCAGGTATTGGGTGACAGGTCGTAGGCGACGGTATGGATCGCGCCGAAGATCAGCGCGCCGAGGAACGGCGCGATCACGTTGCCGGTGCCCGCGAGAATGGTGATGAAGATGAACTCGCCCGAGGTCGTCCAGTAGGCCATCTCGGGGTCGATGTGGCCGACCGTGGTCGCGGCGAGCGCGCCGCCCATGCCGGCGAGCGTGGCGGCGATCACGTATTTGACGTGGATCGCGCGGCGCGCCGAGGCGCCCATGTACTCCACGCGAATCTCGTTGTCCTTGATCGCCGGCGCGAGCCTGCCGAGCGGCGTCTGCAGGTAGCGGTGCACCAGCAGCGCGGCGATCACGCCCGCGAACGTCGCCGCCACGACCACCGTGTAGCGCACCCAGCCCTCGTGAGGCCGCGTGCCGAACAGCGTCGAGGGCAGCACGTTCAGCCCGTCGGTCGAGCCGAGCGCCTCGTTCTTGACGATCAGACCGTAGAGGATCATCGACAGCGCGAGGCTCAGCAGGCCGAAGAAGATGCCGCGGTACCTCGCCAGCAGGAAGCCGAGGATCCAGGCGGCGAACGCCGCCACCGCGGCGCCGGCCAGCATCTGCAGCAGCACGTCGCTCACCCCCAGCCGGATGCCCAGCGCGCCGGCGGTGTAGGCGCCGATGCAGTAGTACAGCGCCTGGCCGAAGGACACCAGGCCGGCGCGCAGCAGCAGCATCAGCCCGAGCGCCACCATGCCGCGCGCGATGCCGATGGTCAGGATGAACAGCAGCCAGGGCGGCAGAAACGGCCCCGCGGCGACGATCGCCGCGAGGATCGCGCCGAGGACGAGCGGCGTGCGGTCGCGCCTCATATCTTGCGCGGCTCGGCGAGGCTGAAGAGGCCGCGCGGGCGGAACGCGAGCACCATCGCCATCACGAAATAGATGACGAACAGCTCGACCTGGGGCGCGTAGTGCACCGAGATCGAGCGCACGAGGCCGACGATCACCGCGCCGAGCGCCGCGCCGGGCAGGCTGCCGAGCCCGCCGATCACCACCACCGCGAACGACAGCACGATGACGTCGACGCCCAGGCCCGGCACCACCGACACCGTGGGCGCCGTGAACGAGCCGCCGATCGCGGCGAGCATCGAGCCGAAGGTGAACGTCACGAGGTAGTAGCGCCCTACGTTGATGCCCATCGCGCGGCTCACCTCGGGGTCGTGGATCACCACCGTGAGCAGCTTGCCGACGCGCGTGCTGCGCAGCAGCCAGGCGAGCCCCCCGCCCGCGACGAGCGCCAGGCCGACCAGGATCAGGTTGTAGGTCGGGTACGGCAGGCCGCCGATGTCGAAGCTGCCGAGCATCGCGTAGGGCTCGGCGACGTAATAGGGGTTCACGCCCCAGATCAGCTTGATCGTGTCCTCGAGCACCAGGAACAGCGCGTAGGTGATGAGCAGGATCACCACCTCGTCCTTGGCGTACATGAAGCGCAGGATGCCGCGCTCGATGAGCGGCGCGAACACCAGCGTGATGAACGCCGCCGCGCCGAGCAGCACCGCGTAGGACAGCAGCGGCGGGTAGCCGTGCGCGAGCCAGGCGCCGGTGAACGACGCGCCGGCGTAGGCGCCGAGCGCGTAGAAGCTGCCGTGCGTCACGTTGACGATCTTCATCACGCCGTAGATCAGCGTGAGGCCGATCGCCGCGATGAACAGCCATGCCGAATAGATGATGCCGTCGGCGATGACGGGGAGGATCTGGTCCACGGGCGGGAGGGCGAAAAAAAACGGCTGCCCGGGAGCGGGCAGCCGTCGTTGGCGGCGGGCCTAGTGCTTGAACCCGCCCTTGATCCAGTCCGCGCTCTTCACGCCCTCGGGCGGGTTGACCATCTCCGCCGGGTAGCGCTTGACCTTGACGATGGTCAGCTTGCCCTTCACCAGCTTCGACACGCCGTAGGCGGTGTCCATGATCGCCTGGTGGCCCTTGCCGTTCGTCATGCGCACCGTGCCGCCCGGACCCTCGTAGGTCATGTGCTCGAGCGCCGCGCCGACCTGCTCGTTCGTCGGGCGCTTGCCGCCGTTCGCGGCCAGCGCCTTTTCCCAGGCGAGCTTGACGCCGAGGATCGCCTGCGCCATCTGGTAGGAGGCGTAATTCGGCTCCGCGTTAAACTTGGCCTTGTAGCCCTTCAGGAACCAGCTGTTGTAGGCGTTGTCCGGGGCGTAGGGGCCGAAGGGGCCGCGCGCGCCGATCACCGTGCCGTCGGGGATCTGCGCCGCGAGCTTGTGTATCACGGTCTCGCCGGTGGTCAGCACGGCCATGCTCTTCTTGAACAGGCCGCGCGGCGCGCCCTGCAGGATCAGCGCCTCGAGGTCGCCGTCGTAGAAGCTCGAATGAATCACGTCCGCGCCCGCGCCGAGCAGCGTGGAAATCTCGGTGTTGTACTGGCCGGCGAACAGCTTCGGCATCTGCGAAGTCTTGACCTCGATCCCGGGCACCAGCTGCTTCATCGAAGCCTCGAAATCGCCCCACGAGTCCTGGCCCCAGGCGTAGTTCTGGTTGATGCCGGCGATCGACTTGATGCCGGGCTTGGCGTCACGCACGTAGAGCGCCGCGCCGACGCTGTCCATGGTCGCGGTGGGCGAGGTGCGGAACACGTACTTGTAGTCGTTGTCCTCGAAGATGCGCGGCGTGCCGCAGTCGAAGAAGTTGGTGAGCTTCTTCAGCTCCTCGGCCACCGGGGCGACGGCGAGGCAGTTGCCGCTCGAGACGTAGCCGATCACCAGGTCGACCTTGTCGCGCTGCACCAGGTTGCGAAACTCGGTCACCTGGGTGGTGCTGGTGCCGGCCTCGTCGAGCACCGCGGTCTCGATCTTCGAGCCGCCGAAGCCCTTGGTCGCGTAGGGCGCGGGCCCCTTGCCGGCGTTCAGCTGCTCGACGACAAAGTCGGCGGCGTTCTTCGCCGGCACGCCGAACGGCGCCGCGGCGGGACCGGAAAGGAACATGATGACCCCGATCTTGACCGGCTCCTGGGCGACGGCGGCGGCAGGCGCGAGGGCGGCGGCGACGACGGCCGCGAGGGCGAGCTTTCTCCTTACGTGCATGATCTCCTCCTTGGTGAGCGGGCGATGGTGCAGCAAAACCGCGCTGACGGTCAAGCAAGGCGGATGCTAGTCTGCGCGAGGTCAAAGAATGGAGGTCCCCGATGCCCGCACGCCCCGGACTGCTGGCGGTCTGGAACGACATCGCCGCCGAGGACGAAGCCGAATTCAACGCCTGGTACGTCGAGGAGCACGTCCCCGAGCGCCTCGGCATTCCCGGCATCCTCACGGCGCGGCGCTACCGCGATACCGCCGCGCCGCACAGCTACGCCGCGATCTACGACACCGAATCGGTCGCCGCGCTCGCCTCGCCCGAGTATCTCGAGCGGCTCGCGCATCCGACGCCGCGCACGCGCGCGATCATGCCGCGCTTTCGCAACATGACGCGCGCGGCGTGCGAGATCGCCGCCGACTGCGGCGCGCTGCGCTCCCCCGGGGCGGTGATCGCCTGCCTCGAGCTCGGCGGCGCACCAGGCGCGGACGCGCTGCGCGTCCTCGAGGCGAGCGCCGGCGCCGGCCGGGTGCGGCTCGCGCTGCCCGACGCAGGCGCCACGCAGGTGCCCAACCCCGAGGCGAAGATGCGCCGCGCGCCCGACCGGCTCCCGGCGCCGTTCGTGCTGGTCGAAGGCCACGACGAGGGCGGCGTGCGCGCCGCCGCCGAGCGGCTCGCGCAGGCGCTCGGCGCGCCGCGCCCGGCGCGCCTGTTCCGCCTGATCCTCGCGCGCGGCGCATGAAGCGGGCTTATCATCGTCCAACCCGGCGTTCGGAGGAATCCGCTGTGAGCTTCGAGACCATCCTGTACCAGGAAGACGGCCCGATCGGCTGGCTGACGCTCAATCGTCCCGACGACGGCAACATGTTCACGCTGCAGATGTGCCACGAGATCCGCGACTGCATCAACGAGGTGCGGCGCGAGACGCGCACCCGCGTGCTGGTGATCACCGGCGCGGGCGACAAGTTCTTCTGCATCGGCGGCCGGAAGGAAGGCATGGAGGACACGCTGCTGTACGCCGGCGTGCTGCCGACGCTCGAGATGTACGAGTCGATCGACCGGCTGCAGAAGCCCGTCATCGCCTCGGTCAACGGCTATGCGGTCGGCGGCGGCAACGTGCTGCAGGTGGTGTGCGACCTGACGATCGCCAAGGAAAGCGCGGTGTTCCGCCAGGTGGGCCCGATGATGGGCAGCTTCGACGCGGGCTACGGCACCTGGTACCTCGAGGACCTGGTCGGCAAAAAGAAGGCGAAGGAGATGTGGATGCTCAACCCGCGCTTGAGCGCGCGCGAGGCGCTCGCCATCGGGCTCATCAACCGCGTGGTGCCCGACGCCAAGTTGCGCGAGGAGACGCGCGCCATGGCGCTCGAGCTCGCCGAGCGCGGCGCGTTCGCGCTCGCCTCGGTCAAGGCCGCGTTCAACGCCCGCCACGGCGGAGTCTCCGGGCTCGCGCGCGTGGCGCACGACCTGCTGCTGCGCCCCTACCTCGAGACCGACGAGTCGCACGAGCTTTCCGAGGCGTTTCGCGCCAAGCGCAAGCCCGACACGGGCAAGTTCGGCCACTAGGGGGCCATGAACACGGTCCTGACGCTCCTCAACCCGCAGGAGGCGGCGCGCCATTACGCCTCGGGCGCCTGGCGCGCGGACACCTTGTATTCGCTGCTTGCGCGGCACGCCGCCGGGCGCCCGCAGGCGTACGCGCTGCGCGACGCGCGCGTGCGCCTCAACTGGCGCGAGCTGCTCGCCTGGGTCGACGCCGCCGCGCAGGGGCTGCACCGGGCGGGCGTGCGCCGCGGCCAGCGCGTGGCCGTCTGGCTGCCTTCGCGCGCCGAGAGCGTGGTCGCGCTGCTCGCCTGCGCGCGCAACGGCTACGTGTGCAACCCCTCGCTGCATCAGAACTACACCGTCGCCGAGATCGTGCAGCTCCTCAAGCGCACGCGCGCCGCGGCACTGGTGATGCAGCCGGGCTACGGCGCGGACGCGCACAAGGCCGACATCGTCGCCGCGGCAAAGGCGCTTCCCCACGTGAAGGCCGTCTTCGGAGCGCCGGGCATGCCCTTCCCCGCTCCGGGCGCGGCGTGCGAAGTACCTCCCGTCGCCGACCCCGACAAGATCGTCTACCTCGCCTTCACCTCGGGCACCACCGGCGTGCCGAAGGGCGTGATGCACTCGGACAACACGCTGCTCGCCAACGGCCGCGCCATGGTGGAGGACTGGCTCCACGATCATGCGACGGTGCTGCTCAGCCTCTCGCCCATGAGCCACCACATCGGCACGGTGGCGCTCGAGCAGATGATGGCCGCGGGATTCGAGCTGGTGGTGAACGACCCGCCGCCGGGCATGCAGCCGCTCGACTGGGCGCTCGCCTGCGGCGCCACCTACATCATGGGCGTGCCGACGCACGCCATCGACATCCTCGCCGAGGCGAAGCGTCGGGGCCTTTCGAAGCTCGGCGCGGTGCGTTTGTTCTACATGGCCGGCGCGCCGATTCCGCGCGAGGTAGCGCAGACTTTCCTCGGCATGGGCGTGACGCCGCAGAACATCTACGGCATGACCGAGAACGGCTCGCACCAGTACACCCTGCCCACGGACGACGCGCAGACCATCGTCGAGACCTGCGGGCGCGCCTGCCACGGCTACGAGACGCGCATCTTCAGCCAGGAGAACCCGGACCTCGAGGCGGCCCCGGGCACCGTCGGCGAGATCGGCACGCGCGGCGCGCTGCTGATGCTCGGCTACTTCGACAACCAGGCGACCACCGAGGACTCGTTCAACCTGGGCGGCTGGTTCCTGTCCGGCGACCTCGGCACGCTCGACGCGCGCGGCTGCCTGCGCATCGTAGGCCGCAAGAAGGACCTCATCATCCGCGGCGGCCACAATATCCACCCGGCGAAGATCGAGGACCTGGCGCACAAGCACGCGGCGGTGCAGAAGGCCGCCGCTTTCGGCGTGCCCGACGCGCGCCTGGGCGAGAAGGTCTGCCTGGCGGTCATCTGCCGCGAGGGCGAGCGCGTCACCGGCGACGCGTTGCTCGACCACCTGCACGCGGTCGGCCTCTCGAAATACGACATGCCCGAGCACTTCATCGTCCTGGAGGCCTTCCCGCTCACCGCGAGCGGCAAGATCCTCAAGCGCGAGCTGCAGGAGTGGGTCAGAATCGGGCGCATCGCGCCGCAGCCGGTGCGCTGGAGCGAAACCGTGAAGGAGCCATGACATGGCCATCGAACTGTCGCGCGTCGAGGAATTCGCGCTGCTGCGGCTCAATCGCCCGCAGGCGCTGAACGCCCTTTCGTACAAGCTGGTCGAGGACCTGTCGCGCGCCATCGACCAGGTCGCGGCGAGCGACGCCCGGGCGCTGCTCGTCACGGGCGCGGGCGAGAAGGCGTTCTGCGCCGGCGCCGACATCGCCGAGCTCGCCGGCAGGACGCTTGCGCAGACCAAGCGCGGCGCCGAGCTCGGCCAGGCGACGATGGCCAAGATCGAGCGCCTGCCGATGCCCTCGGTGGCGATCGTCAACGGCTACGCCTTCGGCGGCGGCCTGGAGCTCGCGCTCGCCTGCACCTTCCGCCTGGTGACGCCGAACGCGAAGCTCGGGCTGCCCGAGATCAAGCTCGGCCTCATTCCGGGCTACGGCGGCACGCAGCGCCTGCCGCGCGTCGTGGGCGAGGCGCGCGCGCTCGAGATGATCCTCACCGCGAGGGCGCTCGATGCCCACACGGCCGTCGCCTGGGGGCTCGCGAGCCGCGTGGTCGAGGGCGATCCGGTCGCCGCGGGCATCGCCTTCGCGCGCGAGTTCTCCGGCTACAGCCTGCCCGCGCTCGGCTTCGCGCGCGAGGCGGTGCAGCGCGCGCTCGACACGCCGGTGCACGAGGGCCTGCGGATCGAGGCCGACCTGTCGACGCTCGCGTTCCAGCTTGATGATGCGCGCGAGGGCATGGACGCTTTCATGAACAAGAGAAAACCGGCGTTCAAGGACCGCTGACATGGCGAAGGTAATCGCGGTCACCGGCGCGAGCCGCGGCATCGGCGCGGCGATCGCCGCCGAGCTGGTGCGCCGCGGCTTTACGGTGGGCTCTCTTACCAGGAAAGCGATCGGCATCGACGGTACCCTCCCGATCGCCTGTGACGTCAACGACGAAGAATCCCTCAAGAAGGCATTCAAGATCCTCGCGGACAAAGCGGGGCGCATCGACGGTCTGGTGAACAACGCCGGGGTGCACCTGTACGGACGCTCGGCCGAGCTGCCGACCGCCCGATACGAGCAGGTGATGAACACCAACGCGCGCTCGGTGTTCCTGTGCTGCCGCGAGATCTATCCGTACCTCGCGCGCGCCGGCGGCACGATCGTCAACATCGGCTCGTTCTTCGACAAGCTGGGCGTCAAGCAGAACCTCGCGTACTGCGCCTCCAAGGCCGCGGTCGGCGCCATCACGCGCTGCCTGGCGGTCGAGTGGGCGCCGAAGAGGATCCGCGTGCTCGACGTCGCGCCGGGCTACATCGAGACCGAGCTCAACGCCGAGGCGATGAGAAAAGGCGCGCTGCGCGCCTTCCTCGAAGCGCGCGTGCCGACCGGCGGCCCGGGGAGCGTCGCGGACGTGGCGCGGCTCGTGGCGGCGCTCGTCTCCGAGGACATCCCGTTCCTCACCGGCGAGACCATCTACGTCGACGGCGGCCAGGGGATGGCGCACTGATGCGGGTGTTCGAGCGCCTCGACGCGGGCCTCGCGCTCGGCGAGGACGAGCGCCTGCTCCTGGAGAGCGTGCGGACGCTCGCGCGCGAGAAGATCGCACCGCGCGCCGAGCACTACGACCGCAGCGCCGAATTCCCCTGGGACAACGTGCAGGCCATCAACCAGCTCGGGCTGAACGCCATGTTCGTCCCCGAGGCCTACGGCGGAGCGCCGTTGTCGTATGCCGCCTACCTCGCCTGCGTGCGCGAGTTGAGCGCCGCCTGCGCCTCGACCGGCATCGTCTGGGCGACCAACTTCCACGGCACGAAGCCGCTCGTCGACTTCGGCAGCGAGGAGCAGAAAAAGCGCCTGCTGCCGCGCGTCGCGCGAGGCGGCCTCGTCTCGCTCGCCATCACCGAGCCCTCGGCCGGCTCGGACGCGACCGGCATGAAGACGCGCTTCACGCCGCAGGGCGAGCACGTCGTGGTGCAGGGCGGCAAGACCTTCATCACCTCGGGCGACGTCGCGGACTTGATCCTGCTGTTCGGCAAGTGGAGCGAGATCGACGACGAGCGCGGCGCGATCTCGGCGCTGGTGCTGGAGAAGGGCACGCCGGGCCTGAGCGTGGTGCGCACCGAGGACAAGATGGGCCTGCGCGCCTCGAGCACCGCGACCCTCGCCTTCGACGGCTGCCGCGTGCCGCGCGCGAACCTGCTCGGCGCGCCCGGTGAGGGCCTCGCGCTGCTGCTCGCCTCGCTCAACAGGTCGCGCCCGAGCGTCGCGGCGCACGCCCTGGGCATCGCGCGCGCCGCCTTCGGCGACGCGGTCGCCTACATCAACGAGCGGCGCCAGTCGGGGCGCCGCATCGTCGAGTTCCAGGGCATCCAGTTCCTGCTCGCGGATCTCGCCGCCGAGCTCGCGCAGTGCGAGGCCTGGCTGTGGCACGTGGCGCGGCTGGTCGACTCGGGCGTGCAGGACATCGGCATCGAGGCCTCGATCCTGAAGCTGCGCGCCTCGGACCTCGCCATGCGCATCGCCACCGAGGCGGTGCAGCTGCACGGCGGCTACGGCTACTGCAAGGACTACCGCGTCGAACGCCTGATGCGCGACGCCAAGATCACGCAGATCTGGGAGGGCACCAACCAGGTCCACCGCCAGCTGATCGGCCGCAGCTTCGTGGCGAAGGGCCGCTAGCGTGCGCGCGGTCGTCGTCCACGAGCACGGCCCGGTCGCGGCGCAGGCGCTCGAGACGCTGCCCGATCCGGTTCCGGGTCCCGGCCAGGTGGTGATCGATGCGCGCGCGATCGGGGTCAACTACCCCGACCTGCTGGTGATCGAAGGCAAGTACCAGCTCCTGCCGCCGCGCCCGTTCACCCCCGGCAAGGAGGTCGCCGGCGTGGTGAGCGCGGTGGGCGCGGGCGTGGCGCGCATCAAGGCGGGCGACCGCGTCATGGCGCAGCGCGAGTACGGCGCGTACTGCGAGAAGGTGCTCGCGCCGGAGGCGACCTGCTACCGCATGCCCGACGCGCTCGGCTTCGAGGAAGGCGCGGCGCTCGGGCTCGCCTACCAGACCTCGCACTTCGCGCTGGTCGAGCGCGGCGGGTACAAGAAGGGCGAGACGGTGCTCGTCACCGGCGCATCGGGCGGCGTGGGGCTGGCGGGCGTCGAGATCGCCAAGGCGCTCGGCGCCACCGTGATCGCGGGCGTCACCAGCCGCGAAAAGGGCGAGCTCTGCCGGCGCCACGGCGCCGACCACGTCATCGACCTCGCCGCGCCCGACCTGCGCAACAGCCTGCGCGAGCAGGTGTACGCGGCAGTGGGCCGGCGCGGCGTCGACATCGTGCTCGAGAACGTCGGCGGCGAGGTGTTCGACGGCGCGCTGCGCGCGCTCGGCTGGTGCGGGCGCCTGGTGGTGGTCGGTTTCGCGTCGATGCGCCTGCCCGAGGCAAGAGCGAACTACCTGCTGGTCAAGAACATCGCGGTGGTCGGGCTGCAGTGGAGCGACTACCGCGAGCGCGACCCGGTGTGGGTGCAGCGCGTGCAGGCCGAGCTCTACGCGCTCTGGGCCGACGGCAAGCTCAGGCCCCACGTCAGCGAGCGCTATCCGCTCGAGCGCTTCGCCGACGCGCTGGCGCGCTTCACCGCGCGCGGCGTGCTCGGCAAGATCGTGCTCCTGCCCTGAACGAAAATCGGGGTCAGAGTCGAATTTTCTTGCCCGCGCGCCGGATCCCATCGGATATCGCCCGTCGCTGGGACGTGACGCCCAGGGAGGCGATCGCGCTGCAACGCGAGCTGAGCGAACGCGTCGAGCGTAAAGACCGCATCGGCAAGGTGCGCTACGTATGCGGCATCGACGTCGGGTTCGAGGAGGACGGGGCGATCACGCGCGCGGCGGCGGTCGTGCTCGCGTTTCCCGGGCTCGAGCGCGTCGAGCACGCGATCGCGCGGCGCCGCACGAGCTTTCCTTACGTGCCCGGCCTGTTGTCGTTCCGCGAGATCCCGGCGGTGCTCGAGGCGCTCGGGCAATTGAAGATCCGCCCGGACCTGCTGCTGTGCGACGGGCAGGGGATCGCGCACCCGCGCCGCTGCGGGCTCGCCTCGCACACCGGGCTCGCCGCGGGGCTGCCGTCGATCGGCGTGGCGAAGACGAGGCTGATCGGCGAGCACCGCGCGCCCGCGCAGCGCCGCGGCGCCTGGGCGCCGCTGGTCGACGCGGGCGAGACGATCGGCGCGGTGCTGCGCACCCGCGCCGGCGTGAAGCCGGTCTACGTGTCGATCGGCCACCGCGTCAGCCTGCCCACCGCTATCCGGTACGTGATGGCGTGCTGCACGCGTTACAGGCTGCCGGAGACGACGCGCTGGGCGCATCATCTGGCTTCGGCAATATGAACGGCGAAGGGGGCCGAGCATGGAGTTCGACGCAGTTCTGATCCCGGGCCGGCGCGACGACATGGTCGAGCGCGGCCTGTGGCACGACCGCACCATCAACGACTACCTGGACGGCTGCGTGGCCGCGCACCCCGACAAGCCCGCGCTCACCGCGCTGCGCGTCGAGGACCGGCGCACCCGCCGCTTCACCTATCGCGAGCTGGCGGCGATGGCCGATCGCATCGCGGTGGGGCTCGCGCGACTGGGCATCGGCCGAAACGACGTGGTGGCCTGCCAGCTGCCCAACTGGTGGCAGTTCACCGCCCTGTACCTCGCCTGCTCGCGCGTCGGCGCCGTTCTCAATCCGCTGATGACGATCTTCCGCGAGCGCGAGCTGACTTTCATGCTGTCGCACGGGCGCGCCAGGGCGGTCGTCGCGCCCAGGCGCTTCCGCGGCTTCGACTACCAGGGAATGTTCGCCGGGCTGCGGCCGGCGCTGCCCGATCTGGCGCACGTGCTGATCGTCGAGGGCGAGGGCCCCGAGAGCTTCGAGGCACGCCTGTCGGACCCGGCGTGGGAGCGCGAGCCGGACGCGGCACGCATCCTGCGCGCGTCGCGACCCGGCCCCGACGACGTCACCCAGCTCATCTACACTTCTGGCACCACGGGCGAGCCCAAGGGCGTCATGCACAGCGCGAACACGCTGATGTCGAACATCCTGCCGTACGCGGCGCGCCTGAAGCTCTCGGCAAACGAGGTGGTGCTGATGGCCTCGCCGATGGCGCACCAGACCGGCTTCATGTACGGCCTCCTGATGCCGGTGATGCTCGGGGCACGCGCGGTGCTGCAGGACGTGTGGGACGCGCCCACCGCGGTGTCGCTGATCCGCGGCGAGGGAGCGACCTTCACCATGGCGTCGACGCCGTTTCTCACCGACCTGGCGAAGGCGGTCGCCGAGTCTGCCGGCGGGGTGCCCACGCTGCGCACCTTCCTGTGCGCGGGCGCGCCGATCCCGGGGCCGCTGGTCGAGCGCGCGCGCGCGAGCCTCGGCGCGAAGATCGTCTCGGCCTGGGGTATGACCGAGAACGGCGCGGTCACCACGACGCTGCCGGAGGACGACGACGAGCGCTCGATCAACACCGACGGCTGCCCGCTGCCCGGCATGGAGGTGCGCACGCTCGATATCGAAGGCCGGCCGGTGCCCGCCGGCGCGGAAGGGCGGCTCATGGTGCGCGGCTGCTCGAACTTCGGCGGCTACCTCAAGCGCCCGCAGCTCAACAACACCGACGCCGAGGGCTGGTTCGACACCGGCGACATGGCGCGCATCGACGAGCGCGGCTACATCCGCATCTGCGGCCGCTCGAAGGACGTGATCATCCGCGGCGGCGAGAACATCCCTGTGATCGAGGTGGAAGCGCTGCTGTACAAGCATCCTTCGATCGCCAGCGTGGCGATCGTCGCCTATCCGGACGAGCGCCTGGGCGAGCGCGCGTGCGCCTTCGTAACGCTGCGCCCCGGCCAGCAGCTCTCGTTCGAGGACATGACCGGGTTCCTCGCCGCGCAGAAGATCGCGCGGCAATACATCCCCGAGCGGCTGGAGATCCGCGACGCGCTGCCCGCGACGCCCTCCGGCAAGATCCAGAAATTCAAGCTGCGCGAAATGCTGAGGACGCAAAGCGGGCCGTGAAGACGCCCGCAGCGACGTGCGGCTACCAGGTCAAGCGCGAGCGCGTCGCGGTCGCGGGCGCCGATGACCTGATCATTCGCTCCCTGCTCGATCGTCAGCAGTTCTTCGATCCGCTCGGCGAAGCCGAGCGCATGGGCATCTCGTCGGCGGCGTGGCCCTTGTTCGGCCTGCTGTGGCCCTCCGGCGCGCAGTTGGCGGCGCGCATGGCGGCCCGGCCCGTGCGCTGCGGCGAACGGATCCTGGAGGTCGGCTGCGGGCTCGCCCTGCCGAGCCTCGTCGGCCATCGGCGGGGCGCCGATGTCACGGCGAGCGATTGCCACCCGCTGGCCGCCGGCTTTCTCAGGGAGAACCTGCGGCTGAACCGCCTGCCGCCGATGAAGTATCGACACGGCCACTGGGGCGCCCCGGGGGCGCCGCGCGCCCGATACGATCTAATCATCGGCAGCGACGTCCTGTACGAGCGCGGCGCGGGCGCAGCGCTCGCCGCTTTCATCGCGCGCCACGCGGGCCCCGCCGCCGAAGTGTGGATCGTCGACCCGGACCGCGCCAACCGCCAGGATTTCAACCGGCGCATGACAGCCGAGGGCTTCGCGCTGCGCGAACAGCGGCTCGACTGCCCGGCCTCGGCCGGCGCCGCCGCCTACAAGGGGCGCCTGCTGATCTACCGGCGCGCCACCTAAGCGCGCCCCTGGCTCGCTCAGGACGCGAGCCGCTCGTCGGGCGGCGCGATCTCGGTGACCAAGTCGCGCACCAGCGACTTATTCGGCAGCGGCTCGATTCTCATCTTCCCCTCGCGCAGGCGCGCGGTGCAGGCGTACGCCGTCTTGCCGTCGATGCGCACCATGCACTCCTTGCAGGTATTGGCGTTGGTGCACGAGTAGCGGATGGCGAGCGTCGCATCGTGCTGCGCGCGGATCCAGCGCAGCGCGTCGAGCACCGACTGGCCGGGCTCGAACGGCACTTCCCAGGTCTGCTCGCGCGGCGCTTCGCCGGGGGCGCCGCGCCGGATGACGAGCGTTGCCCTGGCGCTCATGCGGGCACCGCGCGCGGCTCGATGCGCAACGCTCCGCGCTCGAGCGCGATCGCCTGGTTGCGCGCCCATTGCGGGTCCATGCCGGGAAAGTCATCGCGCTGGTGCGCGCCGCGCGATTCGGTGCGCGCGAGCGCCGCCGCGGCGACGCATTCGCCGACGCGCGTCATGGTGTCGAGGTCGAGCCAGTCGGCGAGCGCGGTGTCGTAGGCCTTGCCCGCCGCGGGCTTGAGCGACGGCAGCGCGGCGCGCAGCGCGCGCAATTGGCCGAGCGCGCGCTCGAGGCCCGCCCGCGTGCGGAACGGCCCGACGTCGTCCTGCATCGTGGCCTGCAGTCGCTCGATCATCGCCGCGGGATTGAAGTCGGAAGAGGCGCGGCCTTCCATGAGGCGACTTTTCTCTCGCGCGAATGCCGCGGCATCGGCTCGTGCGACGGTCCGGCGTGCATGACC
>Ga0316628_100000335_pt1 | contig 29143 bp, 25 predicted proteins | sample OWC_Aug_M2_C1_D5_FD_207648 | JGI IMG/M metagenome (GOLD analysis project Ga0316628, IMG submission 207648) | Wetland soil microbial communities from Old Woman Creek delta, Ohio, United States - OWC_Aug_M2_C1_D5_C | ecosystem: Environmental > Terrestrial > Soil > Wetlands | place: USA: Ohio...
TGGAGGTAGTCGTGCTGCTCGGGTCGCAGCGGCCCGATCAACAAGTTGGGGTGCTGCGGTCGGTAGGAGCCGCGGCGGTCCAGCCACCGCTGCATCAGCTCTCGCGACGCCTTGAGGCCTTCCTCGTCCACCAGGAAGCTCACCATTGCCTCCCGCGACCTGGTGGCGACCCCGAACAGGCACGAACCCGCTCCGCGGCAGCCGAACGCATCCCTCGTCAGGTGCAGCGTCCGGCCCGCCATCCAGTCCCCGTAGAACGAGAAGATGCACGACGTCTCGCCTCGCGTCACCCGGACGAGGGGCTCGAACCGGGAGACGTCCGGCGCGTCGTAGAACCCGATCGGGGGCGTCGTGATGCTGATTCTCGACAGCAACGTGGTCGGCTCGGGCTGCATCGGCTGCTCCTTCTTCCGCGCTCGGCGGACAGCGCTGTGCCGGCCGGCGGACCCTGGGTCGTGCGCGTTCCGGCTTCGTGATGCCGCGGAGCGCCGCACTGGGAAGTATAGCCGCGTACGCACCCGTCGACCGCAGGCGCGGCGGCAAAACACGTTATTCTTGATCCGATGGGAGCGATCGAGCGCGACTGCGCCGTGGTGGGCGCCGGCCTCACCGGCCTGGTCGCCGCCTACCGCTTGGCGAAAGCTGGCTGGCGGATCACGGTGTTCGAGCGCTACCCGGAGCCGGGCGGTCTCGTCGCCACGTTCGAGGTCGGCGGCGAGCGCCTCGAGTGCTACTACCACCACCTCTTCACCACCGACACCGACTATGTCGCTCTCGCCCGGGAGCTCGAACTGGCGTCCGAGATCCAGTGGCTCCCCTCCCGGATGGGGATCTTCTCCGGTGGGCGCCTCTGGGACTTTGGGACGCCGGTCTCGCTGCTCAAGTTCAAGCCGCTCCCGTGGGTGGACAAGGTTCGCTTCGGCCTCTCCACCCTGAGGCTGAACCGGACCTCGGACTTCTCCCGGTTCGAGCGGGTGACCGCGCGGGAATGGATCCTCGCCCACGCCGGGAGGCGGACCTACAACGCGGTGTGGGGTCCCCTCCTCCACCAAAAGTTCGCGGAGAAGGCCGACGAGGTCGCTATGGTCTGGCTTTGGGGCAAGCTGTACTTGCGCGGCCGCTCGCGCTCGACATCGGGCATGGGGGAGCGGCTGGGGTACATGCGCGGCTCGTTCGGCCGGCTCGTGCAGCGTCTCGTCGAGAGGTCACGAGAAGCGGGGGTCTCATTCGAGCTGGCCTCGCCCGTCAAGCGGATCGTCCCGATGGACGGGGCGGTCGAGGTTCACACTCGGTCCCGGCCACGGCGCTTCTCGAAGGTTCTCTTCACCGGGGCTCCCGCCGAGCTGGCGCGCGCCGCAGGGGAGCACCTCGCCGCCTCGTACCGGGATCGTCTCACCGGGCTGCCGGCAACGGCGGCGCTGTGCGTGGTGCTCGAGATGAACCGTTCGCTCTCGCCTTACTACTGGCTCAACATCGCCGACCCGGACTTCCCGTTCGGGGGCCTGATCGAGCACACGAACTACATCCCTCGCGAGCGCTACAGCGGACGCCACATCCTCTACATCTCCAAGTACCTGTTTCAGGGAAACCCCCTGTGGGGCGCGCGCGACGACGACGTGTGGGGAACCTACCGGCCGTTTCTGCGGCGCATCAACCCGGCCTTCGACGAGTCGTGGGTGCTCGCGCGCCACCATTTCAAGGCCGCGTACGCCCAGCCGGTGATCCCTCGCAACTACGGGGCGGTGATCCCGCCCTTCGAAACCCCGCTGCCCGGCCTTTACCATGCCTGCATGGCGCAGATCTATCCCGAGGATCGCGGCCAGAACTACGCCGTCCGCTCCGGCAACCGCGCCGCCGAGTGGCTCATCAACGGCGCTGGACAAAGAGGGTGACCGATCGCTGAGGCGGGCCGGCCAGCCCGGCGGCGAGACATTCCGGGTTGCGGAGCGGCAGGCGGCGCGCTAGCGTTTCGGCGGGGGTGACATACACATGCGAGTCGCACTCGGCATCCTGTTCTTCGTCCTCATCGGCAGCCCGCTTCTCGCGCAGGCCGCGTTGCAGCCGGCACAAGCGACGCCGCCCACACCGGCCGAGGTCCGCAAGACGATGGGTATCCCGTCTACCGACGAGGTCCGCGGGCAGCAGGACGCGGTCGGATTCGCCTCGAGGCCGGAGCAGATGGCGAGGGTGTGGGAGCTCTCCGCGACGCCCCCGGCGGCCGAGAAGCTGGGCGACCCTCCGTCCCCCGGGGTCGCCGGCGTGATATGCCCGCACGACGACTACATCTACGCCGGGCGCGTGTACCGCCAGGTGCTGCCGCTGGTCACGGCGAGGACCGTGATCCTGGTCGGCGTGTTTCACAAGTACCGCAGGTTTGCCGCGCACGACGTGCTGGTGTTCGACTCCTACCGCGCGTGGCAATCGCCCGACGGGGACATTCCGGTCTCGCCGATTCGCGAGGAGATCCTGGCGCGCCTCCCCAAGGGCGACTTCGTGCGCGACAACGCGGCCCACGACTCGGAACACTCGCTCGAGGCGCTGGTCTTCTGGCTCAAGCACGCGCGACCCGACATCCAGATCGTCCCGATCGTCGTGCCTGCGATGTCCTTCGCCCGCATGCAGGAGTTGGCGGGTCACCTGGCAACGGCGCTCGCCACCGTGATGACGTCGCGCCGCCTGCAGTTCGGCACCGACGTTGCGGTCGCGATCTCGTCCGATGCGGTCCACTACGGCGCCGACTTCGACTACACGCCATATGGGCTCGGAGGTGTGGATGCCTACGTCCAGGCGTGCGAGAAGGACCGATCGTTGCTGACCGGCCCGCTTGCCGGACCCGTCACGACCTCAAAGGTGGAGGAGTTTTTCACGATCTGCGTCGACCCCGCCGAGCCTTCCCGGTACCGGCTCACTTGGTGCGGCCGCTTTGCGGTCCCGTTCGGGTTGCTGGTGCTGCAGCGGACCACTGCGGCGCTGGGCCTGCCGGTGCCACTCGGCCATCCGCTCGCCTACGGCACCTCGATATCGTTCCCGGAGTTGCCGGTACGCGACGTCGGGCTCGGCCAAACGGCGCAGGCGAACCTCTACCACTTCGTCGGGTACCCGGCCGCCGCATACACCGTCGGCCGCTAGCAGGCGCCGGTGCGCCCGGCCGTGCCGGGGACCACGCAGACACGCGAGCCACGCACCGCCGCCTGCCTACCCGAAGATCTCGGCGAGGAAGCCCTTCATCGCCTGCCAGGATCGGCGATCCGCCTGCGCGTTGTACGCCACGCCCTTGGACTTGTCGTTCCCGGAGTCGGGGTTGGTGTAGGAGTGGACGGCGCCCCCGTACTGCACGACCTCCCAGTTGACGGCCGCGGTGCGCATGCCGTTCTCGAATGCCATCACGTCCTTGGCGGTAACGAATGGATCGTCCCCGCCCTGTAGCGCAAGCACCCTGCACTTGATGTTCGCGTCGTCGGCCGCGGTCGGGTTGGAGAGGTCGCCGTGGAAGACGACCACGCCGGCGATGTCCGCTCCGCTCCGCGCAAGCTCCAGGGCCACCATGCCGCCGAAGCAGTAGCCGATCGCGGCAATGCGCCTGGAATCGACAAGGGGGTTGGCTCGCAACTGTGCAAGTGCGGCGTTGACCCGCGCCCGCGTGAGCGACCGGTCGTTCTTGTAGATCGCCGAGGTCTTGCCGGCGGCCTCCGGCGTCGAGGGCCGCACGCCCTTGCCGTAGATGTCCGCGCAGAAAGCGACGTACCCCAGCGCGGCGAGTTGCTCGGCCCGCGACTTCACGTAGTTGCCGAGGCCCGTCCACTCGTGCACCACGAGGACCCCGGGCCGTGGCCCCTGAAACGCGTCATCCCACGCGAGGAACCCCTCGAGGGCCGTGGTTCCCTGCGAGTAATCGACGACTCTGGTCTGGACGGCAGCCCCGGCCGCCGACACCCCGACGGCAAGAGCCACCACCGCTGCGAGAGGCCGCATACATACCCCCTTTCCCGTGTCGCACGGTTCAAGGGGCGCCTGCCGACCCGTATTCCTCGCCGCCGTGGCTGCGAACCTGGGTCAAGCCAACGGGCGGGAAGCGACCGGGGGCAGACGATGCCCGCGCGGGCCGGGGTCCTGCCACCGACCACGTCTTTGAATCTCGTCCCTGCTTCCTCAGTCGTACCCCTGCTCGGACATGGCCGCGAGCACCACCGACTCCAGCTGGGCCGAGATGTCGGCCCCGGCCTCCGGGGCCGTCTCCAGCCATTCGGCAAGGGCTGCGACGAGCACGCCGCGGGGAGTCGCAGCGACGGCGCGCGGCAGCCACTCGCGACGCAGGCGGGAACGCCAGTCCGCACCGGCTTCCGCTGCGCCGCGGGCGAGAAGCACCAGCTCTCCGACAGGGTCCTGCGCGCTCATGGCACCCTCCCCTCCGCCTTATCCCAGGGCACGACGCCGCCGGTCGGCCTCGGCATAGATCGCCCCCTGCTGCCCGTCAGGGTCGCGCTGCATCGCCTCGGAGTACGCGGCTCGCGCGTCGTTGCGCCGGCCCAGCCGCTCCAGTGCCGCGCCGCGGAGGAGTGAGACCCGCGCCTGCCCTGGCAGCACGAGCTCGGCGGCGTCAAGGTTGGTCAGGGCGTCCGCGGAGCTCCCCTGGATGAGGAGTTCCCCGGCCACCACGCGGCACATGAACACGTTGGGCGACAACCTGGCCCCCTGCTGCGCCTCCGCAATTCCCGGCGCGGTCTGCTTCGTGGTCACGAGTGCGACCGCATGGAGTGTGCGCAGCACCCCCTCGTTCGGCGCCCGCCGCACCGCCTCGGCGAACTTACCCTCGGCGTCGCGTGCCTTCTCCTGACCCAGAAGGGCCATTCCGTCCAACGCCAGGTCCCACGCCGGCCGGGCGGCGACGACTCCGCCCATGACCGTCCCGTACGGTTGTGCCTTCAGAGGACGGGCCGCAACGTCCGCCGGCAACGACGCAGCCCGCCTCTCCGCGGTCGCGAGCCTCTCCGCCGACATGGGATGGGTGGCGAAGAGCCGCTCCACCGCCCCCGGCTTCGTCTTCTGAAGGCTCAGCAGGACCTTCTGTGTCTCGATCATCCCCTGCGGCGAATAGCCGGCCTTCACCGCGTAGTCCATGCCGAGCTCGTCCGCTTGCCGCTCCTCCTCGCGCGAGTAGTGCGCGAGGACGAGCTGGCCACCCACCAGCGCGCCGGCGGTGATCAGATCACGGTTCTTGACGCCCTCGGACTCCATGTACGCGGAACCCACGAGGATGCCGAGGGTGAGGCCGAGTTGGCGATTGTAGGCCGAGACCACATGGCGGGCGGTGACATGGCCCACCTCGTGGCCCAGGACCGCGGCGAGGCCGTCCTCGGACTCCAGGCGCGAGGCCAGGCCCCGCGTGATGCAGATCTTGCCGCCCGGAAGCGCGAACGCGTTGACCTCGGGCGTGTTCACGGCCGTGAAACCGTACGCCAGCTCCGGCCGATGACCGACCGCGGCCACCGCCTGCCCGACACGGTCGATCTCCCGCTGCACGTCCTCCGCTTCGATCGGCCCGAGGGATTCCTGGATCGCGCTCGGGTAGAGCGCCTTGCCGAGGTTGACCTCCTGCGCCTCGCCCAACAGGTCGAGCTGGGACTTTCCGGTGACCGGGTTGACCGTGCACCCCGCGAGCACGGCCAGGGCCGCGAGTGGGACGGCGAAAAGAACGCGCTTCATGGTGCCCCCTTCCGCGTACCTGCACTCATGATAGACCGCCCGGGAGGCGGCCCCTTCCTCGGGCGTTGCGGCGCTGCGGGCGCATATCTCAGCGCGGGTGGTGCCAGACGGTTCCGTGCGGCGTGTCCTCGAGGACGATCCCCCGCTCGGCCAGCTCCTTGCGGATGGCATCGGCGCGCGCGAAATCGCGTCCCCTGCGGGCTGCGTCGCGCTGCGCCACCAGGGCGTCGACCGCGGCGTCGCTGGCACCGGAGGTCGGAGCCTTCGCGACTACTCCGAGCACCTCCCCAACGCGGGCTATCGCCGCCTCCAGGCGGGTGCGTGGCGCGGGGGCGATGCCGCCGCCGTCGAGGGCATGGTTGACACGGGTGAGGAGCGTGTGCACGGCGGCGAGGGCCCGTGCGGTGTTGAGATCGTCCGCGAGCCCCGCGTCGAATTCTTCCTGGAACTCGTCGACGGCAGCCACGGGCAGCGCGCCGTCGCCGCCGGCGGGGGGGGTGTGCGCGAGACGCCGCAGGGTGTTGCCCATGCGTTCGACGCCCGCCGCCGCGGCGTGGAGACCGTCGAACGTGAAGTTGAGCTTCTGGCGGTAGGGCACCGAGATCAGCAGGTAGCGGATGGCCAGCGGGTCGTGCCCCTTCCCCAGGAGGTCGCGCAGCGTGTAGAAGTTGCCGGCAGACTTCGCCATCTTCTGACCCTCGACCAGGAGGTGCTCGGCGTGCAGCCAAGTGCGCACGAACGATTTCCCGGTGGCACCCTCGCTCTGGGCGATCTCGTTCTCGTGGTGGGGAAAGATGTTGTCCACGCCGCCGGTATGGATGTCGAAACTGTCGCCGAGGAGAGCCATGCCCATGGCCGAGCACTCGAGATGCCATCCCGGCCTGCCCGGGCCCAAGGCGGTGTCCCACGACGGCTCACCGGGCTTTGCCGCCTTCCAGAGGACGAAGTCCCTGACGTCCTCCTTCTCGTACTCGTCGGCGTCCACCCTCGCTCCAGCTTTCACCTGGTTGACGTCGATCCCCGAGAGCTTCCCATAGCCCGGAAAGGTGGCGATCCGGTAGTAGGTGGAGCCGTCCTGCACGTACGTGTGGCCGCGGGTGGTCAGCCGCTGCACCAGCTCGACCATCTGCGGCACCCACTCCGTGGCGCGCGGGTAATGCTCGGCGCGCTCGACACCCAGGGTGTCGAGGTCCTCGAAGAACGCCTCGACGTAGCGATCGGTGAACTCCCGTAGCGTCACGCCCTCGGCGGCCGCCCCCCTGATCGTCTTGTCGTCGATGTCGGTGAGGTTCATGACGTGGGTGACGCGGTAGCCGAACGCCCGCAGCGTCCGGCGCAGCACATCCTCGAAGAGGAACGTCCGCAGGTTGCCGATGTGCGGGAAGTTGTAGACGGTCGGCCCGCACGTGTACATGCGAACGTGCCCCGGCTGCAGCGGCTCGAGGGTCTCCACCTTTCGGCTCAGGGTGTTGAGGAAGCGAATCTCTCGGGGCATCGCGCCTCCGGTCGGGATTGTACGTGATGCACCGCAGCCACGTGCTCAGCGGCGACCGCGGTGGCCCGCTCCGGGCGCTATTGCGTCGGCGAAGTCCCCGCACCGCCGACCGGGCGGCCAGGCGCCGCCAGACCGCGGCCGGTCGCGAGGCCGCGCCCGATCCACCACCCCAGGGCGCCCCCGGCCAGCACGTCGGTCGGGTAGTGGACGCCCTCTTTCAGGCGCTGGAGAGCCACCCCGGACGCGAGGCCCCAGAGCGCCCGCTGTGACCCGGGGTCGTCGAACGTGGCGCCGAGGACCGTCGCCAGGAGGAAGGCGTGCGCGGCGTGGCTCGACGGAAAGGAGTCTCCCGCCGCGAACCAGCGGCCGGGACCGGGATGGTTGGGGCGCACGCGGCCGAACGCCTCCTTGGCTCCGTCCACCGCGAGGCCGACCATGAGGTTGCCCTCGAGCAGCGCGAGCCCTCCGACCACCGCCCGCCTGTCGCCGTGCAGCAGGCCGCCGCCGGCCAGGAGCAGACCGACCCGGTTCGCGAACTTGCCCGCGCCCGCCGGCTTCACCAGCGCGATCCAGTCGGGCACCTGCCTCCGCACCAGCGCGACCAGGCGGGCATCGTTGGCCAGGGCGAAGGCGGCGATGCCGGGCGGGGCGCTTCGCAGGGTGTCGATTCCTGGGAGCCGCTGCACCTTCAGAAGGGCGGCGGCATCGCGCTGCACGCGCTCCACTACGGCGATGGACGCCCACCCCCCCGCCACGCCCCCGCCGAGCAGCACCACCAACAGCAGCGTCCGCGCGCCCCGCACCCCGTCTCCCTTCCCGGCGCGGCCCAACCGGTCGCGACAACTTCAGGTCGCGTGAGCGCCACACGTTAGCATTCACGGCGTCGTTGCCGGTGACAACGCGGGCATCGGCCCACCGCGCCGGGAGGACGGCGCGAGGCCCCACCTGCACGCCCAGGGATGGCTACCGTTCCGGGGGCTCTTCCACGATCACCACGAGTCGGGCGCTGCCGAGGACGAACGCCTGGTCCACCCTGCCCTTGACGCGCACGCTCTCGCCTTCCTTCGGCAGCTCGCTCTGGGTCACGACCGGGATCTCACCGGTGCCGTCGTCAACGGCGTAGTACTTGACCAGCAGCAAGTTGTGGGCGCTCGTCACCTTCCCCGTGATGCGAACCGTCTTGCCGTCGTATGCGCTCGGAGCCTTCTTGATGTCGGCGATCCGGGTCCCCACCAGCGCCGCACACCCCGCGAGCGCGAGCAGCCCCAGAGCGAGCGTGAAGTGACGACCGTGGCGACGTCGGAGTTCCCAGGCAGTCATCGGCACCTCCGGACCACACGACAGGAGTCTACAACCAGCGGGCGGGTGCCGAGCGGCGCGGCAGCCGCCGGTACCCCCGGGCTTCGGCCGCCGCGCGCCAGCACCGGAGCCTCCTACGCACCCGGGAGGGAAAAGGTTCTCCATCACACCCGCCCACCGAAATGCCGTCTTACCGGGGCCGCGGACGCATAAGGCGACAGCATTGGCACATTCGCCGGGGCATTTCCTCACGGGCCTTCCGAGGCCTCACCCGGCCACGGCGAATGCGCCGTAGCGAACCATGCCCGACGCCAGCTGCCCGTTGCGCTCCAACGGCAACGGGTACTCAACGCCGAGGTCGGCGTTCTCGCGGGCCGCCCACGCCGCGTACGTCGCGGGCGTCGGGGCGATGAGGCGAAGCCCGGCGGCGCCCTCGGCCGCCAGCCATTCGCTCACCACGGACCCGCCGCGCGCCTCTTCCCGCCGCTGGATGAGCTCGAGCAGTGAGGCGCCGAGCGCAGACCGCCGCGCGACCGGCACCGGAAAACCGCAGACGACGTCCCAGGCACCGCCCGCCCCCGCCCAGGGGGCCGTGCACGCAAGCGCGGCGCCGGCCCCGCCCCAAAGCCTGCGGCTCGCCTCGTCCTCTCCTGTCACGACCGGGCCCCAGCCCGCGGGGAAGGTCGCAGCTGCCCGCACGAGATCGCCGGCAGCCGCCGGGCTCACGCCCGTCAGCTCGACCCATGCCGTGACGCCGCCGGCGACGTCCTCGACCGCGGCCGCGAACGAACGGCCCAGGCGCGAAAGCCTCGCGGGGAGACCGGCCAGCTCGGGCTCGAGGTGCTCGGCGAGGCCGTCGGGATCGAGCCAGCCTTCGAGGGTCCACGGATCGGCCATCAGAACGGCACCTGGCGTGCCGCCGACCCGCTCGCGGAACGCCGCCAGGCGGGAGCGCAGCGACGGGCTGCCGAGCTCCGCGTCCCGCAGCCACCTTCGCTCCGCCTCCGCAGCCTCGCCGAGAAGCGCTAGGACACCGATCTGGGCACCGAGACCGCCCCCCGCTCCCCTCGCCCAGACCGCCCCCTGCCGTGCCAGTTCGGCGACCGCACCGGCCGCGAACGCCCCTTGGGCGCCGTCCGCGAGGACGAGCAGACCCCGCCCCGGCTCCTCCTCTGTCCCGATCACGATCGCCGATCCTAGCACGCCGCTGAGCATGACCCCCGCTCGGCTGCCCCCCCGTCAGGCGGGAGGCGTTCCGACCACCCCGAGCGGCGTCAGATGACGCGGGTGTAGTCGCGCGGGTCGAGGCGCCAGACGGGAAGGCCGCAGAAGCGGTCCCCCTCCGGGCAGAAGGGCTTTCGGCCGGCGAGCCGTCGGACTGAGCACGGCGGCAGCAGCCACCTGCCTATGGCCGGCTCCGCCTCGCGGATCTGCAGCGCCTCGTCCAGGCACGCCTGCCAGATCTCCTCCTGGGCGTTGTAGCAGAGTCGCATGCGGTGCTTGTGATGAAGGTTCAGGAGGTCCGAGGACTCGACGAAGCGGATGGCGAGCGCGTTGGGCAGGAGGTACGCGGCCGCCTCCCCGCCCCCGCCGGCGCGCCGCACCGCCGCCGCGCCATCCCAAGCACGGGTCACAGCCTCGTCGAAGACCTCCCGCGCCTGCCCGCCGGCGCGTGCGACCAGCCGCGGTACCACGACGTCGGGCTCGGAGTTCACGACCGCGGCGAGAAGGGGGCGGGCCGCGGGCGTCATCCGGTGGCGCTGGTCCTGCGAGTCGGCGGCGTGCGAGAGCTTCTTCGCGAAGGTGTAGTGGGCGTGGTGGAGGCAGCGTCCGAGCTTGGAGAGCGTCGAGAGGTTGAGATCCTCGCCGAGCAGGCGGTTCACGGAAGGGTCGAGCGCCAGGCGGACCGCCTCGCCGGCCTCGAGACGGGCGGCCGGCAACCCGAGAACCGCGCGCACCGCACGGGCGACGGTGGCGACGTTGTCGTTCCCCTTGCCGACGAGCTTCGAGGTCAGCCCCCCGAGGTCCCGGTCGAACTCCGCGCGGAAGGAGGACGGCTGTGCGACCGCGCCGTGGAATTCGGCGAACAGGCTGTACTCCGGTGTCCCCTCGAGGGGGATCGGCTCTTCGAGCACCGTGGCAAGGTCGGGGTCGTGGCGCAGCGCCGCCGCGACCATGGCGTCCACCACACGCCTTGTCTCGCAAGGCACATCGAGCTGGCAGCAAAGGCGCCGGTAGCGGAACAGCGTCAGACACGAGACCGTGTGCAACAGCGACGTGTGCGTCGCCACCGGGAGCACCGCCCTCGCGATCTCCTGGGCCTTGCGTTCGGTCTGGCGGGCGAGCCGCCGGGGATGGCGTCGCCAGGTCGGAAAGCGGGCCAGCAACTCCGCCTCGGCGACCGGCGAGAGGAGCTCTACCAGCCTGCGGTACGCCCGGTGCTGCGCCGCGACCGTCGCCGCGAATGCCCCCGCGGCCTCCCCGGCAAGGTCGGGTAGGTACACCGCGTCGGCCGACACCGCGACGAACCGCTGCGAGACCTGCTCGGAATTCGCGAATGGGTGGGCGTGCAGAAACGACCACACGAACTGCCGGCTGACACCCTCGAGCGCGAAGAGGAAGTGGGCGTGCTGGAAGGTCGTGTGGTGCCCGGCGAGGTAAAGCGAGCGTGCGAGCCTGTCACGGCGCTGTCGGGCAGCCAGGCGGCCCTCGTGGTCGAGCTCCGGGCCTCCCAGGACCGCCGCCGGCTCGATCGCGCCGATGGGCGAAATGCACGTTCGGGCCGCGGCGATCGCCGTGTCAAGCGGGGCCGGGAACGCCGCCAGGAGACGGACGACAGGCTCGGGCGCCATCGGCGGTCATTCTACCCTCGCCGCCGGTGGCGGGCGGTCACGCACGATCGCGACCCATGCGCGCTATGCCCGCGGCTGCGGCCCGGGCGGACGAGATCCTGCCGACCTCCCTGCCCGGCCGTGGCGCCCGAGTCGGATAGAATGACGCCGGCGTGAGCGTCGAGGTGCAACGTGCCGATATTCGAGTTCCTCTGCCCCGCGTGCAACCGGATCTACAGCTTTCTCTCCCTCTCCCCCACCGTGTCACGAAAGCCGGTGTGCCCTCGCTGTGGAGCGACCGACCTCTCGCGCGTCCCTTCCGCCTTCGCGGTCGCGCCAGGCAGGAAGCGCGAGACCGGGACACCCAAGCGGGAAGCGGGCGGTGGGGATGACGCGGCTGCCGCGCGCGTCGAGCAGGAGCTGGCGAGGATGAGCGGGGAGCTCGACGAGAGCGCCGCCGAGGATCCCAGGGCGATGGCGCGGATGATGCGGCGCCTGGCCGAGGCGTCCGGCGAGAAGATGACCCCGACCATGGAGGAGATGTTCCGGCGACTGGAGTCGGGTGAGGATCCCGACGCCCTCGAGGAGGAGCTGGGCCCGCAGCTCGAGGCCGAGATGGGCGGGGAGGCCGGTGAAGGGGGCGAGGCCGGGGCGCCGACGCGCGACGAAGGCCTCTACAACCTTTGATGAAGCGTGGCCGGTAGTCGGTGGTCAGTGGTCGGCGTTCGGAATGAGGCGGGCGGTCGTCCCTCTCGGGATCGTGCGGTGATCCGTCTTGTCACTTTGCACTCTGCACTTTGCACTTTGAATTGTTCTACACCGGGTCGGTGTCGATCATGATCTCGGCGTGCTCGCCGTGGCGCTCCCGGATGCGCTGGATCGCCGCCTCGGTGATCTCGTGCGAGCGTTCGAACGAGGCACCGCGGTCCAGGAGTATGCGGAACTCGAAGAACGAGGTCCCGCCCGCCTTGCGCGAGCGGAATGACCGGTACCCCCGCACCTCCGGCGCGAACCCGTGCAGCATCCCTTTGACCTCGTCCTCAACCTCGCGCGGCAGGCCGCGGTCCAGCAACTCCTGCGCCGCGTCGCGAAGGATCTCGAAGGCGCTCCAGATGATGTAGAGGGCGATGAGGATGGACGCGACCGGGTCGAGGGCGCGCCAGCCCAGGACCTTGTAGCCGACGAGGGCGAGACCTGCCACGATGTTGGTGGCGACGTCGGTCACGTAGTGGAATGCGTCGGCGCGTAGCGCGAGCGAGCGCGTGCGCCGCGCCTCGCGTCTCAGGAACGCCACGAGCGCCAGCGACACGATCAGGCCGGCCGCGGAGACAGCGACCCCCGCCCCCGGGCTGGTGATCGGCTCGGGCCGGGCGAGACGCCAGATGCCGCGGCCGACCAACCACATGCCGGTCATCGCGATGATCACCGCCTGGATCACGCCCGACAACGCCTCGGCCTTCCCGTGACCGTAGGGGTGCTCCGCGTCGGGCGGACTCGCCGCCATCCGCAGGAAGTAGCCGTTCAACCCCGAGCACGCCACGTCCATGAGCGAGTCCACCGCCGACGCGAGCACCGCCAGCGATCCGGTCAGCACCGCGACCGCGGCCTTCGCGAGCGTGAGCACAAGCGCGGTCGAGGCCGCGACAGTCGCCGCGAAGATCTTGCGCCGTTCCTGCCTCATCTTCCCTGGCCCTGCGGCCCGAGCATCATAGGTTCCCGACGCGCGGGCGCTGGCGCGATCCCCGAAGGGTACCACCCCACGCCGACGCGCCAGCGCATCACTTGGAGTTCGCCGCTCCCCAGCTCGCGGCTCTCGATCGCCGCGACCAGACGGGCGGCCTCACCGCCGCGGCGCGTGGGATCCAGACTCCGGAGGGCGGGCGCCAGCACGCCCAGGCAGCGCCTCCGGAAACCTTCGACCGGCTCGTCGAGGCTGGACGCGAGTCGCAGCTCTGTGTGGTAGTGCAGTTGCGGCGTCCACCGCTCGGCGAGCGCATCGCACACTCGCACCGCCTCCCCCTCGGCGAACGCGCTCCAGTCCGCGCGCGCCTCCGCCGGAGGTTCGCCGGGAACCGCGGCGCGTCGGCCCGGGTCGAACGCCACGGCTCCGTCGAGGTTGGCCCGTCCTCCCCTCACCGGTACGGCCCAGTGCACCCAGGCAGTCTCCGCCACACCCCAGCTCGCGACCGACACCCGGACGAGAGCGCTCACCTCGACCCACGGCTGGTAGCGGCGGCGCTGGATGCCGGAGGGCGACGAAACCGTGCGCGACGGAGAGATCTCGAGTCGCATCGGGCGTCGCATGGTACACTGCCAGCCCGTGCGGAGGGGGGCGTGGTACCCAACGAAAAGCAGGAGTGGAGCGGCCAGCTGAGCCTCTTCGAGGACGACTCGGCGCGACGCGCGCCGGCGGGAAAGAACATCGTCGTCTTCGATCTCGAGACGCAGCGTTCGTTTCAGGACGTCGGGGGCCGCACCGCGATGCGCCAACTTGGCATGTCGGTCGGCGTCGTCTATTCGTTCCTCGACGATTCCTTCCACGCCTTCTTCGAGCGCGAGGCGGACCGCCTGATCGAGCACCTGCGCTCCGCCGATCTGGTCGTCGGCTTCAACCTGCTGGGCTTCGACTACGAGGTGCTGAAGGGGTACCGCGACCTCGCGCTCGAGAAACTCCCGACCCTCGACATCATGTTCCGCCTCCACGAGAGGCTGGGGTTCCGCCCGAAGCTGGACTCCGTAGTGCAGGCGACACTCGGGGCGGCGAAGACCGCCGACGGGCTGCAGGCGCTGGCATGGTGGAAGGAGGGCCGGCTCGACCTGATCGAGAAGTACTGCACCGAGGACGTCCGGCTGACACGGGATCTGTACCTCTACGGCAAGCGGAACCGCCACGTTCTGGTCTCCCGGTTCTCCGGGTCACCTCTCAGGGTCGAGGTGGACTGGTAAGAGGACAGGGGTCAGGCGTCAGGTCACCGGGCACATGAAGCAGAGCCGTACGGTGACTCGTCTGACCCTGCACGCGACCAGCCAATTCCGACACCACCTGGGGGGTCTTCCGCTTCTCATTCTGCATTCTGCATGCTGCATTCTGCACTTTGCTCTCAACAGAAAGGGCGGCCAGAAGAGGCCGCCCCTGTCGTTCGTTCGCAAAAGCGCTACACGGGGTTCTTGTGGGCGTGGACGTCCTTGGTGAACTTCTGCTGCTTGTGGTGATCCTTGCCGTCGTGGCAGCCGTTGCACGTCTCCTGAGTTGGGATGACGAGGCCGGCTGCCTTGGCCTTGGCCAGGTCCTTCATCACCGACAGCGACTTGTAGTCCGAACCCGCTCCGTGGCACGCCTCGCACTGGACGCCAGCCAGCGCCTCGTCCTTGTTGGTGGCGTGGCAGGCCAGGCATGCCGCCTCGAACTTCCACTTCGTCGAGGCCTTGGCATCGTCCGTCGCCTTCGCGTGCTTCGTCTGCGCCCAGGAGTCGTACTCGATCTTGTGACACATCTTGCACTTCGCGGCGCCGATGTAGGTCGGCTCCGCACTCGCCGCAAGGGTCCCCAGCCCGATGAAGACCGCGACCACCGCCCCCACGAGAACCGTACGCTTCATCGCACCCTCCTTTCGCCCCGCAGTCCGGGCACCCGCGAATACTAAAGCAAGATTCTTGCCTGACGCAACCCTTACATCGGGTCCGCCGGGGTGCCAAAACGTCACCATTTCACGACAGGCCCGGGACCTTGACGGTAAGTAGACCGCCCGAGTAGGTACGCAACCACCAGTAGAGCGCGGCCGCGCCGCCGACGATGAGGACCGTCGCTACCGCGAAGACGAGCAGCCTCCAGGCCTCGAGCCGGCGCTCGGCCGCCTTCCCCTCGCCACGGCGCATCGTGGCCAGCTCCAGCGGGTGCTCCTCGGCGTACACCTCCTCATCGAGCCTGCCGGTGAAGATCGCGGTGTTCCAGTGGCGCACGTGCACGAAGTAGAGGTGCCAGGTGAGGATCGAGAGGAACGCGAGAATCGCTTCGCCGCCGTGGGCCGCCTTGGCCGCCAGGATGACCTCGCCCGGCACCAGGGAGGCCCAGCGCACGGGGTAGAGCAGGAGCAGGCCGGTCGCGACCATGACCGCGGTGCCCCACACCAGGGCGAGGTACTCGAGCTTCTCGGCGAACGTATAGCGCCCCATGCTCGGGGGTCGTTTCTCCAGGCCGAGATTGAACTTGACCTGCTGCATGAAGTGTTGCCCGTCGGCCAGGCGCGGCACCATCGGCATCCGGAGCCGTCGCACCACGTGCAGCCAGACGCTCTCGACGGCGTGCCAGACCAGCTGGAGCGCCATGATCGTGCCGAGCAGGTGGTGGAGGAAACGAACCCGCTCCACCCCTCCGATGATGAGCACGACCCCCTTGGCCCACGCCTCGGAGGCGAACTTCTGCGGCATACCGGTGACGACGAGCCCGACGAAGGTCACCAGCATCAGCCAGTGGTTGACGATGTGGCGGGCGGTGAAACGGCGGATCATCTCGGCTCGGGCGGTCATGACGACCTCCGGGGTCGGCGGCGACCCCAGACGTCCACCCCGATGTACAGCAGGAAGAACGCGATCGTCCCGGGAATCACCAGCCGGTAGAACGCCCGCACCCAGTAGATCAGGGGGTACCGGGTCGGCGACGGGATGTAGTGGGCGGTCCACGCCGAAAGGAACTTCGTGGTCGCCTGCGGGTGGCACGTCTGACAACGCACCAGAAGGCGTGCCTTGATCTGCTGGTCCCCCGCCTTGCTCACCGCCTCGACGTCGTGGTAGCCGTGGCAGTCGTAGCAGACTGCCTGGTTGAGCGGCTGATCCGGCGTCACCGCCCGGAAGAGCTCGGCGGTCGTCCCGTGGAAGTCAGCTACGTAGGTGCTGTACACGGCGGTCGAGATCTTGTACTTGCCCATGACCTTCGGGTCGCTGTGGCAGCGGCCGCAGATCTCGGGCGAGCTCACGCGGAATTGCGGGAGAAGCGGGTCCACCGTCGCGTGCGCCTTGTGGCAGTCCACGCACGTGGGGACGTCCGGGTTGTCGTTCTCCGTGAGCGCTGCACCGTGGACGCTCTTGCGATAGGTCTCGGCGACGCGGCCATGGCACTTTCCGCAGGTGAAAGAGATGTTGCGCCGCGCCACGCGAGAGCCCGCGACCGAGGGGGCGAGGATGTCGTGGCCCCCGTGGCACGAGACGCACGATGCGGCCACATCGAGCCCGGCGAGTTGGATGCCCTGCCCGTGCACGCCAATCAGGTAGTCGCGCCTGTTGTGACACGCGAGGCAGCGGGAAGCGACGTTGACGGGGGCCATGGCCGATGCCGGGTCGCCGGGAGGGCGAACGTCGTGGGCGGTGTGGCACGACCAGCACTCCGCCCGCGGGTGGGCGTGTCCGGCCGGATCCCGATGGGCGCTCGTGTTGATCTTCGCGAGGACGTCGTCATGGCAGGTGACGCACGGGTTCGCGGCAAGCATGCCAGCCGGATGCGGGACCTCCGCGGCCTTCGGATGGCAGTCCAGGCACGCGATGCCGAGGTGCACGTTGCCCTTGGTCGCGGGCTGTACCGCCAGCCGCTGCACCTCCTCGGGCGTGAGCTTGAGGTCCATCATGCCGGCCGCGTCGGTCGCCTTCTGCACCGAGCCGTGACATTCCAGGCATGCGTTGTCGTCCGCCGCCGACGCCGGCATCGCCGCGAGGAGCAGCACCGCCGCGGCGATCAGGCAAGCGGTGCTGATTCTTCGTTTCGATTCCATTACTCTCCCCCTCGCGCGTCATAATCTTTCATTCCTCCTGGGGCGTCAAGTCGCCGGCAACGTCGTGGGGGGAGTCGGCAAATGCTACAGTGAACGGCCGGCTTGCGGCCGGTGCGGAGGCGTCGTGCGTCGCGCGCTCATGTCGGCAGTGGTCTTGCTCCTGTTCGCGGGTTCGGCTCTCGGGGGCGGGCCCGTCTTCTCGGTTTCCGCGTCTTGGGACGGAGCGGCCCCGGCTGCCGGTGGCGCTGCGACCCTGCTGATCGGCGTCGACGTCCAATCGGGGTGGCACGTGAACTCCAACGCGCCACTCGACCCCTACCTGATCCCCACCACCGTTCGCCTCGGACTCCCCGCCGGCTGGCGCTCCGACCCGCCGGAGTTTCCACCGTCGCGCCTGGCCAAGTTCGCCTTTGCGGACGACAAGCTGGCGGTGTTCGAGGGCAAGTTCGTGATTCGCGTCGTTGTCCACGCGCCCGCCGGCGCCGCCCCCCCGGAGTTCGTCCGCGGCGCCGTCGAGGCCCAGGCGTGCAACAACCAGCTCTGCCTTGCTCCTGCGGAGGTGTCGTTCACGGCTCCACTCTCCGCGGGCCGCCCCGCGGTTGCGGACGCCGCGCCTCAAACGCCGCCTGAAGCGGCCACCCTTGCGACGACCGGGATGCCCGCCGGCTTCGCCGGCACCGGGCTGCTCCTCCAACTCGCGATCGTCTTCGTGGCGGGGCTGGCCCTCAACCTGACGCCCTGCGTGTACCCGCTCATTCCGATCACCGTGGGCTTCTTCGCCGCCCAGCACGAGGAGAGACGTGGCCGCACCTGGCTCCTGGCCGTGCTCTACGTGCTCGGGATGAGCGTCACCTACTCGGCGCTCGGGGTCGCGGCCGCGCTCACCGGCCGCCTGTTCGGCTCGGCCATGCAGTCGCCGTGGGTGGTCGGGCTCATCGTCGCGGTCCTGCTCGCCCTTGCGGCCTCGATGTTCGGCCTGTGGGAGATTCGCGTTCCCGGCTGGGCGACACGGGCCTCGGGCGGAAGAACGGGACCCGCGGGCGCACTCGTCATGGGGTTCGTCGTCGGCCTCGTCGCCGCCCCCTGTATCGGTCCCTTCGTCCTCGGTCTGCTGACCTTCGTCGGCCAGCGGCAGGACGTGGTGCTGGGTTTCACCCTGTTCTTCGCGCTTTCCCTCGGACTCGGGGTGCCGTACCTCCTCCTCGGGGTCTTTACCGGGGCGATCGAGCGGCTGCCCAACTCCGGTGCCTGGATGGTCGGCGTCCGCCAGCTCTTCGGGGTCCTCCTCGTCGCCCTTGCCGGCTACTTCGCAAAGCCGCTGCTCGCGCCTCCCTGGGGCGACCGCCTGTTCGCCGGGTTGCTCGTCGCGGGGGGCCTCTACCTCCTGCTCGTCGCGCGCCCCGGCGCGGAGCAGCCGTGGATAGACCGCTTCATGCGCCTGGCGAGTGCTGCGGTCCTGGTCGCCGGCGTCGTGCTCCTGCCGTCACCGGCGCGGACCTCGGCCGAGCTCACCTGGCGGCCGTACAACGAGGCTGCGGTGGACGGGGCACTGGCGAGAAACGAGCGGGTCCTGCTTGACTTCTACGCGACGTGGTGCCTTCCATGCAAGGAGCTCGACGAGAAGACTTTCTCCCAGCCCGAGGTGGCGGCGCGCCTGGCGTCGTTCGCGCGATTCAAGGTCGATCTGACCGCCGGCGACCCGACGACCGACGCCCTGCGCAAGAGGTACGGCGTGGCGGGAGTGCCGACGGTGGCGTTCTTCCGGAACGGCCGCGAGATCGTCGAGGCGCGCCTGACGGGCTTCGAGCCGCCCCGGGAGTTCCTTAAGCGCCTGTCTCTGGCGGAAGGCAACTGAGAATGCAGAAGGTAGAATGCAGAATGCAGAACCAAGAGCCGGCAAGCGAGACGACCAAAGCTCCTTAAGGCTACCGGATTTCGACTTCAGCCCTTTGATTTCGACCTTTCGCACTTCACGCCACGCTTTTCATTCTACATTCTGCATTCTACATTCTTCATTTCTTCGCGTCTTCCCACGCCCACACCGACTCGTCCTGGTCGAACGCCGGCAACGCCGGGGCGTGCCCACGGGCCTGGTTGACACGCCACTCCCAGAGGATCGCCCACTTCAAGTAGGTGCCGAAGGCCTGCAGCATGCAGAAGACCAGGCCCGCGGCACCATCGAGGAAACCGAACTGAAGAACGTACATCCGCAGGAACCGCCACACGGGCCGGGCGAAGATCTCCACGAGCCCCGACTTCCGCCGCGTCGTCCAGCCCTGGGCGGCACCCCAGAAGCCGTACTTGACGATTCGGGGCAGGTACTGCTCGAAAGACTCGATCATGAAGTGCAGCATGGGGTTGGCGAGAACCGGCGCCGGGCCTCGCGTTCGCATGTCGGCGTGAACCCGCTTGTTCGGATAGCGACCCGCCCCCTGTTTGACGAGACGAACGACGCGGTCGTGCTGCCACCCCGAGAACCGGATGATGCGGTCCATGAAGTAGACACGCCGCTTGATGGTGTACGCCTCGGCTGCGGGCCCGGCCTCCAAGAGGCTCCTGATCTCGGCCTGCAGCTCCGGCGTGCAGCGCTCATCGGCGTCGAGGATGAGGATCCAATCGAACTGCGTCTGGTCCATCGCCCAGTTCTTCTGCGACGCGGAGCCCAAGTACCTTCGCTGCAGGAAGCGAACCTTGCCGTACGACTGCGCGATCTGCGGCGTCCGGTCGGTGGAGAAGGAGTCCACCACCACGACCTCGTCGCACCAGAGCAGCGACTCAATGCAGTCGGCGACGTTGGTCTCCTCGTTGAAGGTGGTGATGACCGCCGAGATCCGAGGACGAGGTGCGGCGGCCGTGCCGGCGTCGGACATGGGCACCCCCGGGGACCCCATGTTACACATCAATGGCAGGAACTGCCGCGCGGCTCAGGCGTCACATGCTCTCGACGATCGCCTCGCCGAAGCCCGAGCAGGAGACCAGTGTCGCCCCTTCCATCTGGCGGTGCAGGTCGTAGGTCACCCGCTTGGCCGCGACCGCCCCTGCCACCCCTTTGACCACCAGGTCGGCGGCCTCCCGCCAGCCGAGGTGGCGCAACATCATCTCGCCCGACAGGATCAGCGACCCCGGGTTGATCTTGTCCTGGCCCGCGTACTTGGGCGCGGTGCCGTGGGTGGCCTCGAAGAGCGCGTGCTCGTCGCCCTCGTTGGAGCCCGGCGCCATCCCCAGGCCGCCGACCTGCGCCGCGAGAGCGTCGGAGAGGAAATCGCCGTTGAGGTTCGGCGTGCAGAGCACCGAGTACTCCGATGGCCGCAGCAACACCTGCTGGAACATCGAATCGGCGATCCGGTCCTTGATCACGACCCGCTTCCCGGAGGGGAGCTTGCCCCCGTGCTTGTCCCAGAGATCCGCCTCGGTCACGGTGGAGTCGGCGAACCGCTCCCTCGCGACCTTGTACCCCCAGTCGCGGAAGGCACCCTCCGTGAACTTCATGATGTTCCCCTTGTGGACGAGGGTGACGGAGTCGCGCCCGCTGGCCAGCGCAAAGCGGATGGCCTTGGCCACCAGCCGCGAGGTGCCGAACTCCGACATCGGCTTGATGCCGAGGCCTGAGTTCTCGCGGATCTTCTTCCCCAGTTCCTTCTCAATGAAGAGCCTGAGCTTCTCGGCTTCCGGTGTCCCCCCCTGCCACTCGATCCCGGCGTACACGTCCTCGGTGTTCTCGCGGAAGAGCACCACGTTGACGTCCTGCGGCCGCTTGACCGGCGATGGCACGCCCGGCACCCACCGGACCGGGCGGACGCACGCGTACAGGTCGAGAACCTGCCGCAGCGTCACGTTGAGCGAGCGGATGCCGCCGCCAACGGGCGTCGTGAGGGGCCCCTTGATGGCGACCCGGAAGTGGCTCATCGCCTCAACGGTATCGTCGGGAAGCCACGTCCCGACCGTGTTGAAGGCCTTCTCACCGGCCTGGACCTCGACCCAAGCGATGCGGCGCTTGCCGTCGTAGGCCCTCTCGACGGCGGCCTCGAGGACCCGCCGGCTGGCCCGCCAGATGTCCGGCCCCGTGCCGTCGCCTTCGATGTAAGGCACCACCGGCTTGTCAGGCACTTGGATCGCCGTGCCGTCCCAGCCGATCCGCTCTCCCCAGTCGGGTACACGCAAGTCTTTCAGACTCATAAGGGGACCCCCAAGATGCGCGACAACCGCCGGGAGCGTACACGCCGCGCCAGAATCGGTCAAGCCGAAGCTGCGGCATCGGACCCCCGGGGAAGCCGGGGAAACGGGGGACGGACGGTGCTGCCGCTCCCACCGGTCGGCATCGGAAGCGACGAAACAGCCCGTTGTCCGGCAGCGGGACGCTGCCCGACCACCGCCGGTACCCCCCGGGCCGGCACCACTTGTGCCGGTCCGGGGCGCCCGCTAAGGTGAGGACATGGACCTGGCCAAGGCCACCGTGGGGCGACTGATCGAGGCAGCGCGGCGGGCGCGGGACAACGCGTACGCACCGTACTCCGACTTTGCGGTCGGGGCCGCGGTGCTCGCTGCCGACGGACGCGTGTTCCCGGGCTGCAACGTCGAGAACAGCTCCTTCGGTCTGACCGTTTGTGCGGAGCGCAACGCCGTGGCCGCCGCGCTGGTGGCGGGCTGCCGTCCGACAGCCGTTGCGGTCGTCGCCGGGGGAACGGCGGTCGCACCCTGCGGCGCGTGCCGGCAGGTGCTCGCCGAGTTCGATCCCATGATGCCGGTGGTGCTGGCGACGGCTTCAGGGGAGCGGCACGAGGTCACGTCGCTCGGCGCCCTGCTCCCCGGGGCGTTTCGATTCCGGAAGGATCGCGCCTAGGCGCCGCCCTTCCGCCGCTTCAGGTGCCGGTAGTCGGCGATCTCGTACTCCTTGAGCTTGGCGATCAGCGCCCCGCGTGAGATGCCGAGTGTCTTCGCCCCCTTCGACTGGTTGCCCTTCACCCGACGCATCACGCGATCTATGAGAAGGCGCTCCACCCTGGGAACCGTGACCTTGAGGTTGTCCGAGGCGAGGACCTCCGCGGCCACGGCGGGTGCGTCGTGAGGCGTGGTTGCCGCATCGCTTCCGATCAGCTCCTCGCAACGCACCAGAGTGCCGTCGGGGGTCGCGCTCACGAGCCGGTTGATCGCCTCCACCAGTTCGGCCATCTCCCCCGGGAACGGGCGAGCGAGGAGAGAGTTCAGGCACTCGAGCGTCAGCCCCCGCAGCACCTTGCCCTGGTCCCTGGCAACACGTCGAATCAGACTCGCGATGAGAAGCGGCAGATCCTCCCGTCGCTCCTGGAGGCGCGGCACGCGCAGCATCACGTGCGAGAAGACCTGGAAGAGCTCCGCCGCGAGCTTACCCTGCTGAACCAACGCCAGAGGGTTCTCACCGCAGGTGGCGATCCAGCGCGTCGCCGGGGCGCCACGGACGTCCCGCAGCCGGGCCGAGATCACGCCCGCGAGCTCGGCCTGCAGGGGAGGCGTCAGCGTTTCGGCGTTGCGCAGCACCAGGTGCCCGCCAACGGCCGGAAACGCGGTTCCCTCCCCGTTCGGCGCGAGCGACGGGTGCCCCGACGCCCCGAAGAGGCGCCGCCGAATGGACTCCCCGTCGTCACGGCCGTCCACCACGGTCGCCTCCCCGCCGCCGCGACGGGCGAGAGCGGCGAGGACGCGGGCGACCTCGGTCCGGCCGACGCCTTCGACGCCGCAGACGAGGACCGGCTCGTCGCCGTGGGCGGCAGCGAGCATGCCTGCACGCAAGACCTGGATCCCCTGCGAGCTGCCGGGCAGCTCGTCCTCGAGGCGCCGACGCGCCTCCGCTTCCCAGCTGCTGTCCCCGCCGCGCTCGACCCCGATGTCCCGCCACCGCAGCCCCAGCACCCGCGCGGCCTCGCAGACGAAGCCCACCCCCTCGGTGCCAAGCGCCCCACTCGGGCGCGCCGCGAGCACCGCGACCATCTCACCCGCCGGGGTGACCGCCGGGACAAGAATCGCCGGGCCGGCCTCGCCGACGCACTGAGCGTACCGGCCCGGGCCCGTCAGCTCACCGAGGATGGCGGCGGAAAGTCGCGGCAGTCCGCCGTTCCAGACGGAGGCCAGCGGCACGGGCTCACTGGACTCGCTCGGGAGGAGGATGGCCACCTCAGCCTCCGGGAGGGTGTCCTTGAGCAGCCCGATCAGGCGCTGGAAGCAGTCCGAGCGCGGCGTCTCCAGCAGCGCGAACAGCCTTGCACGCGCCTGGGGGAACCCCGCAGGGTCCTCGAGCAGGTGCGGGGCTTCGGTTGCCTTCCGTGCAGGCCGCGCGACCGGGGCCTCGCCCGGGATCCCTTCCTCCGTCGGGCCCTCGCAGCCCCGGAAGATCAGCGTCATCGAGCCCATGCGCAGTCGGTCGCCAGGGTTGAGCACCCCGCGCGAGCGCCGCTCGCCGTTGAGCACGACCGACTGGCGGTCCGCCGTGACGAACGTGAAGGCGGCGCCGGAGCGTTGCATCACGAGATGACGCTCGGCGATGCCGGGTGAGCGCACGACAACGTCGTTCCGGCTCGACGAACCCACGGTGAACTGGCTCTTGTTGAGCCGGTACGTGAGAACAGCACCGTTCTCGGATTCGAGCGCCAGCAGCACCATTGAAACCCCCAGACGTGTTCGATGCTACAGCAACCTATTTCGGCCCGCAATGTGAGTGTCATTCACCAGGTCAAACTCGGCTCGCGGAACACCTGACCAGCCGAGGGGGGCACCGGTGGCTCTCCCGCGCGTTCGCCTCCGGCGGTCCGCGCCGGCGAGCGTTCCTGTCCCGCCGGCAGCGGCGGCCCAATCCCTCCTAACCAGCCACTCCGACTGAGCGCCGGCCCTCGATGCCCATCCGGATCGGCAGGATGATAGTCGGCAGCCCCGAGAACTGTAACCTTCTCTGGATCGCGAACGCCGTGTCGTTGTGGAGGAAGCGGTAGTAGAACTTCTCCTGGGCGAACACCAGCTTGCCCAGGAAGAACACCCCTTTCGGAAACTCCCGGTGCACCTCGTGGGAGAGTTCCTCGGCCTCGAGGAGCACGTCGGTGCCGACGCGGTACCTCGCCTCGGCGGCGAATCCCAGCCTGCGGGCGAAGTCCACGTAGCGCTGCAGACCCCTTTCCGTGTCCGCGACCAACGATTCGACGGCGCCCGCGCCCTTGAAGTGGCCGGAGTCCACGACGCCGACCGAAACGAACATGATGTTCCGGTAGTAATCGGGGAACAACCGCTGGATCGAGAGCATCGCATGGATGCCGAGGCCGCCGTAGCCGGAGACGAAGAGGATGGCCACGGGCGCCTTGGGGTCGACCTTCGCGGGCGCCTCGGGAAGGCCCTCGGTCGGGATCTGGCTGAGGATGGCGTCGATCTGCGTGATCTGCGCCTGCACGTTCCGGTAGTGCCCCCGAACCAGTACGCAGACCACGATCAGCGCGCTGGTGATCGAGAACGTCAGCCAGGCCCCTTCACCGAACTTCTCGTAGGTGGTGACGATGAGGATCGCGATGCAGAGCACGAGCGTCAGCGAGTGCAGGATCAACTTCCCCGCCCAGCGCCGCGCCCGCCGGCGCTGGGCGAGCCACATCTTGGCCATGCTCACCTGCGTCAGGCTGAAGGTGATGAAGACGTTGATCGCGTAGAGCACGACCAGGAACGAGACCCGGCCGCGGGCGTAGACCATCAGCGTCGCCGATGCCGCCGCCATCAGGAACACGCCGTTCTTGGTCACCAGGCGCTCGGACAGGTTGGCGAACGAGTGCGGCATCCACGAGTCGACCGCCATGTTCGAGAGCACCCGCGGTCCATCTATGAACCCGGTCTGGGCCGCGACGAACAGGAGCGCGCCCTCCGAGATCAGGGTGACGATGACCAGCCACGTCCCGACATTCCACCCGCCGAGCACCCAGGAGCCCATCACCCGCTCGAGGAGCACCGCGTTCATGGTCTTCCCCTCGACCGGCGAGGCGCGCCAGAGGAGGTAGCAGACGAGGATCCCGCCGGCCGTGAACGCGAGCGACAGGGCCATGTACACCATCGTCCGCTTCGCGGTGGCGATGCGCGGTTCCTTGAGGATCTGCAGCCCGTTCGAGACCGCCTCGATGCCGGTGTACGTGCCGGCGCCCAGCGAGTAGGCGCGGAGCAGGATCAGCAGCACCGCGACCACCCCGAGCTGGCCCATGTCGCGGGTCATCTCGAGGCGGCTCGTCCGCACCACATCGGGAAGCGCCCACAGGTGGTTGCCGACGCCGTAGAGGATGAGGAGCGCGTGGGTGGCGAGAAAAACGAGAAAGATGGGCAACAGGATCTTGACGGATTCCTTCACCCCGCGGAGGTTGAGGACGAGGAGGACGAGGAGGATGACGAGATCGATCGTCACCTTGTACGGCTGCCAGGCAAGCGGCGCGAAGCTCAGGAGGGCGTCCACGCCGGAGGCGACCGAGATCGTGATCGTGAGGACGTAGTCCACGACCAGTGCGGTTCCCGAGACGACGCCCGGGAGGGGCCCGAGCAGCTTGCTGGCCACGACGTACCCGCCGCCGCCGGAAGGGAAGTGCTCGACCACGAAGCTGTACGACCACGACAGCAGGAGGACCGTGAACGTCGTCAGCGCCGCGAGGAGCAGCGCGAGGTACTCGTGGCCGAGGATCGCGCGGAACGCTTCGTCGGGCCCGTACGACGACGACGAGAGGCCGTCGGCACCCAGGCCGACCCAGGCGAGGAACGCGACCAGCGAGAGCTTGTGAAAGACCGAGGGGTCGGTGGGGTCCTTCGGGCCGCCGACGAGCACTCTGCTTATGCTGCCGAGCAGGCTGCGTCTGTCGCTGCCCCCTGTTGAGGGCTCGGGGAAATCACCGGGAAGCTGGTTCAACCTGCCGACTCCTCTGTGCAGCCTACGTGGCTTCGGCGGCACAGACGCGTGACCATACCACAACAGCGCCAGACCCCGGGGCTCCGTCCTACATCATTTTCCGTCAGTCATTTGCACGATCATTCCGTTCCGCGTAGACTGGAAAAGGTGTGGCGACCGCCGATCCTGCTCGCGCCGAGCCTGCCGCCGCCGGACGATCCCGCGATAGCGGTTATTCTCGAGGGGCTCTCCAGGGCGACCGGCGCCTCCGGGTGCGTCCTCAACCTGCGGCTGCTGCCTGAGGGCCCGTCGGCGAGCTACCGCCTCGGCCAGCCGGGGTCCCGCTCCCCGCTGGTGGTCGTGCTGGAGGCCGGCGACACCCTGCGTGGCGACTGCCGCCTGTACGGAGCGGGGCGCGGGCCGGCGGCGAGCCCCGCGGCTCTGGAGTGCCTGCGCCCTGTGCTCGAGGGCGCCCTGCTCGCGCGCATCGAGCGCAACACCGCGAGCCACCAGATCGACATCCTCATGCAGATCCTGGGCGTCACCGAGGAGGCCAACCTGCTGATGGACGCCAGCGGGGAGATCCTCTTCGCCAACGCCCGGGGTGAGGAGCTTCTGTCCCTCCACACCGAGCGCCCTCAGGCCCACCTCGCCGACGACGGCCGCCCCGCGCCGCTGCACTCCCTGATCGTGGAGCAGATGACGCGCCTGCGCGAATCGAACGAGCGGGTGCGCCATGAAGTCGTCACGACCGGCGACGGCGGCCGCTGGCGTCTCGAGATCGTGGCTCTCTCGGGGCTCGCCTCCCAGAGCTGGTCACTGGTGGTGCTGACGCCGATCCGGATGCCGAGCGCGGACCAGCTGTCCAAGCGGCTCGCCGGCTTCCAGATCTCGCGGCGCGAGGCGGAGGTGCTCGCCCACGTGCTGCGCGGTCGCAAGGCTTGCGAGATCGCGAATCAGCTCGGGATCACCGAGTACACGGTCAAGGACCACCTCAAGCACGCGTACTCGAAGCTCGGCGTCTCCTCGCGCGGTCAGCTCCTCTCGCGTCTCGCCGGCGCGGTCCCCAGCGCCGGCTGAGCCGGATCCGGTTGGTATACTCCTGCGGTGTTGCGGATTCGGGGCGTTCCTGTCGAGCCGCCGCTCGTCCTCGCGCCGTTGGCGGGGATCACCGACCGCGACTTCCGCCTCCTGATCCGCCGCCTTGGCGGGTGCGGCTTGGTGTCCATGGAGTTCATCTCCAGCGAGGGGCTGACGCGCCGGCGCCCGAGCACCCTCAAGCTGCTGCACTTCGTGGACGAGGAGCGGCCCATCGCCATCCAGGTCTACGGCGCCGACCCCGGGTGCATGGCCGAGGCGGCACGCATCGTGGACGCGATCGGCGCCGACGTGTGCGACATCAACATGGGCTGCCCGGCCAACAAGGTGCTCAAGGGGTGCGCCGGGGCGGCGCTCACGGGGGACCTCCCCCTGGCAGCGCAGGTCGTGCGCGAGGTGCGGAAGGCAACCTCGCTCCCGCTCACCGTGAAGTTCCGCCTCGGCCTGCGCGAGGACGCCAAGACGTTCCTGGAGCTCGGGCGAATCTGCCAGGACGAGGGGGCCGATGCCGTCACCCTCCACCCCCGCACAGCCAAGCAGCAGTTCACGGGGCCGGCCGACTGGAGCGCCATCGCCGAACTCAAGGCGGCGCTCAGCATCCCCGTCATCGGCAACGGCGACGTGACATCGCCCGAGGACGCCCTGGCCCTGCAGCGGGAGACCGCCTGCGACGCCGTCATGATCGGCAGGGCGAGCCTCACCAACCCGTGGATCTTCCGCCAGGCCGCGGCCCTGTTCGCCGGCGAAGCGCACGCCGAGCCTTCGCTCGCCGAGAGGCGCAGCCTCATGCGTGCCCACTTCGGCGAGGTCATCGGCCGCGAGGATGGCCGCACCGCGCTGCACAAGCTCCGCCGGTTCACCGGCTGGTACACGCACGGGCTCCCGGACGGCCGCCAGCTCCGGCGCCAGCTGTCGGAGCTCGAATCCGCCGAGGCCGTCCTCGGGGCCGTGGAGGAGTACTTCCAGGCGCGGGGTGCCGCCTGACATGCCGCGCCTGCCGATGACCATCCCGCCGGAGATCGCCGAGATGCACCCGGACGTCCCCGCCGCGCTTCTCGACGCCCCGTTTCGCGCGGCGTGCGAGCGCCTCGACCGGTACGTCGGGGCGCTGGCCGTCGAGCTGGCGGCGACCCTCGCGCTGCCGGCGGGCAGACCGATCGAGCCCGGCGCCCTTCTCGCCGCGAGGAGCTGGCGCGTCGAGGGGGCGCTCGCCCTGCGCTGGCTTTTGGAAACGCTCGAGTTGTACGGCCTCGCGCGGTCGGAGCCGGAGGGCTGGACGCTGACCGGCGGCGCCCCGCCGGCGCCGTCCGCGGAGCTGCGGGGGCACGCGGAACGCGCACTGCCCGCGGCCAGGCCGGCATACGAGGTGCTGGCACTGTCGGCAGCAGCGCTGCCGGCCGTGCTGCGCGGGGAGCGGCGCGGCGAGGACGCCCTCTTCTCGCCTGCCACTCTGGGGACCTGGTTCGAGTACTTCGCCAATGGGAACCCGCACTACGGGCCGTGCAACGCGATCACGGCGCTCGCGGCGGCGAGGGCGGCGCGCCCGGGCGCGAGCGTTCTCGAGTTCGGCGGGGGCGGAGGGAGCGCGGCGGAGGCCGTCCTCGCCGCGTTGACCGCCGCGGGCGCCCCGCCCGCGCGCTACGTGTTCACCGAACTCCAGCCCGCGTTCTTGAGACGCGGCACGCGCGCCGCCAAGGGCGCGGCGCTGCCCGACTGCGAGCTCTCGGCGCTGCGCTTCGACATCAACCTCGACCCGGCCGGCCAGGGGCTCGACCCCGGCCGGTTCGACCTGGTCTTCGGGGTCAACACGCTGCACCTCGCGCGCGACCTCATGCGGACGCTCGCGAACCTCCGTGCCTTGCTGCGTCCCGGCGGAGCGCTGGTCGTCGGGGAGCTGCTCCGCCCCGGACCGGACGCCCCGGTCCACCTCGAGCTGCCGTTCACACTGCTCGCGGAGTACCGCGACGCGCCTCCAATTCCGGGCGTCCGCTCGCGCCCCGGATTCATGAGCCCTCGCGGCTGGATCCGCGCGCTCGAGTCCGCCGGCTTCTCGGAGATCCGCGTCCTGCCAGCGCAGATCGAGCGCTGC
>Ga0316628_100000337_pt1 | contig 29098 bp, 38 predicted proteins | sample OWC_Aug_M2_C1_D5_FD_207648 | JGI IMG/M metagenome (GOLD analysis project Ga0316628, IMG submission 207648) | Wetland soil microbial communities from Old Woman Creek delta, Ohio, United States - OWC_Aug_M2_C1_D5_C | ecosystem: Environmental > Terrestrial > Soil > Wetlands | place: USA: Ohio...
GGCCGATGGTGAGCAAATCTTTGAAACCGCGGTTGGTGATGAAGGCGGTGCGCACGCCTTTGCCTTCCAACACCGCGTTGGTGGCGACCGTGGAGCCGTGCACCAGATGCAAGCTCCGAGGATCGAGTCCGAGTTCCGCGATGCCCGCCAGGATGGCCTGCTCGGGCGCGGCGGGCGTCGACAGGCGTTTATGGATGCGCAGCGCCCGGCCATCATAGAGGACGAAATCGGTGAAGGTGCCGCCGGTATCGATTCCCAAAAATATCGCGGATCGCTGGGTCATGGTTGGGGCCGTCGGGAACTTTTTCGCGCTGGGATACTCTTTAACGCACGTCTTAGTATAATGCCGCGGCAACCGGCGGCTAGAGACCCTAAGATTCGTCCAGTTTTATCGCGCCGCCGTCAACAGCAAAGAGAAACGAAGACGCATGAGCGATGCAACAAGCTTAATCCGATTAGAGCATGTGTACCGCTACTACGGCCACACCTGCGCCCTGAACGACGTCAGTTTCACCGTGGGCAAGGGCGAGGTATTGGGCCTGCTCGGACCCAACGGCGCCGGCAAATCCACCGCCATGCAGATCATCAGCGGCAATTTGGCGCCCAGCGCGGGACAGGTGTGGGTCAACGGCATCGATCTCCTCGATCAACCTACCGCCGCCAAGGCCGGTCTCGGTTATCTGCCCGACCAGCCGCCGCTGTATCGCGAGTTGAGCGTGGACGAATATCTGGTCTATTGCGCGCGCCTCAACCGCATCCCCGCCAAACAACAGCGCGCCGCCATCGCCACCGCCAAGGAGCGCTGCGGTCTCACCGAGGTGGGGCGGCGCCTCATCGGCAATCTCTCCAAGGGTTATCAGCAGCGGGTGGGTATCGCCCAGGCCATCGTGCACTCGCCGGCGGTGGTGATCCTCGACGAGCCGACGGTGGGACTCGACCCCTTGCAGATGCGCGAGATCCGCGCCCTGATCCGCGAATTGCGCGGCGAGCACAGCATCATCCTCTCCACCCATATTCTCCCCGAGGTGCAGGCGGTGTGCGATCGCGTGCGGATCATCAGCGCCGGCAAGCTGGTGTTGAACGACACCATCGAAGGTTTGCAGCGGCGCATGCGCTCCTCCAGTCTGGTGGTGGGATTGCGGCGTCCCCCCGCTGTTGCTGAGTTGCAAGGTTTTCCCGGCGTAGAGTCGGTGGAAGCGCTGCCGGACGGAACCTGGCGCGTGCATTATCATCCGGAGCGCAATCCCGCCGAGCAACTGGCGGCGGAGGCGGCGCGCCGCGATTGGGGCTTGTATGAATTGATCCCGGAGCGCATGTCCCTGGAGCAGGTGTTCGTCGATATCACCCGCAGCGACCCCACCGAACACGGCGTCGCTGAACACAGCGAAGGAGCGGCGGCATGATCTTCCACATCGCGGCCCACGAATTGCGGCGCATGTTTTTGTCGCCGCTGGCCTGGAGCGTGCTGGCGGTGGAGCAGCTGATCCTCGCCTATTTTTTCCTGATCGGTATCGATAATTATCTGGTCTTGCAGCCGCGCCTGGCGATGATGGAAGGGGCGCCGGGGATCACGGATTTGATCGTGGCGCCGTTGTTTGGCGATGCCTCGATCTTTTTGCTGTTCGCCGTGCCGATGCTGACCATGCGTCTCGTCAGCGAGGAGCGCCGCGGCCAGACCTTGAGCCTGCTGTTGTCGGCGCCGGTGTCGATGAGCGAGATCATCCTCGGCAAGTTTCTCGGCGTCACCGCCTTCTTCTGGATCCTGGTGCTGATGATCGGAGTGATGCCGCTGTCCTTGCTGGCGGGCGGGACGATCGATCTCGGTATGTACGCCTCAGGGATGTTCGGCGTGGCGTTGTTGACGGCGAGCTTCGTCGCCGTGGGCCTGTACATGTCCACGCTCACCGTGCAGCCGGCCATCGCCGCGGTCAGCACCTTCGGCGTGTTGTTGGGATTGTGGATCATCGATTGGGTGGGGGCCGACCGCAGCGGGGAATACAGCGGACTGTTCGGCTACGTTTCCATATTGCGCCATTATCAGTCCCTGCTCAAAGGGGTGTTCAACAGCAGCGACGTGATTTATTACCTGTTGTTCATCGCCACCTTCATCGTGCTCAGCATCCGCCGGCTCGACGCGGACCGTTTGCAGCATTGATCCAGGTCGCCAGCAAGGAAAGTTAAGCCGCCATGCAAGTCACCCCGCGCTCCCGACGTCTGCTCCGCCTGAACAACGCGCTGTTCGTGATTTTGTTGCTGGGCATCGTCGGCGCGCTGGCCTGGTTGAGTTCCCGCTACAACTACCAGGCGGACTGGACCGCCGGCGCGCGCCACTCGCTTTCGGAGGCCAGCGTCAAGTTGTTGGAACAGGCCAAGGGGCCGATCACCGTCACCGCCTTCGCCCGCGACACCCGGGAGCTGCGCGATCAGATCAGCGATATCATCGGCCGTTATCGCCGTTACAAATCCGATCTGCAATTCAGCTTCGTCAGTCCCGACACCGATCCGGCGCGCACCCAGGCGATGGGGGTGAGCAGCGACGGCGAACTGGTCATCGAATACGCCGGGCGCAAGGAGCATATCAAGCCCTTCGAGATGAACGAGCAGCACATTACCAATGCCCTGCAGCGTCTGTTGCGCAGCGGCGAACGCTGGCTGGTGTTTCTCGAAGGCCACGGCGAGCGCAGCCCGCACGGCGAGGCCAATCGCGATTTGTCGCTGTGGGTGAAGCAATTGGAGGACAAGGGTTTTAAAACCCGCGGCATCAATCTTGCGAAGGATGCCGTCATACCGGACAACACCACGGTGTTGGTGCTGAGCGCGCCGCAGGTCGATTTATTGCCGGGCGAGGTAAAGGCGATTCAAGATTATCTGAGCCGCGGCGGCAATCTGTTGTGGCTGGGCGACCCCGGCCCCTTGCACGGCTTGCAACCCGTGGCCGAACAATTGGGGGTGAAGTTCCTGCCGGGGATCGTGGTGGATCTCACCGCGCAATCGCTGGGCATACGCAGCGCCGCCATCGCCGCGGTGACCAGTTATGGTCCGCATCCGGCCACCCAGGATTTTAATCTGCTGACCTTGTTTCCCTTGACGGCGGGTCTGACCGTGCAAGCGCCCGCGGGATGGCAAGGCGAAGGCTTTCTCAAGACCGGCGAGAACAGTTGGGTGGAGACCGGCTCGCTGACCAGCGGCCAGGTGCAGTTCAATGAAAAGGAGGACATCCGCGGTCCGGTGACCATCGGCGTGAGCCTGACCCGCGATCAGGATAAAACGGCGGCCAAGCCGGTTGCCGCGCCGGCGAACAAGCAGCAGCGGGTGATCGTGCTGGGCAACGGCAATTTTCTCGCCAACCAATATGTGGGCAACGTCGGCAATCTCGATCTCGGCATGAATATGATTAATTGGCTGAGCGAGGATGAGCATTTTCTGGACATTCCCGCCAAGACCGCGCCGGATACCGCTCTGCAGCTGTCGCCGCTGCAATCGGGCGTCATCGGTTTCGGATTCCTGTTCGGCTTGCCGGCCATTTTGCTGGCCGGCGGCTTGACCATTTGGTTACGGCGCCGCAAGCGCTGAAGGATGAGGATAGTGTGATGGGCAAGCGCACGTTGCTCAATATCTGGTTGGCGATCGCCTTGCTGGCCTTGGTATGGGTCGTGTGGCAAGAGCCCGGCCATGCACCCAAGGAAAAAGACGTTCCCGTCAAGCTGACGACGCTGACCCCGGCTGCGATCACCAAGATCGCCATCACCACGCGCAAGGGTTCCGTGACGCTGGACAAGCACGGCGGCGACTGGTGGCTGTCGGAGCCGATCAAGATCGCGGCCAATGCGGTGAGTGTGGATAATTTGCTGCAAGTGCTGCAGGCCAGGAGCGTTGCGCGCTTTCCGGCGGCGGGCCGGGATTTGAGTCAATACGGCTTGGCCGATCCCGAGGCGCGCTTGCTCCTGAACGATACCGAGATACGCATCGGCAATGTGGCGCCCCTGGGCCAACAACGTTATGTGCAACTGGGAGACACCATTCATTTAATCGCCGAACGTTATATGTTCGATGTGCCGAGCGATGCCGCGAGTTTGGTGAGCCGCGATCTGGTGCCGCACGGCAAACGCATCGCCGCGATCGCGTTGCCCGGCGCGAAGCTCGTCCGCGGCGACAAGGGCGAGTGGTCGATGACGCCGGCGGACAAAGGGATTGCCGCGGACGCGATACCAGGCCTGGTCAAGCAGTGGAGCGATGTCCAGGCGCTGCGCGTGGCCGCTTATCAGAAACAGGCCGCGCAAGGCGAGGTGACGATAGAGCTGGAAGGCGAATCAGCGCCGCTGCGCTACCAGATCGTCGCCCGCCAGCCGGAATTGATCCTGGCGAGGCCCGAGATCGGCATACAATTTTATGTCGCCGGGGAACAGGCCGAGCGCTTGTTAAACGTGACAACAGCGGCGAACGACGCCGCGGCGGCCAACAAGAAATAACGACGAGCAGCCCCCGCGTTTATGCCCGAGTTACCCGAAGTGGAGACCGCCCGCCGCGGCATCGCGCCCCATGTCGCGGGACAGCGCATTACCCGTGCGGTGGTGCGGGAGCGCCGTTTGCGCCGGCCCATTCCCCGGGGTTTCGCGGGAGAGGTGGCCGGACAGCAGATCAACGCTGTCAGGCGCCGCGGCAAGTATCTGTTGCTGGATACGGCGGGCGGCACGCTCATCATTCATCTCGGGATGTCCGGCAGCCTACGCGTCGTGCCCGCGGCGGCGGCGGCGCAAAAACACGATCATGTCGACCTGCGGTTAAGCAACGGTCTGGCATTGCGCCTGCGCGATCCGCGCCGCTTCGGCTTGATGGTGTGGACCGGCGACGATCCGCTCGCGCATCCGCTGCTGCGCGGGCTTGGGCCCGAGCCGCTCTCCGCCGCCTTCACCGGCGATGTCCTTCTGCGAAGTTCGAAAGGACGCATCCTGCCCGTCAAGCAATTCATCATGGACGGCCGGGTGGTGGTCGGCGTGGGCAATATCTACGCCAACGAGGCCTTGTTCGCCGCCGGGATTCATCCCTTGCGCCGCGCCGGCGAGGTGTCGCGCGCCGAGTATCGAGCACTGGCGGCCGCCATCAAAAAGGTCTTGCGGCGCGCCATCGCCCAGGGCGGCACCTCGCTGCGGGATTTTGTCGACAGCAGCGGCAGGCCGGGTTATTTTCAGCAGCAGCTGAGTGTCTACGGACGGGAGGGCGAGCCTTGTCCGCAATGCGGCGGCGCGATCGCATGCCTACGCCTCGGACAGCGCGCCACGTATTTTTGCGGTCGCTGCCAGCGGTGAAAAAAATATAGAACGCACTTCATAAAGGGCGCGGGCTGCCGGGATACACAGGGGTGAAAAGAGTTAACGAGTTTGCCGTCCGGCAGGCCGCAAAGAAAGGTGATGGCAGTGAAGATTGATTTTTTCGCCTGGTTTAACCGGGTGATCGCCGGTATCTTCGGTTTGATGATGGTGGTCATCATCTTGGTCCTGGTCATCGGCGTGGCGGACCTGTTCGTCGATATGCGCGATTTGGTCGTGGAGCACAAAATCCGGTCCGGATATCTGGAGATCATCTATGACGTGTTGACCTTGTTCGTCATGATCGAGTTGCTGCGCTCGCTGGCGGAATATTTCAACTCCAAACGCTTGCGCATGACCTTTATCGCCGATGCCGCCATCGTGTTCGTGCTGCGCGAGGTCATGATCAAGCTATTCGAAGGCAAGGCGGATCCCGGTCAGATTTACGCCATGAGCGCGCTGATCGTGGCGCTCACGGTGTTGCGGGTGGGATCCGTATTATTGTATCAGCGCGATATCAAGTTGACGCAAAGACCCAAGGAATAGATTTGGCGCTCTTGAGTTCCGCTTTGTTGGACTGGTTAAGGGCGGGGCGCGGGCGCCTCGTTTTTGACGGGGGTCTTCGCAATATCCATGAGCACGGCGCTGGGCGTAATCATGATGGTCTTCAGTGTCTGGCTGAGCTCGGAGACTTGGCGCGTCAATTGGGCATTGCGTTTGTCGTAAGGGTTGAACAGCAGAAAATTGGCGCCGTGGAGATTTTTCAAGAGCGTTGGCGCGTCTTTAGCGGCGGGCGGCAAGGGGAAGGTGGTTTGTTTGGTGGCGAGCAGGGTGCGCGCCGGCCATTGACTGATGATGATGCTGGGTTCTTTAATGTCCTCCAGTTCGCCGGAGAGGGTGCGGATGACTTGATCCTCCTCCGAGACTTCACCTTGCATGATGCTGTAGCGCTGCGCCTTGTCGGAGATCATGTATACCGTCGCCACAACAAAGATCACGGCCAGCACGATGCCGCGTTGTCCCAGCAGTCCGCCCACGGGCAAGGATTGGTTGACGTTGATCAGCTTGTACATGCCGCGATAGAGGGCTATGGTCAGCGCCAACATCGCCCAGCCGGGATCGGCCGCCACGACGCCCAGCAACAATCCGCCCAGCAGCATGCGCCCTAACAGATCACCGAACAAATTCCGAAAGTCGCCGAGCAGGAAGATCACGAGGATGCCGGTTGGCAGCAGCCCCACGGCCCACGACGGCGCGTCGCCGCCTGGAGCGGCGCTGTACATGAGTCCGGACAGCATCGCGACGGGGTTGTTGCCCCACTGCAGGGCCGGCCAGCCCATGCGCATGAACAAGATGATCACCGTGGTGATGCCGAGTCCCGCCGTTACCTGTAACTGATGCCGCTTATCGACGGGGTGCTTGTACCACTCCCATATCAAGGCCAAGGGATAGGCCAAGCCCGCCGGATGCAGGCTTACCGCTACCGCGGCGAGCACGATCTGTAAAAAATACCATCCCCCCAGGCGGCGTTGCGCCTCGCGATACTTGTTGTCCAACCATTGTCCCAATGCAAACAGCGCCAGCAAATAGGGGCCGATACCGACGGCATTGATTTGGGAAAACGTCAATGGGGCTATCAGGAATAGGCCGCTGCCGATCAGGGCCGCTTCCTCGTTCATGGTGCGCCGCGCCCATCGATACAGCAGCACGATCGCGGAAAACATAACCAAGAGAGTAAAAATTTTGACGGCGATGATGCTGCCCGTCCAATAAATTCCTAGCGGCGCAAACAGCAATACCCGCAGATCGGGCAGACCCAATACAATAATGGGATTCACGACCTGGTCCGAGACGCTCCAATTGAGCAATAAAGCCCTGGCTGCCGTTTCTTCTATTCCGAAAGGATCAAAACGCAAGAGATGAAAGAACAGGACCAGCCCTCCCCACAGCGCAAAGATTAGGAGGATTTTGACTTGAACGGGGATACGTGCCAGCATCAGGTTTAATTACCGGGTGGGATTGCGGGTTTTTTAGAACGCGTTTTTATGAAATAAATCATATCCTAAAATTGCGAAAAGTTCATCGCGATTAGGGGCTGCGCCAGCCGTATTTTTTTGACGGCTGTCGCCTGATTCATTTTCCGTAAAAGTGTATGGCAATGGAAGGGACCTGATAGTGTTGGGTGCAGCGTGCAAGTTTGCCGTGGCAGCAATAAAGTTTACTCAATGGCTCGAGAATTATCTGAAGCATGATCGTGAAATTGATGTTGCAGGAGAGGGGCAGGCTCGATAAACTTTACGCTTGCAATCTTTCGGACGAACATGCTATACATTCCGCCACTTTTTTGTGCGGTAGTCTCTTGGAATCGGATAGAAACGGAGGTGCAACATGTTTGATACAGCGCATGTCCTGACAATTTATTTAGTGTGGTTTGTTTGCGCTTACGGGTTGGTATACTTTTTATTCAAAAAGAATTCTTGAGTCGCTTAATCAGCATTGTGCGGGTGAAGCGCAATTGCATGAATGCGGAATAAAGTGCCTTGCGGGTGATTCAGGTAAGGACCCCGTGTGTGATAGAGTTTCAGGCTAGGACTCACAGGGCGATAAGAATGGTAAATAGATCGGGAGGGCATCCTAAGATGCAACGGAACAATGTGATCTTGGCGTCTTTGGCGTTGGCGGGGTTATTGGGCGTTGCCACTGCAACGCAGGCAGCGGATGATGTTATCAGCGCTGAAAATGCTGATATACAGAATCTTCACGCGAATACCGCCAATGGGGAAAAGATTTTCAAAGAAGGTAAAGGTGAGGTCCCGGCATGTAATTCCTGTCACGGTCCGGAAGGGATGGGCGATGATAATTTGGGGACGCCGCGCCTTGCAGGCCAGATCGTGTATTTTCTGATAAAGCAGTTGGAAGACTTTGCCCACGATAAGCGCACCGATTTGACCATGTCCGTGATGAACTTCAATGCCAAGGGCTTGACCCCGCAGGATCGCGTTGACGTGGCGGCCTATGTGGCCACCAAATTGCCTATCACGAAAAGCCTTTCCAGCTTGAAGGATTTGAGCGCCGCTGGAACCACGGTGGGGTCCACCTACTTGGGCAAATCAATCGTCCTGTACGGAATTCCGGACAAAAATGTTCCGGCCTGTCAATCCTGCCATCAGTACAATGGGCGCGGCCAAGAACCGATCTATCCGCAGATCGCTCAACAGAAGTATGTCTACCTGACGAATCAGTTGAAACATTGGCGCGACGGCAGCCGCGCCAATGATCCGATGGCGCAGATGCAGCATGTGGCGCAAAAGTTATCCGATGAAGACATAGCCAACGCGGCGTCCTATCTCTCAGGCGCATCCTTTTATTCAATGGGCAATCCCAGGCTCCCTGAGCAGCACATGCCTATGGCCTATGATATCCATTAAAAGATTCTATTTCTGAGCGTGTATCGAGAGGGCGGTTTATCCGCCCCTCTTTCTTAGAGTAGCGTATTTGCCGTTTGATCAATCCGATGCCGAGTGCGGCATGGTCATGGTTATATTCGACTCCGTTCCGAGTTTTGCTTGGGTAACTGTGCATAACAGGACGCATTGACATGAGTCTCAAACAATCCCTGAAACCGGGAGAAAAGGTGCTGTTTAGCATCTTTGGCATCTTTTTGGTGGTTGCGGTCCTGGGTTATATCGCGCTGGAGGCCATACGCTGGAATTCAGACAAGCCGCTTTATGTCATAAGGACTCACTATGACCTTACCCCCGAAGGTGACAGAGGGTCGGTGATATTTCGCAAATCCCGCTGTACCCTTTGCCATCGCGCCATGAATAATGGCACCAACATGGGTTTGGATTTGGACGGCATCGGATCCACTAAGACCCAGGAGTGGCTGCTGGCGTTTTTGCGGGATCCTGAAAATAACTATGGGACCAGGACCGTGGATCACGGCCCGGCGCCCAAAGAAGCCGCCTACGTCTCCGCCATGCCTGTGGAGGATCTGCACGCCATTGCCGTTTTTCTTTCCGAGCTCAAGGCGGATCGCGGTTCGCCGGCGGCTCAGATGCCTCCGGAGGGAAAATCGTCATTCATAGATGACATGGTAGAGGTGTGGGCGCCCAAGGATTGGAAGAACAAATATCAGGATATACGAACCATCAATCCGGAAGATAAAGGCCAAGAGGGGGGCAAGTAGTGAGCGAACCTTGGGCGAGAGATCAGGATTATACGCGCTACACCTTGTGGTTCATTTTTGCCTGCATTATTTACAGTATTATCGGGTTTTCCTGGGGGGCGATCGTCGGGATGCTCCCGAAATTGCGCGATTTCATAGACCATCGCCCGCACGCCCATCTCATCATGCTGGGCCATGGACACCTCAATCTATTGGGATGGGTGGAGATGGCGATTTTCGGCAGTGTCTATTACATCACCCCTCGCTTGGTAAAGCGCTCGATTTATAGCTTGAAGTTGGTGAAGGTCCATTTTTGGATGCATAACTTCGGTTTGCTGGGCATGGTGTGCTCTTTTGTCGCCGCCGGGACCATCGGCGGCCTGGCAAGCGAGTATGCGACGCCGGATGAGGTGAATCTCATGGTGCGCCCGTTCATGATCTCCGTGGGCAGCTTCGGTCTCTTGGTGCTAACCGCCAATATCATCTGGGGGTATAATATTTTTCGTACCTGCGTCGGGTGGGGACAGCGAATATGACGCGCGTCTCGAGAATTGCCTGCGCCCTTTTTATCGGGGTGACCGTTTTGTTGTCGGCATGCGTCGACGATGGCGCCTTGCAGGTGGGTTCGAAGGCGCCCGCCATCAGAACCAAGACCTTGGCGGATGTCGGCGGCGATCTGGCGCGGATTACCACCTACCGCTTCCCCGACGAGCGTATGTACCAGCTTTCCTTGGATAAGGCCCTTGCGCAAGGGAAACCCATCGTATTGGAGTTCGCAACCCCCGGGCATTGTACCGTATGCGATGTGCAATTGCAGATGTTGAAGGATTTGCTGCGCAGGTATCAGCCCCGAGTCATTTTCTTGCACATGGATCAGTATCAGAACCCGGAAGCCTTCCGCGCCTTCCGTGTACGGGGCGATCCGTGGACGTTTATCATCGATGATCATCAAATCGTGCGTTTTAAAATGCCCGGACGGATGTTATACGGTGAGCTTGATCGCGCCATCAGCAGCGTGTTGACCGCTAAGAATGGCTGACCATGGCTGAGGTTAAGCAGTATCGCTTGATTCAAGATCGGCGTGGCGTAGCGTGGGATGCTTTGCTTTATGTCCCTACGGTCGCGGCTTTAACCCTCATCGGACTGAAATTATGGTTTGGGCCCAATCAAACCTGGTCCTATCTTTTAGTGTTTTTGGCCTCCTTTTTCTTCATCGTCGGGTTAAACCGTATATTGAGCCGGATGATGTTGCTTCCTTCTTCGCCCACTGCCATCGAGATCGATAAGCAAGGGGTATACCTCAAGTTGCGTAACGATCAGCGCATCAGTCTGCTGAAAGACGTGCGTTATTACCCTGATTTTTCGGGCAAGTCGTTTGGATTGAGCGGCATGGATTTGACCGGCAAGCGATACCAATATGTTTTCCACAAAGGGCAGTGTCCTACGCTTGCCGTTTTCGATGAGATCCGCTCGCTGCTAAACGCGTACCGCTAAATTACTTGCGATAAACCCTGAATGGTTTGCGGCCTATTAAGGCGTGAGGTCGCCGGTTTAAATTTCCGAAGCGACGGGAATGTGGCGCCGATCCTCAGAATACCGCGCAGCCGCATCATATTTCACTATCTTTAGCACGGTTTTTCCTGCGCGTACGCACAACATCTCTGGCCAGCAGACCAATGACGATTGCCCCGACCAGGGTGCTGACGGTGATAATCGACTCTTCGGCGTCGCTGCTCACTATGCCGCCGATGAACATATGAATCGAGTAGGCTAAAATAGCCAAAAAAGCGATTGCGACGATGGAATAGAGGATAATTTCTTTCATAATATTTTTCGCTTAGACATTAGGATACCAGCCGCGCGATGTAAGCCATATTGGCGAACTTTTGCGTGAAGGTCGGAGGTATTTGCGTCACTATACCAAAAGACGATTGCCGCTGGGCAATCCGACTCGGGGCTTGCGCCGAGCCTGACTCAGGCCAAACTGGAAATTGAGAAGGGAAGATAAGAATTTTCACTATTTTTTCGCCAGACAAGCGAGCAGATTGCAGGGAATATCTGCGGCGTATTCTTAGAAACCTTCGCTTAGATAGGGCAAAAAGGGCGAGCTTTTAAATAAAAAGTTGTATGCTAAAGCGCTATGGATAATTCCATAGCGGCAATCTTTGCTCTAAAATTTTCCTGGGCCGAAGAATAGAATTTAAAACGGCTATTTTCCTGCAATCTGCTCAACAATATTTGGAAAAAAATTGAGAGGCAAAAGACTTGACGCAGAGTTTACGGTGTGCAAGTATCACTGCCCGAAATAAGCGATTCAGCAGAACAACGAATCACCGAAAATAAGTGGAGAGTAACCATGGCGACAAATGCTCTAACATTTGGAAAAACTTTTCTTGTTAGCTTAATTTCTGGGGTTACGACGGGAATGGGCAATGGGAGCGTATTCGGTGCGGCGCTGATGTGCGCACTGGGCCGCGGGCGCTTCGAGACCTGGGGCGGCTGGTATGGTCAGGCCTACGACCCCACAACCTTTCAGGGCTTCGTCGATTGGTGCATGTTGATATTCGGCTTTGCCTTTACCGCGATCATGATGATTATGCTGCAGAGGCACGGTGAATTGGAGGCGGCTGCCGAGCAGGCCGGCGCACATAGAAGCTCGCGCGCCTAAAAAAATTTCGAATTTCGCTGGCCAACGTTGGGGGTGGAGGTAAAATATGACTACAATTGCCACTGTATTTTGTATCCTGCTTGCTTTTTCTAGTATGTGGTTCGCCTGGTATCTCATGAAGCCGGGGAAACATTGATTCGCTGCATAAGCATAAATAGGTTTTAGGGAAACAGAAGGGGAGTCTACGACCATGCTTAAATACTTACTTGCGAGGAATGAGGATATTCCGCCGGGCACCTCTGCGGTGTTTTTCGGCTTTTCCTCCATATTATGGTTCGTTGTCGGTACCGGATTGGGTTCATTCAATGCCGCGAAGCTCGCCTTCCCGGATTTCGTTACCGGCTCCGAGATGTTCTCATTTGGCCATATGCGCCAGGTTCACGTACTGGCGGTGATCTTCGGCTGGATCTCCATGGCCTTCGCCATGGCCATGATGTATATCACCCCGGCGCTGGGCAACACCAGGCTGTGGTCCGAGAAACTGGGAGTATGGAACTGCTTTTTATGGAATATCGGTCTTTCCCTAGGTCTGGTCTGTCTATGGATCGGCATGGAATCCGGGCGCGAATACTCCGATTTTCCTTGGGCGATAGACCTGTATATTGCCGCCTTCATGACCATCCCCTTGGGCGTGAACGTGTGGATGACGATCATCAAGCGCCGCACCCAAGGCATCTATACCACGAACTGGTTTTTCGGTTCTGCGGTTTTCATGGTCTCCATCGTATTCATCGTAGGAAATTCACCGGAATGGTTCTCTCTGAGCGGTTTGAGCGAGGCCTACCTCACCTGGTGGTTTGCACATAACGTGCTCGGATTGTGGATCACCCCGGTGGCGGCGGCGATCGCTTACTACACCGTGCCGAAGATTACGGGAAATCCGCTGTATTCACACCGTATCGGGCATTTGCACTTCTGGTCAGTGGTGGTGTTCTACTCGACGCCGGCCGCGCACCATTTGATGTCGGCCCCCCTGCCCGAGTGGCTTAAGTCGTTTGCTTCAGTGGAAGGGGTGCTGATATTGGTGCCCGCGATTGCCTTCGTCTCCAACTTGCTGCTCACCATGCAAGGGAAATGGCACTTCTTCGTCGAAAATATCGAAATGAAGTTCACGATTACCGGCGTGTTGCTCGCCATCCCCCTCAACATGCAGGGCGGCTTCCAGCAAACCCGGGCCATTAACTGGTACATCCACGGCACGGGCTGGATCGTGGCGCATGCCCACCTGGCGTTGCTTGGCTTCTCGACATTTCTTGAAGCCGCGGCGGTGTACTACGGTCTGCAAACCATTTTGCGCCGCAAACTATATTCCTTAACCTTGGCGAACTTCCATTTCTGGTTTCTGCTGATGGGGTTTGCTACCTATTGGATCTCGATGACCATCGCCGGCTTGATCCAGGGTGCAGGGAAAATCTATGAAGTCCCCTATATCGATGTCGTTATCGCCGAGCATCCATACATGATTGCTCGCTGGGTAGGTGGCACCATGGTGTTTACCAGTAACATCGTATGGCTATACAACATGTGGATGACCGCGCGCGTCGGTACGGCGATCCCAGCCGGTCGCTTGCCGCATGAACTGGCCTACGAGCGCTAATACATATAGGGAGGGAGTCAAACGTGGCTTTCAGAGAATATAAAATAGGGTCAAGGTTGTTTGGCGTGGCGCTCGGTGGGTCGATGATGATCACGCTGTATTTTCCGACCGTCAATATTACTTCGGTATCCTCGACGGAAATTGGTATGCGCAAGGCATTGTCCTTTGGGCGCGTATCCGGGTTCTCACTGGACGATCCATTCCTCCAGGGAAAGGCCAAGCCCAAAACGGTGGTGCTCAAGAAGGACCCGCGCACGGGACAAGCCATAGACCCGCCGCTGTACGCCTATGTATATGAGGCGGGCGTGCCGTTCACCAGCGACATACGTCACCCCCGAGTTTTGGGGCCTGGCGTGAAGGAACTGAGCGTAGGGAAAGGCCGGATTACCGAGGCCTCGGAAAAGGAGGGTGCGGTATTTCTAGTGCAGCATGAAGAAGCCGCGGGTGAGGAGTCGACCGCTTACGTCGAAGATGCCACTGCTACACGCGGGTGGACACCGGCGGAAGTTTTGGCTGCCGCCGGAGATGAGAACACCATGTACGTGGGTTCCGGCAAGATCATGTTCGTGCGCGAAGGATGCTGGTGGTGCCATACCCTGCTGCCTGAGGAAACTCAAGATTGGCAAGCCTTTGGTATACCGCCGCGTCTAGGCGACTTCAACAGCGAATCGCCTACGTCGTTCGGCTCGGATCGCAAGGCGCCCGATCTGCTGCATGTGGGCTCACGCAATTCATCCAAAGAATGGATGATGATGCACTTCTTTAATCCGCGCCTGGTGCAGCCTCATTCCATCATGCCTCGCTTTGATTACCTATGGGGCAATGTGGACGCAAACGGTAAACCCATCGATTTCGCGAAGTGGCGAAAGGATTACCTGGACTATAACGCAGGCAAGAGCGTTTATCCGCCGGACGTGCCTCAATATGCTTCAAATAGCGATATCCGCTACCTGATCGATTTCGTATTGAGTCTCAAGTAAAGGGGGGAGTGCAATCATGGCTTGGACATTTGATAAACCGCTCTTTAGCTTGGCGGACGAAGAGCAAAATAAAAAGGCGATGCAAGTATGGGAAGGCGAGAGCCTGGGAGGCCTCACCGAGGACAACAACCGGTTGCCACAGCCGGTTGTCTGGTTGCTGGGCTTAACCATCGTTACTGCCTTTCTCGTCACGGCGCCGCTTTGGGGGCAAAGGCCGCAAGCCGCTATCTATAAAGATTATGTCGCTCTCATGGATAGTCCCGAGGTGCAGAAGCTTGAAACCGATCCGGAAAAGATGGACTACATCGTAAAAAATGCCCCGGTAACCAAATACAAGGCTTTGCAAGAGCGTCATCCTCTGACGATGGATGACCTGCGCATGATCAAAGACCAGGTCGTGGAATTGGAGAACTCGGGTAAGGACCTGGAAGAGTTTACCGTGGTGGGTAACAAGGTGGTGCTCGCTAACTTTGAGGGCGAATTCAAACCGGGCACCACGGAGAAGATTCGCAAGCAACCGTCGTGGGATCCGGGCTATACCATCGATGTGTTTTACGTGATCTATTTCTGCATCTCGGTGATAATCGTGGTTAAGCGTCTGCCGCATTTCACCGTTCAACCAACCCATCACAAGCACTGATTTTAGAGGAGAAATGTCATGTTAGATGTCGACAATCCACCATTGGTGCTTTTGGGCATTATCATTCTGGTCTTCGTCGCCCCGTTTATCTACAGCTTTTTCGTAGATAATTATGACAAGAAGAGTCAGCCGGTCAAGTTCGTAGACTGACATCTTGGCGATTTGGTAATATTCGAGTTGCTTCAATAAATACCGCCTTCATCGAAGGCGGTATTTTTTCCTTTATTTCTCCTGGGCTGACTAGCAGTGAGGGCAATGTGCCGGGAATTAAGCGGCTTTTGACACGGGCGTCCGTATCGATGCTGGCTGGTTACGCGGGACGCGCACTGGCCGAAGATCCGGGCTTCAATACCGGCATCGAAGGAATGGATAGTCAGGAGTGGAGCGTCGGCATATTCGTTTTTCTCATTATTTGTATCATTGTTTTCACGGGAATAGTGGTAAAATTCATGACGGGGAATCGCGCAGCAGCGCTGAAGCGAGGGGAAAAATACCTCTTCGCTTGGATTCTCTTCGGTGTGGTAGTGGCCATAGTCTTTGGCGCCTTACAGTTGCTGCAGGGCCGACTATTTTGACGAGGTAATTTCCATGGATTATATCAATAAGCTTCCGGACGGCTGGACGATATATGTGTGGCTGATTGCGGGCGCGATGATTATCGTTACGGTCGTATTCGCGATCCGCTGGGCAATTCGCAATGATCAGTTCGACGAGGACATTAAATATCTGGTCTTCGACAAGGATGATAAAGACAAGATGTCCCCGGCCGACTTTTCCAAAAGTCAGCAAGTGCTCAAGGAACAGATGGAAAAGCGCGAGCGGTTCTTGATCATGAAGAATAAAGATAAGAAGGCACATGATCGCCCATGAAGCTTGGCGAGAAGGGGATACTTGCCCTTATCGGGATCAGCATCGTTACGCTGTCGGTGATAAATTATGAGCGTAATAAAGATCAAAAGGTCGATCCCGGCATCCCCTTTTTTAGCACATCAACCGAAGAACTGTCTCGTCAAGCGACAGACCTGATTCGACGCGAGAATTGCAGGGATTGCCACAGCCTGTGGACTATACGCGATCCTCTGCAGTCCGTCCCCGCGCCGATGCTCGACGGCATAGGCATCCTGCATGATGAAGACTGGTTTTTTCGTTACCTTTCGGCAGAAAATCCCCAGGCCATCCTTCCCTCGCGCTTGAAACCGCAATACCGCATGCCGTCTTATGCGCGACTGCCGGAGCAGGAGCGACATACACTGGCGCAATATATGGCCAGCCTAAAGGTGAAAGAATGGTACCGCGATCGTGTGGTGAAGGCGGAACACAGCGTTTTGACCGGAAAGGACTGACCATGTTTTCGTCACGCATGAAGAAAGGTGCGCTGGCCTTATTCATAGGCTGCGTCATCATATATTCGGGAGATCATCTTCTCGGGATACGCGCCGAATTGTTCATGGGGCTGGATACATTTAATTTTCGCTGGTTTCTCGATATATTCATAATACCGTTCATCGCCGGCACCGTTGTGGGCATGATCTATGGCATGGGTGGAAAATGGCTGGCTCATTTCCCCCCTTTGATCATTCATTTCTTTGGTTATATTCAAACCTTGAAGTTTACGGGCGTCCCCGCGGGCGCAGCGCTGATGCCCATGGGCTGGTGGGGATTTTTCGTCATCCTGGCCATAGAGTCGGCCACCGCCGGCGGGGTCATGGGCGAGATACTGATCAAGCGGACCTACGGACGCAAGCCGATACATCTCGAATATCAAGAGAAGGCGGCGCGGGCAGAACGGAAATCACAGACCGATGCGTAACCATGTCTTGAACAGACCGGGCGGCTTGGATGAGAAGAGCCGCGCAAAACGTAAGCATTACCTTAACGCCACCTTGGTGACCTGCGCCGCCTTGGCCATGCTGGGCGGGGTCGTGCACGTCATCATGCTGGGGGCGAACCGCATGACGGAGATGCGCAACTTGTCCTCGTATAACCTCAAAGAGGAATCTTCACGGGAGCGCGCGGCCGGCGAGGATTTGCAACTGCACAACGAGAATGAACACCAGACCGTTAAAACCGACACCTACACCGTGGCCGAGGCGGAGGCCTTGCTCAGCGCCGCGCAATGGCGCGAACTGGATACCATGATTACCATCCCGGCGGGCGACTTCGTCATGGGTACGGACAAAGAACAAGCTGACGAACAGGATCACCCCGCTCATCGCGTGCATCTCGCCGCTTACAAGATCGATAAATATCCGGTTACCAACGCGCAGTATGCCCGTTTCGTGGCGGCGACGGGGCATCGCCCTCCCTTGGATTGGAAGGACGGCAAGATCCCGAACGGCGAGCTCATGCATCCCGTGACCATGGTTTCGTGGTTTGATGCAAAAAGCTATGCGACATGGGCGAACAAGCGCTTGCCCACGGAGGCGGAATGGGAAAAGGCCGCGCGCGGTGCTGAAGCTCGGCGCTGGCCTTGGGGTGATGTGATGGATGCCAGCCGCTTGAACACCTATTATTCGGTGGGGCACGCCACGGATGTCACCGCCTATCCTTCCGGCGCCAGCCCTTACGGGGTCATGGACATGGCCGGGAATGTCAGTCAATGGGTGGCGGACGATTATCTGGCGTACCCGGGCTCGCGTGCGTCTCAAGATCTGTTTCAGGGAAAAGTAGCCGTGGCCAATACCCCGGAAGACCGGGCGTTGAAGGTGGCTGACTTGGTTCCGGTCGGCGCGCGCTATAAGGTATTGCGCGGCGGCTCGTGGAAAAGCGATCCGTTTTCAACCTCCAGCTATCATCGCATTTCGCAATGGCCGAATTATGCCTCGGATTTTTTTGGTTTTCGCTGTGCTGCGGATGTCTCCCAGCCGAAAAAGGAAGGGGGTTAGCGCATGAGATATGTGAAGACCTTGAGCTTGATATTGTTATCCGGCTTGGCACGGCCGGCGTGGGCGCTTGATAGCTACCGTTACCTGCATGTCAGCATTGAGACGCCATGGGCGATATTTCTGTTCCTATTACCCATCGTACTGTCGCCCTTTATTCTGATGATTATCCTCTATTGGCGCCAAGCGATTCGCAAGGCGCGCGAGGAAGAGAAACCGCAATAAGCCGCGGAAAAGGTGCCGGGGTCGATTGAATGCGCAGCATAGTTGGAATAATGAAACCTTTATTGTGGTGTTGGATGGCGCTGTATCTGTTGAGTTGGCCGGCCTATGCCGCGGAGAAACCCGCCGGCGGCGACAGCAGTATCCAGGTGATAGAGGCGTTCAATAAAGCCGATGCCGAACGCAGCAAGCACGAGATCAGCGACAAAAGAAAACAGCAGATCATGTTTCTCATGGGCATCACCCTGCTGATCTTCATTATCACGACCGTTTCGCTGGGGGTGGCGATGGTGGTTTTCGCCAAGCCCGTTTTTGTCGCCCATATGATTTTCGCCGGCTTCAGTCTGACTTTAGCCATCGCCCACGCCATCGTCGCCATCGTCTGGTTTTTCCCCAGTTGATGTGATTCGCCGGACTTCCCTACCCGGTGCGCGGCCGCCCTTCGACGAATATCCCGTCCGTGACCTTCGCTGATCGCCGATTTTTATCAGCCGTTGTGGCGGCGTTATATACCTTGTCGGGATTGACCGCCTTGGCTTATGAGGTGCTGTGGGCGCGGATGTTGTCGCAGCAATTCGGCGTGAGCATCTTTGGCGTGGTCGTCACCGTGGTCGCCTTTATGGCGGGTTTGGGAGCGGGGAGCTGGCTAGGCGAACGCCGGCGCGGGCGCGCCTCGCCCTTGTTCATTTTCGGATTGTTGGAAGCGGGTGTCGCCGCTTACGCGCTATGTTTGCCTTGGTTGCTGCGGCTTTTGGAACAGCGACTAATGGGTGTGGCCGTTCATATGGAGTTGCCGGCCTGGTACGGGCTGCAAGGCATGACGGCGCTGTTGGTGCTGTTCTTACCGGCCTTGGCCTTGGGGTTGGGATTTCCCATGATCCTGCAATCCGCCCGGGGGATGGCGATGTCGGTCGGGCGTCTATATGGCCTCAATACCCTCGGTGCTTGCGCCGGGGCTTTGTTGCCGTTGGCGCTGTTGCCCAGTGTGGGTTGGACGATGTCCGTACGCTATGTCGCCGTTCTCGGAATGGTAGTCGCCGTTAGCGCCGTGTTTACGGCCAAGTATTTCGGCAAGACTGACGAGACGCGGACCGTCAAGAGTCATCCGCCCATTTCCTTCCGCGATTTGCTGGCCTACGCCGGCATAGGCGCCGCCGCCTTGATGCTCGAGATCGGCTGGACCCGCCTGTACGGGATGTTATTGCTGCGAACGGAATATGTGTTAGCGGTGATTCTCGCGGTATTTCTGGTGGGTTTGGCCTTAGGAAGCCTGCTGGTGAGGCGCTATGACTCGCCTCGCTGGTGGACGATCTTACCGCCGCTCGCGGCGGCTTGGACGGTGCTGGGTTTGTGGGCCCTTCCCTGGTTGGGGCGGTGGGCGGATACCGCGCAATTTCAGAGCTTGGCCTCGGCCTTGTTCGGCCAAGGATTGATGATCGCCGTTTTCACCTTGCCGGTGACATTTTGTTTTGGCGCGTGGCTGCCCTTGCTGAGCGGACGCTATGATGATCCCGCGAGTGCCGGCGCGCGGTTTTACGGGGCGAACGCATTGGGCGCCGCATTGGGCGCGGCGGCCGCCGGATTCGTACTCATCCCCGCGATCGGCACGCAGGGAACCCTCATCGTCGCCGCGCTGCTGATAATAGTTTGCAGCGTCTGGTGGGCCGGCAAGCTGCGGATGCTCGCCGTCGGCGTCTTACTCTTGATCGCGGCCGTCCCGGTGTGGCGTTTGCCGCAGGTCAACGCCTTGCTGCCGGTGACGCAGGCCGGCGCGCACGATGCGTATTTCCACGAGGATGCCATCTCCATTACCCATGTGGTCGAAGAGCAGGATGGCCAGCGTGTGCTGCTCACCGATCTGCAGCGCATGGATGCCTCCACGGAGCCCTCCGCGGTGGTGGCGCAGCAAAACCAGGCGCGCTTGCCGTTATTGTTGCATGCCGCGCCGCATAAAATACTATTTTTGGGGATGGGCACCGCCATATCCGCGGCGGGTTCATTGCCGTTTCCTGAACTGAATCGCACCGCCGTAGAGCTGTCGCAAGGCGCGATCGTCGCCGCGGACACTTGGTTCGGCGGCGTCAACCAAGGCGTGGTGAACGATATGCGCGTAGTTCACGACGATGCGCGGCATTTTCTGCAGCGCAGTCAAGAGAATTACGATGTCATCGTCGGCGATTTGTTTCATCCCGATTTGGTGGGGCGCAGCAGCTTGCTCTCGGTGCAGGCGTTCAGCCGGGCCGCCGCGCGCCTGGCGCCCGGCGGGATCTATGTGCAATGGTTGGCGCTGAACCAATTCGATCTGGAATCATTGAGCACGGTGCTGCGCGGTTTTCACCTGGTCTTTCCCAATATGTGCCTGTTCGTCGACGGCTTCCGTCTGGCCTTGGTGGGGCCGCGGGATAAATTGGGTGGTGCCCCGGCGTTATTGGCCAATCTTCGGCGCATGGACGGTGTCACTCAAGAGAGCGCCACCGGTCATGAAGGGGCTTGGACCTGGTTGGGACGTTATTGGGGCAGCATCGATCTGCCCCCGGGCGCGGTGCAGGACGAATGGGCGCCGCAGATCGAATTTCGTCTGCCGGCGGCGCGCTATCGCGGCGAATTGGATGTGGCGAAGCTGTTGGATTGGCTGTCGCAGCACCGGCCTACTTTTGCGGAGGCGGAAAGCGCGCTGCAGCTTGCCGCGGCCGACCGCGAATCGTTCGAGCGGGCCTATGCGGCGACCGACTTGGCCATGCGCGCCTGGTCCTCCGAAATACGCGGGGATGAACTTAAATCGCAGCAGTTGTTGCGCCTCGCCTATGAGGCCAACCCGCAAGACCGCTGGATCGCCTATACCCTCGCGGACCGGATGATGGCTACGCTCCCCGCGGCGCGGCAGCGGGGCATGGATGAGCGGCAGGCCCTGCAGACCGTGCTGCGTATTTTTCCCGATCACCCCGATGCGTTGCGGGACTTATGGCATAGCGAGAGCGCGGCGGGAAATACCGTTGCGGCCGCGGCCTATCGTTCCCGGCTGGCGGCCGTCAGTCCCATGGACAAGGAAATCCGGGAGCGACCGGCGCAATAAACCATGAGAGTCCCACTTGGTTGGCGGGGTGAAAAAGCAGGGTGGGCGTGGTAACCTAAAAATATGGATTATGATAAAGCCTTAAGCAAGATTCCACTGGTGGTGGAGGGTCCGAAGACTAGCCCGAGCTACCATGGGCGCCGCCGTGCCCTGCAAGGCGCCTTCATCATCTTGGCCATTTTGATACCGGTGAGCGGGTTGTTCCGCATCGATCCGGTGGAAGGCGCCTTCGTCGTCTTGGGCCGCCAGGTTTGGTTCGCCGATTTTTTCCTCGTGGTGGGTCTGTGGCTGGCCGTCTCCAGCGGTTTGGTGACGACCTACTCGACGCTGGGCACCGCCTTTTGCGGTTGGGCGTGTCCGCAAAATAGTCTGTCGGAGTGGGGCAACCGCATGACTCATAAGTTGTTGGGCAAGCGCGCCGCGGTGAGCCTCACCGGCGAGAAGATGCGGGTCTCGGCGGGCAAAAACAAATGGCGCAACTGGGTGGTGCTCGGCGGCAGTTTTACCGTCGTCGCCATGTTCTTCGCCCTGATCCCGCTCTTTTATTTTTATCCGCCCTCGGCGGTGTGGTCATTCGTCACCTTTCAGGACGACGCACGGCTCGCGGGTTCGGTGCACTGGATTTATACGATCTTCGTGCTCATCATCGTGCTCGACATCGCATTCATACGCCATTTCTTCTGCCGGTTCATGTGCGTTTACCGGGTCTGGCAACATTCCTTCAAAACCAAAGAGACCTTGCACGTCGTCTATGATGCTTCCCATGCCGAAGAGTGCGCGAAGTGCAATTTTTGCGTCACTACTTGCTTTGTCGACATCGATCCGCGCAAGACCGAGACTTATGACAGTTGCGTGAACTGCGGCGAGTGCATCGACGCCTGCGGGGCCATCCGCGCCCCGAAGGGCGGGACCAGCTTGCTGCGCTTTGAATTGGGGCAGCGTCACGGTCAGGCGGCGCGGCGGTTTCGCGACAGCGTCGGCAGCTTGCTCGGACGGGTGCGCTGGACTATCCCCTTGTTCGTGATGGGGCTGGGCATGTTTATCTGGGGGCTGTGGAGTTATCAACCTTATCACGTGACCGCCGGACGGACGGATAATTCGCCTTTGGACTACCGCATCGATGTATCGAATAAACGCTACCGAGCGGAGACCGTGACTATCGATATCGAAGGATTGCCCGCGGGCGCCTATACCCTGCAAAATTCCCGGGTTCACTTTGCATCGGCCGGGCGCAAGGATATACTCATGCATATTAATCCGACCCTGTCGCCGGGGATGCACCCCATTCTTGTCCATGCCCGTTCCGATGACGGTTGGACGGACGATTTCCGCCTCTATCATTTCGTGCCGAAGGTGTAATCATGGCCGACTCAAAAGATATCAAATCCGAACCGGAATCCAAGTTGGGTTCCGTCACCAGTGAATGGGGAAAAACACCGCAGGATCATTTCGGTTACGCCTCGGATAAGGAACGCCTGGCCAAACGCGGCCTCGAAGATTGGGAACTGGTGGATACCATCCCCGAATCGCAGCGCAACGTGCCTTATTGGTTCATTGCGGTGGTGGTGGTGGTCCTGCTGATCGCCATCGGCTTGAGCTTCCCCTTCTGGGGCAACCGGCCGGGCTATGAGCGCTCCTGGATCAATTGGGGATTCGGTGCGGCGCTGTTATACATCGCCGTGGCCGGGGCCTTTGTATATTTCATGGTGCGCCTGTACGGTACGCATCTTGGCGGCAAGTTGGATTCCGATAAAACACTTGATGACAGCGACAAGCAGGATGTCGCCTCTAAAAAGTCTTAATCCTTTGTCTCTTTTGTTGAGCTGCGGACTCATGGCGGCTTGCACGGCGAAACCGGTGCCGTCCGCGGCGGTGTATCCCGAGGCGGGTACGCCGGATGAAATCTTATTCAGCAGCCGCTGTCATGAGTGTCATGTGCCGCCGTTTCCCAAAGATCGCGCCGCCGGCGCCTGGCCCCTGATCGTCGAGCGTATGGAGAAGCATCGCATTGAAAGCGGCAAAACTCCCTTGACCGGCGAAGAGGAACGGCGCATCACGGCGTATTTGCAAAGAAATGCCAAGAGGCCCTCATGAAAATTTTTGCCGTTGCGATGCTGAGTTTGGCTTTATGGGCTTGCGGGAGCGATGCGTCCTACACGCTCGGGCAGCAACAGTTGGGCGACGTGGCGATCCAGATACAGAGCCGTCCTACGCCCGTTTCAGTCGGGATGAATGAATTCTTGATCATCGCGACGGATACGCACGGCGGGTCCGTGCATGACTTGCTGGTGGATGTGCGCATGAAAGACGACGATTCATGGCGGCAGGCCATTCAAGACGGTTTTTCCGGCGTATACCGCAAGGCCCTGGCGGTGGATTCCTTGCAGCGGCAACTTCAAGTCAAAATCAAGCGCGGAACCACGGAGACGGTTTTGCGGTTCCCGGTGGTGAAATAGTGTTTTATCTTCGCAATTCAATTCGGCTTATTGGCGCGCTTCGCCAATAAACTGCTCTCCGCCCAGCGCCGCAATAATAATATCTTGTTGCCGCCGCGCGCCTCCCGGCACAACGGACAGGTGAGATGAGAGAGATACAATTCCTTAGGCAATTTGCCGCTGTCCAATAACTCCATTTGTATTTGCCGTATCGAGTCGCGGATCGTGCCGATCTCTCCGTGATGCAGCTTGCCGCGCAGGTGAAACGGGCTGGGAAGAAACTGTATGCGGTGTGAAGGCGACCGGGTGTTTTCCAATAGCCGCAGGATGGCGCCGCGGAACATGCCGGTGCGGGTCAACACTAAGTTGGGCCAAGACTCTGTGAGATGCAGCGTTTGTATATCGTTATGCTGACGCTTGAGGTAGACCTCATAACCCAAGGGCATATGCAATATCAAGGGAATGGGGAGCACATGAACGCAGCGACCTCCGAGGTCAATATCCTTGCCGTCCCAGTCGGGATAGCGCTCGGGGCAGGCGCAGCTTAAGCTCATGGCCGCTGATAAATGTTTTTGATGGACAGGATAATGTTGGCGAGGTAGAGCCACAATCCGATCCCCATGATGGAGGCCACTACGGAAACCACCGAGGCATAAATCTTGTGAACATGGTCCAGTTCAGGGGATTTTTCCAGCAGCAACTCGCCTTCAATAACGCCGAAGACCATGAGGATAACGTAAAAGCCCAATGCGCCTATTGTGGTCCACCAGAAAGAATGTTCCGCCAGGCGGCGTGAATATATCGGGTGATTGGAAAGCTTCGGCAGCAGGTAATAGGTGATCGCCATGCTCAGGATCATGACGCCGCCGATTAAGTTGATATGGGCGTGGGCCAAAGGATCGATCATATGCCCGGGACCGCCGTAAGGACTGCCGATGCTGTCCAGCCAACCGCGAATCGCCGGTACCATTTGCAGTACCCCGTGCACGGTCCCGATGAAAAATGAAAGGCTGGAGACTAACACGAATTTAAGTAAGTACCGATTGTCTACTGGCTGTTCCATGTTTGTATGACCAGTGGCTTTTCGCTATTACGTGGATCCGATGATCCGAATCTCCGGCTGGAGTTCCGGCATTAATTAAACAGGCAATGCGCACTGCGGTGCGCCGAGGCAGGGGCGGTTTTGATGCATACAACAACGTTGCCTCGCATGCTCTGCCTATCCACCGCTACAGCGCGCCTACTGTGCGCCTTGCAATGCAAGGATAGCTCTGAACATATCGAGGACAGGGCATGAAATACCACTTATCGCGGGGAGCGCGCGAAATATTAGTGCATTTCGCGCTTTTCGAGGGCCGCACCAGCCGCGTTGCGTCTGTCTTATTCGGACAAACGCTGACTATTTATTTATTCTGGCTATGCTTGATGTTCAAAGCATCGCCAGAAATTACCATGGATAACCAAACTATACCGATGGAGAATATACCAATAGGGATCAAAATGCCTGGCCAAACCCAACCCATAATTCCTCCTCTTGCCCATCAGGGCATTTTGCTTTGTTTGTTCGAAACAGGATCATCCAAATCGCTGGCAAAGGACTTTACCGGATTTATAGGTGACATACAAGCCTAGGAACGAACGTCCAAAACCACTATTTATTGTGCGCACCGGCGGGGCTCTTAGCGGGGATGGGTGGCTGCGACGGAAATTGAGCGTCGTTGCGAAGGCTCAAACTGGCGTCGCAAATTTTCAGGCCGTTGCGTTAAGGGCTTGTTTCGGAAATATCACTAACCTTTTGCTTGGGTAAGGGCCAAGTATTTCGCGTAGAGTTCTTCCCGTTTTTCCGGGTGATCGGGGTCCTTGGGGATGCAGTCCACCGGACATACGGCGACGCACTGCGGGGTGTCGAAGTGGCCTACGCACTCGGTGCAGCGTTTGGGGTCGATGACATAGACCTCCACGCCTTGCGAGATGGCCTGGTTGGGGCATTCCGGCTCGCAGACATCGCAGTTGATGCACTGGTGAGTGATCATCAAGGCCACAATTGAAAACTCCTGAACGGTAAGGAAAGCCGGCGCTAGGGTATTTTAGCGCAGCCGCTTGCGCAGGGCCTTGGCCACCTCGGGGTGGACGAACTCGGCGACGTCGCCGCCCAAGGAGGCGATCTCCCGCACCACGCTGGACGAGAGATAGGTGTATTGTTCGGCGGGCATCATGAAGACGGTCTCGATGCCGGGCGCGAGTTTGCGATTCATGCCGGCCAACTGGAATTCAAACTCGAAATCGGATACAGCCCGCAAACCCCGCAGGATCACCTGCGCCTTTTTGTTCTTGCTGAATTCCACCAACAGCGTATCGAAGCCGCACACCTCAACGTCATCCACGCCGGCCAGCGCGGTGCGCGCCATGGCGACCCGTTCTTCCAGGGAGAACGCCGGGGTTTTGCCGGGATTGGCCGCCACCGCCACGATCACCCGCTCGAACATGCGGGTTGCCCGTTGCACGAGGTCGCTGTGCCCGTTGGTGATGGGATCGAAGGTGCCGGGATAGATGGCGGTGATATGCGTGCCTTTCATGAAGGACTTCCTTGCTCCGCGCTGGCCGAGGTGCGCTTTAGCAAATAATACCCTACTTGCCCCGCTTCTTTGTGGCGCAATACCGCCCAAGCGGCGGGCAGAGGGGGTAAAGGCGTGCGCCGCTCGGACTCGACGTAAATCCAGGCCGATGGCGCGAGCCAGCCGTCCGCCGCCAATAATTCCATGCAGGGGCCCAGTAATCGGCGGTGAAACGGCGGATCGAGAAAGGCGATGTCGAAAGAGCGCGGCGATCCCCGCAAAAAGGCCAGGGCCTCGGCTTGCACGATCCGGGCGCGGTCAGTCTTGAGGTGTTGGATATGTTCTTTAAGTTGCGCAACGACGGCGGGGTGTTGATCGACCATCACGACCTCTTCGGCGCCGCGCGACAGCGCCTCGAAGGCCAGCGCGCCGCTGCCGGTGAACAGGTCCAGGCACCGGGCGCCGGGGATGATGTCGCTGAGCCAGTTGAACAGCGTTTCCCGCACCCGATCCGGGGTGGGGCGCAGCTCGGGGAGGGCGGGGAAGGCAAGCTTGCGGCCCCGCCACTCCCCGCCGATGATCCGTAAGCGGTTGCGGCCCCGCTCGGTCACGGTTTGGCGGTGGAGGCCGTGGCGTCGCCGCCCACCGTCACCGTCACCATGCGGTCGGGTTGGACGCGGCGCTGGAAGGCGTCGCGGATTTGTTCGGCGGTGACGGCCTCGACGCGCTGATTGTAAGTGTCGAGATAATTCAGCGGCAGATTGTAGAAACCGATGGAGGTGAGGTTGTCCACGATCTTGGAATTGCTGTCGAGATTCAGCGCAAAACCGCCGGTAATGTTTTTCTTGGCGGCGGTAAGCTCGGCCGCGGTGGGGCCTTTGGCGATGAAGTCGCGCAGGACGTCCTGCAGCACGCCGAGGGCGGCTTCCGCCTGATCGTTGCGGGTTTGCAACCCGGCGGTGAAGGGGCCCGCCGCGTGCATGGGCGTGAAATAGCTGTAGGCACTGTAAGCCAGGCCGCGTTTTTCACGGACCTCGATGGCGACCCGCGACACCAGGCCGCTGCCGCCCAGCACATGATTGCCGACCGTCAGAGGAAAGTAATCGGGATCGTCGCGGGTGATGCCCGGTTGTCCCATCAGGATATGAGTTTGCGCCGAGGGGTATGGGATACGCTCCACTTGGGCGGCGGAGAGAGGTTGCGCCGGCGGGAGGGCCGGCGCCGCTTCGCCGGCCGGCAGATCGCCGATCACCCGTTCGGCGATCTTTTCCGCCGCCGCGCGGTCGACGGCGCCGACGATGGCGATTATCGCATTGCGGCCGGTGTAATAACGTTTGTGAAAGGCCATGGCGTCTTGCCGGGTCAAGGCGGAGACGGTTTCTTTAGTGCCGAGCGAGGGCGAGGCGTAGGGATGCTCGCCGTACACCGCGGCGAAAAAGGCCTTATCCGCGATGTCTTCCGGAGATTCCTGCTGAGCGCGCAGCGCGATCAAGGTGCGTTTTTGCGCCCGCTCGAAGGCATCCTGCGGGAAGTTCGGTTTGCTCACCACCAAGGCCATGGTGTCCAGGGCGGGATCGAGCAGCGTCCGGTCCGTGAGGCTGCGCAGGCTGACGATGGCCATGTCGCGGTAGGAACTGGTGCCGAGGTTGGCCCCGACTCCGTCCATGCGGTCGGCGATCTGATCGGCATTAAGATCGCCCGCGCCTTGGTCGAGCAGACCGTTGGTCAACTGGGCGAGCCCGTTTTGCGCGCCGTCCCGGGCGCTGCCCGCGTCGAACACCACGCGGATGTCCAGGATAGGGAGTTCCGGACTGGCGACGAAGTAGACCCGCGCGCCATTGGCGGTGTTCCAGTGTTGGATATTGGGATTAGCGGCGGCGACGGCTGACGCCAGCAGGCCCGCCACCGCGAGCATAATTGCCGCGAACGTTCCCATTATACTTGCCCTCTCCCGGACGGAGATAGGGATGAGGTGTCGCTTTGCGGCTCTCGAGTTGGATAGATGATTAACGTACATCGCCGCCTCCACTGTGTTGCATGCGACGCATGCTTTCTTCTTTGCTGATCGGCTGAGGATCGAGGACCGCCACGGTGAGGTGATCGTCGATCAGATATTTGCGCGCCACGTCCCGCACCTGCTCGGCGGTAACGGCCTTTACCCGGTCGACATATTGATCCCCTACCTGCCAGCCCAGCCCTACGGTCTCCAGCGAGCCGATTTGCATGGCCTGATAAAACACCGAATCCTTTTGATAGACATCGCCGGCCACCACTTGCGCCTTGACGCGCTTGAGCTCGTCTTCGCTCACCAACTCATCCCGCAGCTTCTGAACTTGGTCGCGCAAGGCCTTTTCCAGTTCGGCGATGTCATGACCCTGGCCGGGGGTGCCGTCGAGTTCGAATAAGTTGTCGCTACGTGCGTCCAAACTGTAGCCGGCGTCGGCCTGGGCGGCCACCTGACTCTCGCGGATCAGATGTTTAGGCAGGCGGGCGCTGTCGCCGTCGCTGAGGATGCCGGCCAGCACCTCCAAGGCGTAAGGCTCCCAAGCGATCTGTGCGGTGCGCAACACCG
>Ga0316628_100000338_pt1 | contig 29085 bp, 21 predicted proteins | sample OWC_Aug_M2_C1_D5_FD_207648 | JGI IMG/M metagenome (GOLD analysis project Ga0316628, IMG submission 207648) | Wetland soil microbial communities from Old Woman Creek delta, Ohio, United States - OWC_Aug_M2_C1_D5_C | ecosystem: Environmental > Terrestrial > Soil > Wetlands | place: USA: Ohio...
GCCCGGGTTCCCTGGAAGAACGTCTTGAAGTCGGAAAAAAAGATCTCCGCATATGGCGGTTGGAGATACCGCGTGTCGGTGAACATCCCTCCCCAGACGAGGAGCCACAGGATCCAGGCCAGGGTCATGCGACGCCGGCCGGCGCTTCGGCCGGGCTCTCCTTTCCCCCGCCCCGCAGCGAGCCGCGGAGCAAATCGGCGAGTTCCTTCAGGAGTCCGCGGCCCTTCCACAGGACCACCAGGCCGTAGACGGCCACGCCGGCCGCCGCCGAAACCAGAAGGTCGATCAGGGGGGGGAAATGCATCGGCTTTCCGACGAGCTCCCGAAGGCCCAGGACCGCGGCGATGATCGCCAGCGATCCGGCCGCCTGGATTTTAAACGCCCCGAGGAAGGCCCGGGCCCCCAGCTGGACGAGCCTGTTGGTGATACCCTGGATGACCGGGCTCAAGATCACGGTCCAGATGGTGAAGGCGATGGCGACGCCCATGATACCGTATCGCACGCCGACGAAGAAGGCAACGAGGTTGCCGATGAGGGCGACGAAGTTCAGCTTGAAGCTGAGATCGGACCGGCCCTTGGCGTACTGCACGGCGGACGTCGTGCTGAGGATGGATTGAATGGCGCCGACGATGCAGAAGACTTCAAGGACCGCCGCGGCCGGGAGCCATTTCGCGCCGTAAACCGAAGCGATCAAGCTCCGGCTGACGGCGAACATTCCGGCCATGATCGGGAACGTGGCCAGGGCGATGAATTTCAAGACCCGGAGATAGCCGTCCCGGATGCGGGCGTTGTCGTCCCTGATCAAGGCGAAAGTCGGGAAAATCACCCGGGTGACGGAATCCGAGATCTTCCAGGCCGGCGTCAGCATCAGGCTGTAGGCCAGCGAATAATAACCCAGGGCTTCCATCCCGAGGAACCGCCCGACGATGATGTTGTCGAGGTTCTGGGAGGTGAAGCCCACGATCTGCTCGCCCAGGACGTAGACCCCGAACTTGAGGAAAGAGCGCACCTCTCCGAGCCGGAAAAACCACGCCGGGCGCATGTCCGCGGAGATCCACAACAGGACGACCCGGAGGAAGGCTCCGAGAATGTATCCGTAGACGATGCTCCAGACGCCCCGGCCCAGGAGCGCGAAAACGATCGAGGAGACGCCGCTCGTCAAGGCCTCGGCGATTTCGATCTTGGACCGGGTTTTGAAATCCAGCTTCTTCTGGAGCAGGGCCATGAACATCGAGCCGAACGAGCAGATCACGAAGGCCAGGGACATGACCTTGAGGATCGGACCCAGCCGCTCCTCCTGAAAGAAGGCGGCCAGCGCCTTCGAGCCGAAAAACATCGTCGCGGCCAGGACGAAACCGACGCCGACATTCAGGAAAAAGACCGTCGAGAATTGCTCCCGGCTGACCGTTCTCTCATGGACGATCGCCGCTCCCAACCCCATGTCGGCCAGGAGCGTCAGAAGGCCCATCATGATCAGGATGATCCCCCGCAGCCCGAAGTCCGACGGCTCGAGGATATTGGCCAGGACGGCCAGAACGACAAACGTCCAGACGGTGACGATCGACGTGGAACCGCCTTTCCACAGGATGTTGTCGGCCGTTCGTTTGGCTAAGGACACGGGAGACAGGCTACCGCCGTCCGGCCTGATCGCGGTCTCAGGCCGGCGGCCGGACTTCGGCGCAGGTTCAGCCTCATTCCGGAAAAACCGGATTACGACTTCCGGAAAAATCATATTTCGGACCGCCCGGGACGGACAATCGCCGGGCCGGATGATGACGGGGGTGATATTTCCTTTTTCGGAGTCATCGCCGGCGATGATCGGGCCGCGCCTTGCGGGCGCCGCCTGGATTTTTGACTTGGCCCTCTTGAAAGAATATATTTTCAGACAAGGTGAAAAATCGACTTCGTGGAAACGGCAAATCGAGCCGCGCGATCGTCCTGGCCCTGCTTGCGGCCGGCTGCCTGTCCCTCTTGGGGGCCCGCCCCCGCCCGGTCCAGGAACAGCCCGGGCCGGCCATCGAGCCGTTCTATCTCCGCCTTCTCAAGTCTGGAGAAAACTCCTACTTGGCCGGAAATTTTCGTGAAGCGATCAAGGACCTTAAGATCGCCGTTTTCGGCTTGTACCCCGACCGGACGCTCTTGGCCCGGGGCCAAGCCTATCTCGGCTTGGGCCTGGCGAAGATCGGCGAGAAGGAGGCCGGACGGGAATCCATCGAGAAGGCCCTCGGCAACGTCGGCGGTCCCGAAAAATTCGAATCCCTCGGGCTTCAGGGCACGGCGCAAAACGACCTTGTCGCCCTCCTGCGTCAATGGAAGATGTCGACCTCCCCGGCCTCGGGCGCGCCTCCGGCGGCGCCCAAGGTTCAGGAACCCGTCCGGAAAACGGACGTTGTGCCGGAGGCCAAGCTCTCGACTGGAAAAACCGCGGCCGACTACGCCGCGGCGGCCGCGCCCAACCGAATGGGCGAGCTTGAGGAGGCCGTCCGTCTCAATCCCCGGGACGCGGCCGCTTATTTCGAGCTGGCCGACCTGCAGCTGAAAAGCGGGAAAAGCGCCGCGGCCAAAACCACCCTGACAAATCTCCTGAAGGAGAGCCCCGCCGAAATCGAAGCCCACCTTGCCCTCGGACGGATCTTATACGGGGAAAAAAGCTACAAGGAAGCCGACGCCCGCCTTGAGAAATTCCTCGACTTGGCCCGAGCGACGGGTCTCGGCGGGGGGAAAGCCGCCGAAGCCCGGGCCCTGCGGCTGCTTTCGGCCTACCACCGCGACGATTCCCGAAAGCTCCGCAATCTCCTCCCCGGCTACCGGGATTCCTTCGGCGCGGAAACGATCGATTCCCTGCCGCTGTTCCCCGAGGACAAGGTGATTCTTCGGACGATCCTCCAGGGCGGGACATAATCCGCGGCCGGCGTTTTCCTTGTAATTCCCCCCTACGGAAGGTAAACTAAGCTGCTCGGATGGATCATGACCCAACTTGAATATGCGAAAAAAGGAATTCTGACCCCGGCTCTCGAAGCCGCGGCGCGCGCCGAAGGGATTTCCCCCGGCGATCTCCAAATCCGAGTGGCCGAAGGCTTGGCCGTCATCCCGGCCAACCCCCGCCATCCCCGCCTCCGCCCCATGGCCATCGGGAAAGGCCTCCGGACGAAGGTCAACGTCAACCTCGGGACATCCAAGGATTATATCAACCTGGAAGAAGAGCTGGAGAAAGTCGCCGTTTCCCTGGAATACGGGGCCGACACCATCATGGATTTGAGCACCGGCGGCGACCTGCGGGCCATCCGCCGGACGATCCTGGACCGGGCCCCGATTCCGCTGGGGACCGTCCCGATCTACCAAGCGGCCGTCGAAGCCATCGGCCGGCGCGGGTCCATCGTCGAGATGAGCGCCGACGACTTGTTCGCGGCCATCGAGGATCAGGCCCGGGAGGGCGTGGATTTCATGACCGTCCACTGCGGCCTGACTCTCCGGGCCATCGACCGGATGAAATCCCAAGGCCGGGTGGCCGATATCGTCTCCCGCGGAGGAGCCTTTCACCTGGCCTGGAGCCTCCACAACGGCCGGGAGAATCCCCTCTACGAGCAGTTCGACAGATTGCTCGAGCTGGCCGAAAAATATGATTTCACCCTCAGCTTGGGCGACGGCCTGCGGCCCGGCTCGATCGTCGACGCGACCGACCGCCCGCAGATCGAGGAGCTGTTGACCCTGGGCGAGCTCGTCAAGCGCTCGCGCGAGCGGGGCGTCCAGGTGATGGTCGAAGGCCCGGGGCACGTTCCCCTCGACCAGGTCGAGATGAACATCAAGCTGCAAAAAAGCGTCTGCCAAGGCGCCCCGTTCTATGTCCTCGGCCCGCTCGTGACGGACATCGGGGCGGGATACGACCATATTGTCGGGGCCATCGGCGGAGCGATCGCGGCCGCGGCGGGCGCGGATTATCTCTGTTATGTCACCCCGGCCGAGCATCTCGGCCTGCCGACCGTCGACGACGTCCGCGAGGGCTTGATCGCCTCCCGGATCGCCGGACATGCCGCCGATATCGTCAAGGGCCTGCCCGGGGCCCGCGAACGCGACTTGAACATCTCCCGGGCCCGGAAAAAACTCGACTGGGAAACCCAGAAAGGCCTCGTCCTCGATCCGCGCAAATTCGAAGCCACCCGAAAAAAACACCGCTCCGGGTCGGCGGCCTGCTCGATGTGCGGCGAGTTCTGCGCCATGCGCCTCGTTTCCGAATATCTCGACACCCGGGGAGACGCGGATGTCGAGCGCTGCTGAGAAGCTTCGCTTCGGCCCGGCCGGCGTTCCGGATTCCTCGCCCCAGACCTCGACTGTCGCCGCCCTGGCCTATATCCGCGGCCTGAACCTTGATTGCCACGAGATGGAGTTCGTCCGGGGAGTCAAGATCGGAAGCGATACCGCGGCGAAAATCAAGGCCCGGGCGGCCGAGCTCGACATCGGCCTGAGCGCCCACGCTCCCTATTACATCAACCTGAATTCGCCCGAAACGGGCAAGCGCCTTCAAAGCCAGGATCACCTCCTCCAGTCGGCCCGGGCGGCCGCCCTCTGCGGCGCCAAATGCGTCGTCTTCCACGCCGGGTATTACGGGATGAAAACCCCGGAGGAAACATACGAAACGGTCAAGAAGGAAATCGGCCAAGTCCTCTCCGTGCTCCGGTCCGAGCGCAATCCCGTCCTCCTTCGGATCGAGACCATGGGGAAAGCCTCGCAGTTCGGATCGCTGGAGGAAGTCGTGTCCCTTTGCCGCGAGCTGGAGGGACTTGCCCCCTGCCTTGATTTTTCCCATCTGCACGCCCGGGAAGGGCAGGCTAATTCCTACCCGGAATTCCAGAGAATCTGGCGGAAGGTCGAAAAACGCCTCGGCCGATCGGCCGTGAAGAACGCCCACATCCATGTTTCGGGAATCGAGTACGGCCCCAAAGGCGAAATCCGCCATCTCAACCTGCCGGACTCCGATTTCCGTTACCACGAATGGATCCGGGCCGTTGGGGAAGCCGGCGTCGAAGGTCATATCGTCTGCGAAAGCCCGGCCCGGGAAAACGACGCCCGGATGCTTCAGGACCTTTACCGGTCCTTCCGCTTGAAACACTAACGCTCCGAAAAGCTACTTCACCGCCTTCCGATAAATACCGTCGATCGCTGCGGCCTTGCCCTCCCAGGAAAAATCTCGGATGCGGCGCAGGGCGCCCGCGGCCAACCGCCGGCGTTCGTTTTCGTCGGCCGCCAGCCGCCGCAAGGCGTCCGCCAGGCCGGCGATGAACCGCCCCGGCGACTCGACGGGCAGCTTGATCCCGCAATCGGCGGTGATGACGTTCGAAAACCCGCAGGAATCGGGGCAAACGACGGGCAGCCCGGCCGCCAGCGCTTCCAGGAGGACCGTTGACGTCAAATCCTTCAGGCTGGTGATGACCATGACGTGGGACCGCATCATCTCCCCCACCGCCTTGTCGCGGGGAATCCAGCCCGGCCAGGAACATCGCTCGCCGATCCCGAGCCGGCGGGCGAGCCATTTCCAGGAAACCGTCCGCCGGCCGACGCCGAGAACCGTGAGGCGCCAATCCACGCTCCGGTCGAGACGGGCTAAGGCCCGCAGCAGCAAGGGCAGCGCTTTGCCGGGCTGATGCTGTCCGCTCCAGACCAGGCGGAGCGGCTCCCGCGGCTCGCGCGCGATCGGGATTTCGGCGATCTCGGAAGGCGGCCCGATCTCGCAGATGATCTCGCTTTGGCGGCCGTAGCGGCGGCGGATTTCCCGGCGAATGCCTTCGGTCGCGGCGATGATGGATCCGGAGGCCTTGGCGAACGATCTTCGGGGTCCCGGAAGAAAAAGGATTTGGAGCGAATTGTAGACATTGCGGCCGCCGTAATAAAACGCGCCGGCGGGTCCCATCAGCGGAAGGAACCGCCACGACGTGTTTTCCAGCCCCCCGATGGGCCCCCAGACCAGGGGGATGTCCATCCGCCAAAACCGCCCGGGAAACCGGAATCCGACGTAGGTGATGAGGTGCACCAAGTCGAAGGGGATGTCCGCCCGGAGACGGCAGGCCAGCCGGTAAGCGTCGACCTGCCAGCCGCTGTAGGCCAGGTTCATCATCGGCTTGAGGGGAGTGTTTTCGATGAACGTCCAGATCCGGTTCGGGCGATAATGCCACGATCTCTCGGGAACATAATGGAACCGGACGCGGCGGAGCGATTCGTCTCCCGCCGTCCGGGCCCGCTCGATGTCGTCCCGGTGGAATTCCGCGGTGATGACGTCGACCTCGTGCCGGGAAGCGATCGCCCGGACCCATCCCCAGCCGACGCCTTCCTCGGAACCGCGGTTGGGATTGCAGGCGTAGGCGATGGCCAGGACTTTCAAGCGAGCGGCCGTTGGCATTTCAAAATGATATGCTCGGCCGAATCGAAAGGCAAGAATCCGCCCGGCGATTATCCCGATATGGGCCCGGGCTTCGGCGGAAGCCGCCGGAACAGGCCGTGAAGGACGCCTCTGACCTCCGCCCCGATTCCCGCGGGATCCAGAGACTTCGCCAGTTTCAGACAGCGCCAGCCCGACCGCAGCGGAATCATCGGGAACCAGACCAGTCGGTGATACCACCGGCCGTGCCGGCGCAGCACCCACAAATGGTTCCGGGTCATGAGATACCGGCGGTCGACGGACTCCCGGTCGCCCGAAAAACTGATGTGATGAAAGATCTTCGCCTCTGGCTCCAGGATGATATGCCGCCCCGCGGCCCGGGCCCGAAGAGACCAGTCGAGGTCGTCGCAATACATGAGAAAGGCCTCGTCCAAGCCGCCGATCTTCTCGAAAACGTCGAGACGGGCCAGGACGCAGCAGCCGACCGTGAAATCCATTTCCCGGGGCGCGTTCAACTGCCCCGTGTCCTCGACCCGATAAAAGCGATTCCGGAACAGTCCGGTCCACAGGCTGGCCGTGCCGACGGCAAACCAGAAATGCGTCGGTTGCTTGAGAAAATAAATCTTGGGCGTGACGATGAGATCGCCGGAGGTCTCCAACCGCCCGATGGCGGCTTCGAAGAAGAAGCGGTCGACGATCGTATCGTTGTTCAAGAGAAGGACGACATCGCACCCCGCCTTCCGGGCCTCGGCTAAGCCCTGATTGACCGCCGGGCAATAGAGCCGATTCTCCGCGTTTTCGATCACGACGACCTCCGGAAAGGCCTCCTTGATCGCAGCGACGGAGCCGTCCCCCGAACCGTTATCCACGACGATGGCCAAAAGGCCCGGATAGCCGGTCTTCTCGATCGACTCGAGACAATCGAGAGTCATCCGCCTCGCGTTCCAGTTCACCAGGACGACCGCGACGCGGAGGCGGGGAAGATTTTCGGCGACGGTTCCCCCAATCATCATGACGCCCTTCCTTATCGGACTAAATCGGGATGCCGGCCGAGCCAGGCCGAAAACAGATCCGCCCAGGACGGATCCGTTTGTGCGGCTTTTTCGTCCAGGCGGGAAAAAAGATCGGCCAGTCCGGCGACCGGGCCCCGTTCCCCGCTCAAGAGAAGATATCCCGGAAGGCCCGCGATCCCCGACGGGAGGCGGGCCGCGATCACTTTTCCATCGCGGATTTCGCAATCCAGCATCCATTCCATGAAGGACCGCCATTCTTTCGGAAAATCGTCGGCGTTGAACGGCTTGGCCGAAAGGGAGGCGGGGGAAAGAAAAGAAACCGTCGCGAGGACCGGACGGCCCGGCTCGACGGCCCTGTCGGGCCCGAGAGTCCAATGCCGGTAGAACGAGTAAAGGAGCGGGCCGTCCTCGATTGCCTTCGGCCCCGGGAAATAATAGAGGAGATTTTCCCGAAGCTCGAAATCGGCGATGAGAATGGACCCGGCCGGGGCGGACGCGTTCATGCGGACGGCCCGGGCGTATTCGGCTCCCCGATCGGCATGGGCCGGGAGCACGGCGGTGATCAGGTTCAAAGCTCCGAGTCCCGCGACCGCGGCGGCGGAAGCGCCGAAGAGAAAACGACGGGCGGGCGGCCGCCCCCATCCGGCCGCCCGGCGGTCGGCGACGAGGCGGGCGCCCAGGAGGAAGAGGAGCGGGAAAAGCGGAATATAAAGCTCAAACCCGTAAGGCGTAAACCACCAGATGAACGCGACCGTCAGGCCGAGCCAGAGCAGCAATGCGACCCGAAAGTCGGCCTCGGGCGCGCGCCTGATGATGGCCCTTAGGGACCCCAGCACGAGAACGGCCAAGATGAGGCCCGCCGAAACGGCGCCGGGAAGAAAAAGGGCGGGAGGGACGATCAGGACGTTTCGGGCGAAGCTCAGGAGAATCTTCGCCCCTCCCATGATCGAAATGTTGCTCCAGCTCCCCCACCGGGGATCCGGATAGAAGGCGTAGGACAAACACCAATGGATAAACCCGGAAACGGTCTTCGGGGCCGTCGTCGTCAGAAACGCGGCTCCATAGCAGGCCAGGACGATCGCCCCGGAGGCGGCGATCATCGCCCCGGCCGCTTTTCCGCTTTTCGGTCCGAGTCTCCGGGCGAGCAGGAAGGCGAACGGAACCGTGAAAAGAACCCCGATCTGGTCGTAAAGGACGGCCAGGCAAAAGAGGCCGACAAGCAAGACGCGGCCGCCGAACGACGGCGGCGTCTTTCGAAGCGGGTGGAGGATGGCCAGGACCAGGGCCAGGCAACCCATCGCCGGAAGATACACTTCCACGAACGTCGCGTACTGCCAGAAGCCCACGCAAGCGAACAGAGCAAGAGTGAAAAGAACGGCCAGACCCGGAGACGCCGTCATCCGGCGGACGATAACAAAAACGGCCGCCAGGGCGACGAGCGCCCAGAAGATATTATGGACCTGGGCCGCGTCGAAGGGGCTCGCCGCGGGATGGAAAAAACGCAGGCCCATCCAGACGCCGCGGACGATCGGGTTGAAGAGCAGATGATGCGGATGGAAGAGATTCGTCCCGTCGCGGATCGAGCGGGCGTATTCGAGGCTATCGCCCGATTGGGTCTCGGACCGGAAGACGATGAGGATCCCGGCCGCGAAGACGAGCAGCGCGATCAACGGGAGCCGCGACACTCCGCGTTTCGATCTTCCGGCGGGCTCCGGCGGATCCGTGGAACGCGATGCTTCGCTCATTTGGCTCCGGAAAAACCCAGATTAAGATTGCCGAAACGTTAGCATATCGCCCCTTATTAATCAACCGCGGGCGACGAAGACGGAGGGGGCCGGGCGCCCCTTGCGCCGCCGCGGACATTTCTTTATCCTAGCCATGAAAGAGAGTGTTGTGCCATGATCAAAAAAATGCTCGCTTTCGCCTTCGCCCTGGCCGTTCTCTTTGTCGGCCGGCTCCCCGCGCCCCAGAAACGGATCTATATCGCCAACGACGATCATACCGATTACATGTGGTCGGCGGATGTCGCAACCTATCGGAACGCGTTCCTGGCCATGCTGGATTATTATCTTGACCTGGCCGACGCAACCGCCGGCAAGGACGCGGATTTCCGGAGCCGGTTCAACACCGATGGCGCCTTCTGGATCCGGGAATTCGAGAAGAACCGGACAACGGGCGAATTCGAGCGCCTCATCGGAAGGATCAAGGACGGGTCGATCGGCGTTCCGGTCACCCTGTTGAACCTCTGCTACGGGGCCATGCCGGCCGAAGCGGTCCTGCGCAGCATGTATTACGCCGGGCGCCTGCAGCGGCGCTACGATGTCGACTTCTCCCTGGCGGCCGCCCAGGAAAACCAAACGCTCCCCTTCGGCGTCGGGACGCTTTGGGCGGGAGCCGGGGCTTCGTACTTCTGGAAAGGCATCTGCGGCTGCGCCTCCCGCAACCCGGGGGCCTGGGACCGCCCGCACGACATGTATTGGTGGACGGGGTTGGACGGCAGCCGGCTCCTGGTTAAATGGAACTCGATGATTCGGGGAAACTACTATGACCTGGGCGGATATGCCGAAGCCAGGGACCTGGACGGGGCCCTCGATTTCGTCACGTCGGATTCCCGGTTCCAAGCCCGCCATCCCTATGACGTCATCGGCATCTTCGGCTACGGCGGAGACGACCTGCAGACCCTCACCGACAAGTTCGTTTTAAAAGCCGAATCGGCTTCGACGCCCAGCCGCCGGATCGTCGTTTCCGACATCGTCGATTTTTTCAAGGATTTCGAAACGTCCTACGGCGGGGAGATCCCTTCCCAAGCGGCGAGTTTCGGCAACGAATGGGATATCCTCAGCGCTTCGATGTCCGAGGTTTCGGCCCGGGTCAAAAGGGCGACGGAGAAGCTCCGCACGGCCGAAGCCATGGCCGCTTTCGTCAGCCTCCAGAACGCCCAATTCATGCGCGGCCGGGAGAGCGCCGGGGAAGCGGCCTGGGTCGACCTCGGCATGTATTACGACCATGACTGGACGGCCGACGGACCGATCAGCCGGGACACCCGGGCCGCCTGGCAGCGGGAACGGGCGGCGGGGATCGAATCCTACGTCGAAACCCTTTACGGAGAAGCGAGGACCGCCCTCGGGGCGATGATCGCCAAGACGTCCTCAAACCCCCAGCATTATGTTTTCAACCCGCTCGGCTGGCCCCGGACGGATAAAGCCGACATCGCCTATTCCGGATCGAACGAAATCCGGGTCGTCGATTCCGTCACCGGCCAGGACGTCCCCTTCCAGATGGTCGAGATCGACGGGGAGTCGTTCCTCCGCATCTGGGCGGAAAACGTCCCCGCGCTCGGCTATAAGTTATTCGAGATCGTTCCGGGCGGCGGAACCGCGGCTCCGGGAGGGCCGGCCGCGTCGGGCGACACGCTCGAAAACGCCTATTACCGGGTCCAGGTCGGGACGAATGGATCGATCGTCAGCCTGACCGACAAGCTCCGCGGCGACAGGGAATGGGTCCGTCCCGGAGACCGCCGCTTCAACGATCCCGGGCCCGGGAGCGGAACGATCTCGGTCGAAAACGCCGGGCCGGTGTCGGCCACGCTCCGCGTGTCCTCGGCCGGCCCCCTCGCCCACCTCACCCTCGTCACGCTCTTTCGCGATTCTCCGCGGATCGAGATCCGCAACCGGATCCAGCAGAACTTCGGCGATATCCGGACCTGGGATTTCAATGTCAACCTCGACCTCCCCTTCCTCCGGCACGAGGAGATCGGGGCCGTCCTCCTGGCCCGTTTGACCGGCGACGGCGGACACTATTCGCCCAAGGCCGCCCGATATGACTGGCTCAGTCTCAACCATTTCGCCGACCTTTCGGCCGGCGGGACCGGCCTAACGATCTCAAGCCCGGACCTCTCGTTTTTCCGGAGAGGCGACAGCACTCCTCAATCCCTCGACACCCAGTCGCCGCTGATCTCGATCCTGGCCGGAGGCCAGGTCGATGGATCGTCGCTCGGCATTCCCAACCAGGGCGGAGACACCTCTTTCCTGCAGCGGTTCGCCTTGGAAACCCACAGCGACTACAGCCAGGCCGAGTCAATGCGCTTCGCCCTCGAACATCAGAATCCGTTGACGGCCGGCGAGGTCACCGGGGGGACGAAATACCCCGCGCCGTCTTTTTCGCTCTTAGCGACCAGCGCGCCCGGCGTTTTCGTCTGGGCGGTCAAGCCGGCCGAGGACACCGCCGAGGGCGGAATAATCGTCCGGGTCTGGAACCAGGCTCCCGGGGAGACGGATTTCGAACTGCAATTATCCGGATTCGATGTCCTCGATGCCCACCGGACGTCGCTCATCGAAACGCCGCTGGAAGCCGCCTCTTTCCAGGCGGGGATCGTCTCGGGTTCCGTCCCCGGCAACGGCTGGCGGGCCTATCACCTCAAGCTCAGCGGCGCGGCCGCATCGGGGAAAGGAATCCGCCGCAAAATCATCCGCTGAACGTCCGTATTTTCGGGAATCATTCCGGCTTAGAAAAAAAGAGTGAATCCCCCGGCGCCCGAGATCCCGGAGAGCGTCCGGTCTCCCTCGAAGATCCATCCGAAGCGCGATTCCAGCCGGGCGCCCCATGATTTGCCGAAGCCGATCAATAAACCGATCCCGACGTGAGCTTCGGGATCGATCCGGTCTTTGAACGCCGGCGCCGGAACCTCGATGACGTATCCGAACCGGGATGTATACGTCGCATCCCCGGCCAGAGAAAGATCCGCCCCTCCGCCGGCCAGGACATACGGCCGGAGCGCTCCGGAAAACGGGGCGAACAGGACCTGGAGGGTCAGCGAAGCGCGAGGGCCGGCGTTGACCGTGACGATATCGCCGTCCGAGGGGTCTTCGAGGTCGACGGCCGTCGCGCCCATGTAACGGACATCGAGCTCCCAGCCGATCGATCCGGCCATCCGGAGATAGGACAAGCCGAAGTGCGCTCCGAGATGGGCCGGAACGACGGGAAAATCATTTTCTCCGAGGACGTATTCGTCCGTTTGGCCGGACGAAAGCTGGTATTGGACGCCGCCGGACAGGGTCAGGAAATTCTTCCGGATCCGGTCCTCCGCCCCGCCTCTCGCCGCGAGAAGAAGCACCGCCGTCCCGAAAGCCAGCGCCCGGATCTTCATGCCGACATTATACGCCACGGGGAGAGGCGCGGATAGAAGCTCATCGGGAAGGGTGAGGGCCGGTTCTCGATATTCACCCCGGGGATCACCCCCCGCGGTATTTGCGGTTTCGGAGACGTCGGGTAGGATGATTCCGGAAGGCCGGGCCGGGGGTCTATTCATGGCCGGCGGCGCCGGTCCGGACAACACAAAATGTGCGGCATCGTGGGCATGTTCAACAAGGGCGGGAAATCCGCCGATCCGGTCCTTCTCCGCCGGATGGCCGACCGGATCGCCCATCGCGGACCCGACGAGGAAGACGGCTTGACCGAGGGCCCGCTGGGCCTCTACCACAAGCGGCTGGCCATCCTCGACCTCAAGACCGGCCGCCAGCCGATGACCGCCGAAGGCGTCTCCATCATCCTCAACGGCGAAATCTACAATTATAAGGATCTCCGCCGGGAGCTCGAGGGCCTGGGGCGGCTCTTCGCGACCACCTCGGACACCGAGGTCCTTCTTAAGGCCTACCTGGAATTCGGTCCCGATTGCGTCAAGCGCCTCAACGGGATGTTCGCCTTTGTCCTGTACGACCGCCCCCGCAAGCGGCTCATGGCCGCCCGGGACCACTTCGGGCTCAAGCCTCTCTATTTTTTCCAGGGAAAAGAGGAGTGGCTCTTCGCCTCGGAAATCAAGGCCCTTCTGGCCCATCCGGCGGTCCCCGCCGAGGCCAACCCGAACTCCATCCGGGAGTACGCGGTTTTTCAATATGTCCTCGATGAGGAAACGTTCTTCCACGGCGTCCGCAAGCTCCGCCCGGGACATTATTTCCTTATCGACACCGAATCCGGGGATCTTCGGGCCGAGCGATACTGGGATCTCGATTTCACCGTCGACTCCCATCACACCCAGGAATATTTCATCGAAAAGCTCCGCTTTCTTCTCGGCGACGCGATCCGCCTCCAGCTCCAAAGCGATGTCCCGGTCGGAACGACCCTGAGCGGCGGCGTCGACTCCAGCCTGGTGACCCTGCTCGCGGCCCGGCAAACCCCCGCCGTCCTGACGTGCTTCACGGGAGCCTTCCGGGACGGCCCGGGCTTCGACGAAACGCCCTACGCCCGCGAAGTCGCCCGGCTGGCCGGCGCGGTTTCCCGGGAGGTCTTTCCCTCGGCGGCCGACTTCATCGACACCATGTCCGACCTCGTCTATTTCATGGACGAGCCGGCCGGAGGACCCGGATTGTTTCCGCAGTACATGGTCGCCCGCGAAGCCGCCCGGCACGTTAAGGTCGTCCTGGGCGGCCAAGGCGGCGACGAGATCTTCGGAGGATACGCCCGGTACAGCGTCGCCTACCTCGAACAAGCCCTCAAGGGGGCCATCACCGAGACCAACGACGAAGGGGAGCACATCGTTTCCCTGAAATCCATCCTCCCGAACCTGCCCGTGTTGAGGGAATACACGCCGCTTCTCGGCCGGTTCTGGCAAGCCGGGCTGTTCGAGCCGATGGCCGGCCGGTATTTCCGGCTGATCGACAGAAGCGGAGGGGACCGGAGCATGTTCACGCCCGACTTCCGGGCCGGCTTCGACGACCGGCTCATTTTCGAGCGCTTCCTCCAGATTTTCGACCACCCCCAGACCCTCTCCTATTACAACAAGATGGTCCATTTCGATTTGACGGCCGGCCTGCCGGCCCTTCTCCAGGTCGAGGACCGGATGACCATGGCCTGCGGGATCGAAGGGCGGGCCCCTCTTCTCGACCGGCGGGTTGCCGAGCTGGTCGCCTCCATCCCCCCGAACATGAAATTCCACGGGGGCGAGCTGAAACACATCCTGAAGACGATCGCCTCCGACATCCTTCCGCCGGTCGTCCTCAAGCGGAAGGACAAGATGGGTTTTCCCGTCCCGCTGCATCTCTGGGTCCGGAACGGGCTGGACGGGTTCGTCCGCGACGTCCTCCTGTCCAAGGCCTGCCGCGAACGCGGGATCTTCGAACCCGCGGCCGTCGAGCGGCTGATCGCCCGGGAAGAGGCATACGGCCGGACGCTCTGGGGGCTTTTGAACATCGAGCTCTGGTTCCGCCGGTTCATCGATTCGCCCGACAAAGGAACGGCATGAAACCCGAAAAGATCGCCGTCATCGGCGCCGGCGTCGTCGGCGTCCCCATGGCCGCCTCGCTCGCCGCCTCCCGGCTCGAGGATGCGGCGGCCCGGCCGGTTGAAGTCGTTCTCATCCAGAGAAACTCGCCGACCTCGGGCTGGAAAGTGGACGCCGTCAACCGCGGCGACTCCCCGCTCGGCGGCATCGAGCCCGGCCTCGATCCGGTCATCCGGAAGGCCGTCGCGGCCAAGGCCCTCCGGGCCTCCTTCGATTATGATGAAGTCCGGGACGCCGAAGCCGTTCTCTTCTGCGTCCAGACCGATAAAACCGGATTCGCCCCGGATTACGGTCCCCTGATGCAGGCCGTCGAAGCCGCCTCCCGGGCGCTCCGCGACAAGCCGGCCGAAACACGGCCGCTCGTGATCTTCGAGTCGACCCTGGCCCCGACGACGATGACCACGATCATGAAGGGGGCCTTCGCCGCCCACGGCCTCCTCGACGGCCGCGATATCCGCCTGGCCAACAGCCCCAACCGGGTCATGCCCGGATTTCTCCTGGAACGGATCCGCACGTCGGACAAGCTGGTCGGCGCCCTCCGCCCGGAGCACGCCGCGGCCGTCGCCGCGCTTTATCGTCCGGTCGTTTCCTCCGGCCGCCTCCTTCAAACCAACAGCCTGACGGCCGAGACGGTCAAGACGTTCGAAAACGCCGCGCGCGATGTCCGCATCGCCTGCGCCGCCGAGCTCGTCCGCCTGTGCGACGGAATGGACGTCGATTTCCACGCCTTGCGGACCGAAGTCAACCGGCGGCTGGCCTGGGACGATGACGCTTCAGTCCATCCGACCGCCGTCCCCGTCGGCGGCCTTCTCGTCCCGACCATCGGGGTCGGCGGGCATTGTCTTCCCAAGGACGGCATCCTTCTGCTCTGGCGGATGATCGAATCCGGCCGGGACATGTCCGCGAGCCTCCTCCTCGAATCGCGGCGGATCAATGACGCCGCCCCGGGACACGCGGCCGACCGGATCGCCGCCCTCTGGGGGCCGCCGGCCGGGAAAAAGATCGCCCTTCTCGGGACTGCCTATCGGCCCAATTCCGAGGACACCCGCAATTCGCCGACTCTCGGTCTGGCTCTCATCCTCGCGGGCCGCGGGGCGAAGGTCGTCCTCCATGATCCTTACGTCCGGCAGGAAGATCAAAATCTCCGGCGGACGGGCCTGACCGAATCCTTTACCCGGGACCTCGAGGACGCCCTCGCCGGCGCGGACGGCGTCATCCTCTGCGCCGCCCATGAATTCTACCGGAAGGAACAGCTCCGGATCCTCGGATCGTCCCGAAAAGCGCCGGCGGTCTTCGACGGCTGCCATCTCTTTTCCCGGGAGGAAGCCCCGAATCTCCCCGGCCTCGGAAAAGGGAAAAGCGCTCCGCCCCCGGAACTCGTCGCTTTCGCCGCGGATAGCTTCAAGGCCGTCGAGACCGGGCAAGCCCTGGAAATCGAAGCCTTTGTCGAATTCGTCAATACGGCCTATCCCGAACCCGGAAACGCCCTGGCCTTCGAAGACATCAGCCGCCTGGCCGGAACCTGCGTCACGGGCTGCCGGCTCGTCCCGCCGAAGACGCTGGCCGCAATCCCGTCCTTCGAAGGGAAGACTCTCCGGCTGGCCGCGCGAAGCGCCGCCTTGTCCCGGCGCCGCGAAGGACGGATTCCATGAGCGATCCGGCGGCCGCCGCGGTCTCGTTCGACCTCGATAACCTCTGGTCGTACATGAAAACCCACGGCGACTCGGGCTGGGAGGCCTATCCTTCCTATCTCGGCCGATTGATCCCCGACGTCCTCGAATTTCTGGACAAGCGCCGGCTCCGCATCACCTTCTTCGTCGTCGGCCGCGACGCCGCCCGCGAGGAGAACAGGCTCCCCCTGCGGGCCGTCGTGACCGCCGGACACGAGGTCGGGAACCACTCGTTCGATCACGAGCCCTGGCTTCACCGAAAACCGAAGGCGGAGATCGAAGCGGAGATCGCCCGGGCGGAAGAGGCGATTTTGCGGGCGACGGGCCAAAAGCCGCGCGGCTTTCGCGGCCCGGGATTCAGCTGGAACGAAGCGCTTCTCGAGATCCTCGCCGACCGCGGCTACCTTTTCGACGCCTCGACCTTCCCCACTTATATCGGGCCGCTCGGTCGGCTCTATTATTTCGCCCGGTCCCGGTTGACCGAACGCCAAAAGGAAGACCGCAAGGGGCTTTTCGGCGGCCTGGCCGAAGGCTTCCGGCCCGTCGGTCCCTACCGCTTCCGTCTGACCGGAGGCCGGTCGATGCTGGAAATCCCCGTCACGACCATGCCTCTCGTGAAAACGCCCTTTCACCTGAGCTACCTGCTTTACCTGGGAAGCGTCTCCCCTTCCCTCATGCGGACGTACTTCAAGACGGCCTTGGAGATGTGCCGCCTCGGCCGGACGGGCCTGAGCTTTCTGCTCCATCCGCTCGATTTCCTGTCCGGAGAGGACGCGCCGGGGCTGGCCTTTTTCCCGGCCATGTCCATGAGCCGGGCGAAAAAGCGCCGCCTGGTTTCGGAAGCCTTCGACTTGCTGAGCGACCATTTTTCGATTTATTCTTTGAACGCATACGCCGAACGATGCCTGTCCCTGCCCGCGCTTGCGGTCCGAGGTGTCCGATGAGCGATACGAAAAAGCTTCCCCTCGTTTCCGTCATTTGCCCGGCATTCAACGAGGAGGCCGACCTGGACCGGAACCTCCGGCGGTTGGACGCCTACCTCCAAACCCAAATCGGGTACCGGTTCGAAATCCTGATCGTCAACGACGGGAGCCGCGACCGGACCGGGGATGTCGCCGAGGCTTTCGCCGAAGGACGCAGCGACGTTAGGGTTTTCCATCATCAATTCAACTTCCGGCTCGGGCAGGCCATCCGGACGGCCCTCCACGGAAGCAACGGGGACATCGTCGTGACGATCGACGCCGACTTGAGCTACGCCCCGGAGCATATCGGGCGGATGCTCGAAAAGATGAGGACGAGCCGGGCCAAGATCGTCATCGCTTCCCCTTATGCCAAGGGCGGGCGGACGGTCGGCATTCCGTTTGTCCGGCGGATCTTGAGCAAGTACGCCAACAAGTTCCTCTGCCGGATGGCGACCCGCGATTTCTTCTCCGACAAGCTGACCAACATCACCGGCATGGTCCGGGCCTACGACGGCCCGTTCATCCGGTCCCTGAGCCTCTGGGCCATGGACGTCGACATCAACCCGGAGATCATCAACAAGGCCAAGATCCTCCGAGCCCGGATCGTCGAGGTCCCGGCCGTTCTCGACTGGACGCCGACGGACGGCGGGAAACCCCGGGGGCGGTCGCGAATCTCGACCGTCCGCCTCCTCCGGAGCATCATCCAGAGCCTGGTTTCGGGATTCCTTTTCCGGCCTTTCCTTTTTTATCTCCTTCCCGGCTTTCTCCTTCTTCTTATGTCGCTCTACCCGATCTACTGGGCTCTTCGCCACACGATCCATTTCTACGCGGCGTTAGCCGTCAAGAACCTGTCCTTCGGCTATCGCTTCTCGGAAGCGATCAGCGAGGCGTTCAAGCTGGCTCCCCACGCTTTCATCGTCGGCGGCGTCGTCCTGATGGTCGCCATCCAGTTGATCAGCCTGGGGCTTCTGGCCCTGCAGAAAAAGCGCTATTTCGCCGAGCTCTTCTACCTGGCCAGCATCACGTATCGGGATTGCACCCAGGGGGACCGCGACCGAATCACCCTTCCGACCCCGCTGCGAAAGCTCTGAGGTTCCGGATGAAAACAATCGCCGTGGCCGGAGGAGGCGTATCCGGCTTGGCCGCGGCCCTGGCCCTGGCCCGCTCGGAGCGGTTCCGGGTGACCCTGTTTGAAAAATCGGACCGCCTTGGCGGTCTCGGCTCGTCCGTGTCAATCGCCGGAACGACGGCCGACCGGTTTTATCATGTCGTTCTCCCGGGCGACGGCGCCACCCGCGCCTTTATCGAAGACGCCGGCCTGGGCGGCGATCTTGTCTGGCGGCCTTCCCGGGCCGGCTTCTACGGCCGGGGGCGTCTCGTGCCTTTCGCCACCGCGTTCGATTTCCTTCGTTTCCCCTTCCTGTCCCCCTGGGCGAAATTCCGCCTGGGTTGGGGGATCCTCCGGACGGCCCGGGCGGCATCGCCCGCCGGGCCGGACGAACCGGCCGCCCCGGATTGGCTCCGCCGCCGTTTCGGCCGCCAGGTGACCGCGAATTTCTGGGATCCGCTCCTCCGGAGCAAGCTTGGGGAAGCCCGGGACCGGACCCCGGCCTCTTTCATGGACGCGACCATCAAAAGGCTTTTCGGCGCCCGGTCGGGAGCGGGCGGACAGGAACGGATGGGCGGCGTCCGGGGAGGCTATGCCCCGGTCTTTGCGGCCGCCGGAAACGTTCTTCGAAAAGCCGGAGTGGACGTCCGGCTCGGCACGGCGGTCCGTTCGATCGTCCCGGCCGCTGGAGGGCTCGACCTCACCCTCGATGACGGCCGGCAAAAGTTCGATCGGGCTTTTCTGGCCCTTCCCCTGCCGGAGGCGATGAGAATCGCCGGCGCCTCCGCCGGCGACCCGGCCTGGGACCGATTCCGGAAGGTCGAACACATGGGGATCCTTTGTGTTCTCTGCGCCCTTCGCAGATCGCTTTCCCCATATTACCTGATCAACCTGCTCGACCCGGGGCTGCCCTTCACCGGAATCGTCGAGACGACAAACGTCCTTGATCCCGCAAACTTCGCCGGCCGGCACCTCGTCTACCTGCCCAAGTACATCGCGGCCGGCGATCCAACCGCCGGAATGTCGGACACCGAAATCACGACTCTCTTCCTCGGCGGCCTCCGGTGCGTCTTCCCCGATTTTTCCGAAGCCGATATCCTCGAGGCCCAAGTGCAACGCGAAACGGCCTCCCTGCCCCTGCCCGTATTCGGAACGCCGCTGAGAGCGGGCGGATTCCAGAGCCCGGTTCCAGGCCTGTTCCTCGGGGGAACCGCTTTTGTCGGAAACGCCACCATCAATAATGACGCGGCTCTGCAAACGGCGGGTGAAGCCGTCTCGGCGATTCTCGCGGACGGATAGGGATCAGGTCCGGGATCTCGCAAGCTTCCGGCTGCGGGCGAGCAGCGCGCTCAAGCAGACGCTCCAGTCGTAGCGGGAACGAACCAGCTGCCGGCCTTCCGCGATGAGCGACGCGCGCAATCCGGGATCGCCCCAGACGCGGCGGACCTGTTCGGCGAACTCCTCGCCCGTGGAGGCCAGGAGCAGGGCCCGGCCGTCCTCGATCTCCAGCCCTTCAGCCCCCTTGGGGGTGGCCACGACCGGCGCCCCGGCGGCCAGGGCTTCGACGATTTTCAGCCGGGTTCCGGATCCCATGAAAATGGGAGCCGTGGCCACGCTGCAGGCCTTGAGCAAAGCCGGAACATCCTTGAAGGGAACGACGCCGGGATTTTTCAGCCAGGGATATTGAAACGGCACGTCTCCGCCGGTTATGACCAGTTCGGCGTCGGGATGCGTTTCGAGGAGCCGCGGCATCACTTCGTTCACGAGAAACCGGACGGCCAGGGTGTTGGGCGGATAAGCGTACAAGCCCATGAAGAGGAGGGAATGAGGCCCGATTCCCAAGCGGTCCCGAATCCCTTTCATGTCGGCCTCGGTCGTCGCGGCGAACCGTCCGGCGTCCACGCCATTGGGGAGAAGGTCCGGCTCGATCCCGTATAACCGGCCGAAACGGCGGCTGTCGACGGCGGAAACGGCGAAAGCCGCGTCCGAGCATTTTATCAAGCGGCCTTCGCCCCAGTGGGACAGAATCGCCGCCAGGCGGGCTTTGTGCCCGCGACGGAGGTCGTATTCCACGTTGTGGGCGTGATAGAACACCGGAACGCCGGACATGCGGCGGCGCAGGGCGCGAAGCAGGAGCCAATGAAAGACCGCCCAGGAGGCCCCTTCCAGGACGATGAGATCCGGGCCGAATTCGCGGATCGTCCGGACGATCGCCCGGATGCGGGACGGGGTCCGGAAGATTTTCGCCGCCGAGGTGCCGGCCGGAGAGTCCAGCGAAACGACCCGCAACCCGCGCTCCGGGCCGTCGCTGCCGGCCCGGTTGGTGACTTGAATGAGGAGGCGCTCGCCGGGAAGGAAGCGGGCCACGCTGTATGACACGATGGCCGAGCCGCTGATGGGGGGATACGCCTCGCAAAATGTCGCTATCGCGGTCTTCATGGCCCGGGGGATTATATGCTCCGCCGCCGGGAATCGTCAAACCGGCGGCGGCGCGGCCGGCGCGTTTCGAAATTCGGCGGATTGAATATAATAGGCTTAACTTGGATTATTCACGTTAACAAGGAATCGGACGCATGAGCCTGAAAACCGCTTTCGACCTGGAACGGCGCGGGACCACGGTACGAACCGAAATCGAAGCCGGATTCACCACGTTCCTGACGATGTGCTACATCATTTTCGTGAATCCCGGCATCCTTTCGGCCGCCGGCGTTCCGTTCGCCGCGGCGACGACGGCCACGGCCCTCGGGGCGGCCGTCATCAGCGTCCTGATGGGCCTGGTCAGCAACCGTCCGCTGGCTCTGGCTTCGGGCATGGGCTTCAATGCCATGCTGGCCTTCTCCGTCATCGGCTTCCAGCAGGCCCATGTCCCCTGGCAGGTGGGCATGGCCGCGGTTTTCGTCGAAGGGCTCATCATCCTGGCCCTTGTCCTGACCGGGCTCCGCGGGGCGATCATGAACGCGATCCCCCTCAACATCAAGCGGGCGATCGGGGCCGGGATCGGCCTTTTCATCGCCGTCCTCGGATTGAACGAAGGGGGCGTTATCCGGCCCGCCCCCCTGACCTTGGTCGGGATCGGAGACCTTGGCCGGCCGCATGTCTGGGTCGCCCTGATCGGCCTGCTGACCATCGTCATCCTGTCGGCGATGCGCTGGAAAAGCGCCATCATCGCCGGGCTGGGCGCGGCCACGGCCGCGGCCCTCGTCTTCGGCCTGGTCCGCTGGCCGGGGACGATCGCGGCTCCGCTCGATTTCGCGACCTTTTTCGCCCCCTTCCAGTCCGCCGGGGGGAACATAGCCATCCTCCAGCTCTTCACGCCGTCGCTGATCGCGGCGATCTTTTCCCTCATGCTCATCGATTTCTTCGACACGATGGGGTCGGTTGTGGCCATCGGCGAACAGGCCGGATTCCTGGACAAGGACGGCCGCGTCCCGGAAATCAAGGGGATCCTGGTCGTCGATTCCCTGGGCGCGGCCACGGGCGGGCTGTTCGGGGCGAGTTCCATCACGACCTACGTCGAATCCGCGGCCGGAGTCGCCGAAGGCGGCCGGACGGGGCTGATGCCCATCGTCACCGGCCTGTGCTTCGCCGCCGCGGCCTTTTTCACGCCCATCATCCGGATGATCGGAGGCGGGATCACCATCCCGGCCGGGGAGCAATACGCTCTCCTGGCCGATTCGGGGTTCACCGTCCCCGAAGGGGCGTACACGGTCAAGCCGATCACCGCCGGCGCCCTGATTTTCGTGGGATTCCTCATGATCAAGACCGTCCGGGACATCGACTGGAACAAATTCGACGAGGCCTTCCCCGCGTTTCTCATCATCATCGGAATTCCCCTGACGGCCAGCATCAGCCACGGAATCGGGCTGGGCTTCATTTTGTTCACCCTGATCAAGCTGATCCGCGGCAAGATCCGGGAGGTGCATCCGCTGATGATCGGCGTCGCGGCGGCCTTCGTCGTTTTTTACGCCCTGGAAGCGATGTGATAAGATCTTTCTGATTTTTTTGGACGTCGAGGATATGACGTGCTCCATACGATTTGAGAGGGGAATGGCATGAAAAACAACCGTGGAATATCGTTCGGCCTGCTCCTGCTATTCGCAAGCCTTTCGACTCCTTTTGCCCAAACGGGCGCCCGGGAAATCGCGAACCTGAAGGCGTTCTCAAAGCTCTACGGCTATGTCCGATTTTTTCATCCGTCCGACGAAGCCGCGAACCTGGACTGGGACAGGTTTTCGCTTTATGGAACGGAGCAGGTTCTCAAGGCCAAAGACGACGCGGAATTGAAAGACATCCTGAAAACGCTCTTCCTCCCCGTCGCTCCGACGGCCCGAATCTATCTCGCCGGGGAAACGCCCTCGAAGGATACGGGCATCGTCCCGGCTGAACCCGGGAAATTTAAAGTCGCCTCCTGGCAGCATTTTGGCCTGGAGCTTCCTTATGAAGGAAGCATTTATAAAAGCGTTCGCCTGAACTGCCGGAACAAGGTCCCCGTGGTTCCCAAGACGCCGGCCCCCGCGGTTTTCGCCCAGACGGTGGACGCGAAGGAATGGAGAGGCCGGGAATTCCTCGTCACGGCCTTCGTCAGGGCTGAAAGCCCTGACGAAGGGGATGCGGCTTATTTATGGGTCCGGGTGGATAGGGACAACAAGACCGTCGGCTTTTTCGACAATATGTCGAACCGGCCCATCCTTTCGCCGGTCTGGACGGAGTACCGGATCTCCGGGACGGTGAATGCCGATGCCGTGACGATGATCCTCGGCGGGATGATGGCGGGCACGGGGAAAGCGTGGTACGACGATTTCACCCTGTCCTTCAAAAACGACAAGGGGGAATGGACGCCGGTCGCCATCGCCGACCCCGGGTTCGAAACGGACGTGTTCCCGCAAAAGGAAACCGGCTGGCGGACGGGCAACAAAGACTTCGGCTATGCCGTCGACGACAAGGTTTTGCATTCGGGAACCAAGGCGTTTTGCGTTTCCGGAACCAAGCCCAAGGCCCCGGAATATTTCATTCCCGAAAAGCTCTTCGACCGCGAATCCGCCATCGGGGACATGATCGAAGAGAAAATCGCCGACACGCTGTCCTGTCGGATTCCCCTGGCCCTTTACTGCGACGGGAACGGGACTTATGGAAAAAACAGCGCCTACCCCCTTGCCTCGCTGACCGCGGAGCTCGACAAAATCAAGACGGCGGACATGACCGGAGACAATCTCTTCCTGCGCCTCGGAAACGTCGTCGCCGCCTGGAACGTCTTCCGGCATTTTTATCCCTATTTCGACGTAGTCAAGACGGATTGGGAGGCCGTTTTCGACGAAACGATCCGTCGAGCGCTCCAGGATAAAACGGCGGACGAGTTTTACGACACGCTGAGGAGAATGGTGGCGAAGCTCGAGGACGGACACGGCGTGGTCTATTACGCCCCGGCCGTTCCCGAGGGCGGCTTTCCGTTCCGCGTCGAATGGATCGAAAACAAGGTCGTCGTGACCGCGTCCGAGGGCCCTCTTTTCCAAAAAGGCGACATCATCACGACCATCGACGGCCGGACGGGAGAAGAAGAGATGAAGGCGAAGGAGGAACTGGTCTCGGGCGCGCCGCAGCTGCGCCGATACCGGGCCTTGAATATTTTCGGGCAGGGCAAGTCCGGAACGACGGCCGAATTCGAGGTCGTCCGGAACGGCGCTCCGATCGCCGTTCGGGCCCTCCGGGCCAGGACACGAGGCAGCCTGTTTTTCAACGCCTTGGCCGAATTCGACTACCCCGATTTCAGGGAAATCGAGCCGGGCGTCTACTATATCAACACGTCCATTTCCGAGAGCGCCTACCTTCAACACGCGGATGAGCTGACGAAGGCCAAGGGGATCATCATCGACTGGCGATGGAACGGGAAATACGACCCAAGCGTGAAGCGCGTGTCCATGCTCGACATCCTGGCCGGCATGACCGATACCACGGTCCATTCGGCGAAGTTCATGGTTCCCCAGGTGATCTCCCCCGACGGAAGAAACTGGGAGTTCGAGGACGGCGGCTGGCCGCTGGAGCCCAAGAAACCCCGCTTGGGCGGGAAAATCCTTATGATTGACGAACCTTCGGTCGTCAGCTTCGGCGAAACCTGCATGGGAATCGTGGAAAACTACAAGCTGGCCGAAACCGTGGGAGCGCCGACGGCCGGAACGAACGGAAATGCCAATTACCTCAATCTGCCCGGAAAATACCGGATCATGTGGACCGGGATGAAAGTCCTCAAACACGACGGATCCCAGCATCATTTGATCGGCATTCCGCCGACATACCCGGTTGAAAAAACGGTGAAGGCGGTCTTGGAAGGCCGGGATGAGTACCTGGAAAAAGCGATCGAGGTGATTAAAGCTTCGATCAAATAATTCCGGGATGCTCGCGGCGGATTTCCGCGAGCTATGTTATCGCCCCGGCCCGGGATTTTAGCCGCACGGATTCGCTTTCATGGGACGATCCGGAAAAGGACCGCCCCGGGACATTCGGCCGGCGCCGGAAACGCCGCCCGCAGCTCCCCTTCCAATCCGGGATTCAGCGCCAGAAAGCTTTTTTCGGCGATAAAGAAAGACGCCCCGCGGCGGGCGTATTCCCGGACGGCCTCGAGCGAGGCGGCGTCGGAAGGGATGTTCCAACCGCGGCGGTCCAGCCAATAAAAGAAATAGGACGCGTTATAAGCGACGGGCCGGCCGGTCGGATCCTTCGCGGGGCCGCCGGAGACCAGGATCAAGTCGCCCTCCGGGATCGAGGCGGAGAAGGAACGGGCGCAACGATAAAGCGGTTCCAGGGCCCGCGGATGAAAATCGCGGGCCACGAGGACGGCCAGAAAACCGTAGACGAGGAGGAAGCCCGCGACCAGGACCTTCCGCTCGAAACGCAGCAGATCGGACGAGCGCCAGCGGGTCGCCAGCCAACCGGCAACCGCCCCGATCGTCAGGGCCGCGGGCGGGACGGCGACGACATGATAATAAACAGCCCAGTCGTCCCCGACCGTCCTGAGCGCGGCCAGGAAAAAGATGCCGATCGAAATCAGCCACCAGGCGACCACGGCCTTGATTTCATTTCCCTTCCGGAAGAAAAGGAGAATCGCCAGGAAGGCCGCGCCAATGGGAGTCCAGACGAAAATCCCCTCCCCCCGGGCGACGCCGGTCATATGGGACAGCAAGGCCCGGGGTGAACGAACGAGGTCCCAGCCGAGCCAGTGGGTCTCATTGCTGAGGCCGAGCGAAAGCCCATATTCGAGATAGAGCCGGTGGGCGTAGGTGTACCAGGCGGCGGCCGGAAGCAAAGCCAGGACTCCGAAAGCCCATGTCTCAAGCCGGAGGAGGGCCGGCCAGCCCTTTTTCCGGACCAATAGGGCGGCCAAGAGGATTCCGATATGGGCGGCCGGGGCCTTGACCAGGATCGCCCCCGCGATCGCCGCGGCCGAAAGCCAGTAAAAGCGCCAGCCGTCTCCCTCCAGCCAGCGAATAAAGCAATAGACTCCGGAAACGATCAGGAGAAGCATGAGGCCTTCGGGCTGGAGGGCGTTGGAAACACGCACCGACAGGGGGCTGAGGACGAAAAAGAGACCGGCGGCCGCGGCCCCCGCAGGGGGCAGGAGCCGGCGAGCCAGGGCGAAGAAGACGAGAAGGGTGAGCAGCGAAACGACCCAGATCAAAGCCCGGCCGATGGCCTCGTGGATCCCAAAGACCTTGTAGAAAACGGCCATGGTCCAGGGGATGATCGGGAGCTCCATCTCGGCATAGCCGGGGCCGCTCCCCCGCCAATCGATCCGGGGGCGGAGGATGTTCATTCCTTCGCGGGCGAAGTTGCGGGCAAGGGCGGCATAGTCGCATTCCCGCCAGGCTTCCCGGACACGGCCGTCGGCCGGGCGAAAGACGTCGACAAAGCGAATCGCCGCCCCGGCGATAAAAAGCAAGAGGAAGACGCGGGCGAGCTTTTTCGGATCGGGAAGATTTCTCGGGACCGCGCCGGGCAGGATCACCGGAGTATTATAAATCAACTCCGCTCTCGCTTGACAGGCCCGCCCCGGCGGCCTAAACTTTATCCTTGAAAAAACCCGCCTGTTGGAACCTCGTTCAAAGGAGCTGAATCATGGTTGAAATCCGCTTTCACGGCCGGGGCGGCCAAGGCACGGTCGTCGCCTCGAAAATCCTGGCCGACGCCCTCGCCAAAGAGGGCAACTACGTCCAGGCCTACCCCGAGTTCGGGGTGGAACGCCGCGGCTCGCCGGTCGTGGCCTTCATCCGCATCGACAATAAGCCGATCTACGACAAGAGCCGGATCTACGAGCCCGACCACGTCATCGTCGTCGACCCTACCCTGGTCGAGGCCATCGACGTCACCGACGGCCTCAAGGCCGGCGGGCGGATCCTGATCAACAGCGACAAGCCGGCCGATCATTTCAAGTTTCCGGCCAAATTCAAGGTGGGGACGATCAACGCCACCGGAATCGCCGTCCAGAACAAGCTCGGCTCCCTGGCCGCGCCGATCGTCAACACGGCGATCGTCGGGGCCGTGATCCGGGTTTTCGGCTTCGCCAAGCTCGAATCGCTGCTGGCGGCCATCGCCGAAGCGATCTCGATCAAGCCGGAAGCCAACCAGAAGGCCGCGGCCGAGGCCTATGAACAGGCCGGGGCCATCGTCTGAGGACACCGCCATGCAAAAACGGGACGCCAAAAAAATCGTTTACGAGTCGGAAAAGGACATGCCCCAGATGCCCATGTCCCAGGGCTCGATGCTCTGGAACAAGACGGGCAAATGGCGGAACATCCGGCCGGAGATCGACCTGGCCAAATGCAACCAGTGCGGGATCTGCTGGAAATTCTGCCCGGATATGTCGATCGTGATCGAAAACGAATTCCCGGCCATCGACTATGACTTCTGCAAGGGCTGCGGGATCTGCGCCGAGGAATGCCCGACGAAATGCATCGTCATGGTGGAGGAACGGAAATGAAGAAAGTCATCATGGGCAACCACGCCCTGTCCTACGGGGCGATGCTCTCCCGGTCCCAGGTCATCTCCGCCTACCCGATCACCCCCCAGACCCAGGTTGTCGAGCTGCTTTCGGAAATGTGCGCCGACGGGACTCTCAAGGCTAAGTTCATCAAGGTCGAATCGGAGCATTCGGCCATGGCTTCCTGCATCGGGGCCTCCATCGCCGGAGCCCGGACGTTCACCGCCACCTCGTCCCAGGGCCTGGCCCTGATGCACGAGATGCTCCATTGGGCCTCGGGCGGGCGCCTTCCGATCGTGATGGGCAACATCAACCGGGCTATGGCCCCCGGCTGGTCGATCTGGACGGACCAGAACGACAGCCTCAGCCAGCGCGACACCGGATGGATGCAGTTTTATTGCTCGAGCAACCAGGAAGTCGTCGACACGACCATCCAGGCCTTCAAGATCGCCGAGACCGTGGGCATTCCGGCGATGGTCATCCTTGACGCCTTCGCCCTGTCCCATACGTATGAAGTCGTCGACATCCCCGACCAGGCCAAGGTCGACGCCTACCTCCCCCCCTACAAACCCTTTGCCCGGCTGACTCCGGACGCCCCCTGCGCCTTCGACGGCCTAACCGGACCGGAGCATTATTTCGAGCTTCGCTACAAGCTCCAAAAAGACATGGAGAAGGTCCCGGCCCTGTTTGAAGAAACCGGCTTGGAATTCGAAAAGATCTTCGGCCGCCGCCTCGAGGCGGTCGAGCCGTACCGGTGCGACGACGCCGAAATCATCCTGGTGACGTCGGGGACCGCGGGCTACACGGCCCGCGTCGCGGTCGACGAGATGAGGAAGGACGGGCTCAAGGTCGGCAACCTCCGGATCAAGATGTTCCGCCCATTCCCGTTCGACGACGTTCGGAAGATCCTGGCCCGGGTTCCCAAGGTCGCCGTCCTGGACCGCAATATCTCCTACGGCTATCACGGCATCTTCTGCCAGGAAGTCAAATCGGCCCTGAGCGGGACCGGTTCCAAGGCCCCGATCTTCGGCTTCATCGCCGGGCTGGGCGGCCGCGACATCACCCTGAGCTCGTTCCGCGAGATCGTCGACATCACCCGCCGGCAGACCGCGCCCGCCGAGGAGATCAACTGGATCGGAGTCAAAAAATGAGCAAAGAAAAGAAGATGAGACTGACCCTCCCGGAAGAAGAGCTCGTCGGATCCGGCAACCTGGCCTGTCAGGGCTGCGGGGCCAACCTGGCTCTCCGCTATGTCCTGAAAGCCTTCGGCAAACGCACCGCGATCTGCATCCCGGCCTGCTGCTGGGCCGTCATCGACGGGGCTTTCCCCCATTCCTGCATGGGAATCCCCGTCTATCACTGCGCCTTTGAAACGGCCGCCTCGACGGCGACGGGCGTCAAGGCCGGGATGGAAATGATCGGCGACACCGAAACCCAGGTCATCGCCTGGGCCGGCGATGGCGGGACTTTCGACATCGGAATCCAAGCCCTGAGCGGCGCCGCCGAGCGCAACGACGACATCCTCTACGTCTGCTACGACAACGAGGCCTATATGAATACGGGCATCCAGAGGTCGTCGGCCACTCCGACGGGAGCCTGGACGACGACGACGCCGGTCAAATTCCCCAAGAACCAGCCCAAGAAAGACATCGACGCGATTATGGCCGCCCACCGGATCCCCTACCAGGCCACGGCTTCGATCGCCTACCCGGAGGATC